>Ga0114969_10000365_pt1 | contig 38828 bp, 27 predicted proteins | sample M_130807_MF_Meta_FD_87316 | JGI IMG/M metagenome (GOLD analysis project Ga0114969, IMG submission 87316) | Freshwater microbial communities from Lake Montjoie, Canada to study carbon cycling - M_130807_MF_MetaG | ecosystem: Environmental > Aquatic > Freshwater > Lake | place: Lake Montjoie...
ACAATCCTACAACACAAATCGGTTCCGGACCAATATTAGCAAGTTGGAATAGTGCTGGGACAAAAAACATCAAGCTCACAGTTAATAATAATGGATGTATTGATACTACAAGTGCAAATATTTTAATAAACCCGAAGCCGATGGCGAAATTTATTGCTAATAATATATGCGATGGAATTCCTTTAACCTTTTTAGATTCAAGTTCTATAAATGGAAGTACCCTTTCTACTAATAAATGGGATTTTGGTGATTCACAAACAGCTAATAATATTTTCAATCCAATACATTTATACTCGAAGGATAGTACCTACCTTGTAAAATTAATTGTTGAATCAGTTGAGGGTTGTAAGGATACTGTATCTAAAGTAATAACAGTTTATGAAAATCCTGTAAGCAATTTCACTTCCGACACCATCTGCCAAGGACTCAATACCCATTTTATTGATTTAAGTAAAATAAGTAGCAGTACTATAACAAATTGGAAATGGACATTTGGTGATAACAATTCATCTTCTACCAAAATCCCAACGCATATATATTTATCTGGCGGAAGCTTTACTACTTCTTTAGTAGTTACTAGTCAACAAGGATGTAAAGATTCTAGTTCTTTTCCTGTACGAGTTTGGACATTACCGATTGCTTCCTTTACACCACATTACATTGCAGGATGCGAACCCTTTATAGTTAATTTTAAAAGCGCATCGTCGTCCGTAGATGGAACAATTAATAGTACCGAATGGAAGTTTGGCGACGGCTCAATTGACTCTTTAGACGACCCTAAACATACTTATATTACACAAGGAATTTATACTGTTTCTGTTCTTGTTTCTTCTACCGTTGGATGTATAGATGATACAACAATTAATAGTTGTGTTAAAATTTTTCCAAAGCCAGCAGCGTCATTCTATTATATGCCAATAGATCCTGATATGTTATCTTCAAAAATATTTTTTGTTAATACCTCTACTGATAATTCTGTCAATCGTTGGTTATTTTCTGATGGAAATAATTCTTCAATTGAAAACCCTGAACATACTTACAAAAACGCTGGCACGTACCCTGTAACATTATATGTAACAAGCGATGACGGATGTAAAGACACAACGGAACAAATTATCACAGTAAAAAACAGTTTTACAATTTACATACCTAATGCTTTTACACCAAACAACGATATTGTAAATGATTACTTTCTTGTTAAAGGATATGGAATTATAAATTACGAAATAAATATATTTGATCGGTGGGGTAAATTAATTTTTACCAGTCATTCAATTACTGATTCATGGGACGGCACATTAAACAGGAAAGAAGCTCCTGAAGATACCTATCTCTATAAAATAAAAGTAAAAGATTTCTCCTTAAAAGATCATGACTATGCAGGTCGAGTTTCCATAATACGTTAAAAAACCTGTATTGAATATTTATATGCAAATACGTCGTTAGGCACCAATGAGATAATTCCTTCTTTGGAAATTAAATCATGATCACTATTAACTGAATCAGCAATTCCATGCCATGGTTCGATACAGATAAAATTTGCGCCCTTTGCCGCCCATAATCCTAAATATGGAGCATTATGTAGATTAAATTTTATTCCGTGAGTATGATTCTTACTTTTAATTTCTATTGAGCTACTTCCAAAATTTTTAAATACCAACGCATCGTTACTAAACAATTCTTTAGTAAGCGGTACCTCCTTTTGTTGCATTAAATATGGAATAGCTTTTTCACCAATTAATCCGTTTTTTAATGGCCATAAATCATCACTTATCTTATCATCAAATAATAATTTATAGTCATTGTATTTTTCTTCATCATAAAGTGGAACTTTAAATGCGGGATGGGCACCTATTGAAAAATATAAATTGCCTTTGTCAGTGTTCTCTACTAGATATGAAACAATTACCTTATCATCTTGCAATGCGTATTCCACTTCTAAATTAAAATAAAATGGATAAACCTTTATTGTTTCCTCATCATGACTTAACCGAAATACAAGGCGATTCGATTCTTGTTCAATAAGTGAAAAAAATTTTTCTCTTGCAAATCCGTGTCTAGGTAATTCGTAACGCTTATTCTGATAATTAAAATAGTTATCAGAAAGTTGTCCTACAATTGGAAATAATAATGGAGAATGTTTAGTCCATTCAGGGCCAGCTTGCCACATATATTCCAATTGATGTTCTTTATGAAATATACTACACAACTCTGCGCCTAAGGATTTTACATTAATCTTTATTGTATCATTTTGAAGAGTTAACATGCTGTTTTTTAAAAAAGATAAATCAATTATTAAAACTTAAGCTAATCTTATACAAACATTTTTTTCTTCAGTGAAGAATCGTAGCGCTTCGAACCCTCCTTCTCTTCCAACACCTGAATTTTTTACTCCACCAAAAGGAGTTCTTAAATCACGAAGCAACCAACAATTTACCCAAACAATTCCTGAATGCAATTTTGCTGCTACATTATGGGCAATACCTAGATTTTCTGTCCAAACAGTTGCGGCCAACCCATAAGAGGTGCTATTTGCGTACATTAATACTTCATCAACTTTATCAAATGGTTGTATTGTAACAATAGGGCCAAATATTTCTTCTTGATTAGTTCTACAATCATACGCCAATCCTTCAATTACTGTTGGTTCTAAAAAATAACCATCGCTATTCAAACCTGGTAAACTCAATCTATTTCCGCCACAAAGAATTTTCCCTCCCTCTTGTTTTGCGAGATCTATGTAGTATAAAACTTTTTCCATGTGTGGTTTCGAAACTATTGCACCAAGCCAACTTTCGTCTTGCAGAGGATCGCCTACTTTTATTTTTTTTACTTCTTCAACAAAGGCTAGTTTAAACTTTTCATAAATTGATCGTTCAATAAAAATTCTTGAACCACATAAACATATTTCACCTTGATTGGAAAAAGAAGAACGTACTGTTGTTTTTAATGCTTTATCAAAATCACAATCGGCAAAAATAATATTAGGATTTTTACCTCCTAATTCAAGAGATAATTTTTTAAACATTGGCGCTGCTATTCTGGCAATTTCTTCTCCAGTTTTTGTTCCTCCTGTAAATGATATTGCTGGTATATTAGGATGAGATACAATTGCCTTTCCAACTTTATGACCATAACCATGAATAATATTTAAAACACCTGGAGGAATTCCTGCTTCAATTGCTAATTCAGATAATAAGAAAGAAGTCATTGGAGTTATTTCTGAAGGTTTTGCTATAACACAGTTTCCAGAGGCTAGTGCAGGAGCAATTTTCCATGTAAAAAGATAAAGAGGAAGATTCCATGGTGAAATACATCCTGCAATTCCGATTGGAGTTCGTAGAGTATAATTCAACGCTGTATCTCCCATTGAATGCGTTTCTGTTGAAAGATGCAAAGATGCAGTGGCATAAAACTGAAAATTCGAGACAGCACGGGGAATATCTACTTGCCTAGCTAACCAAACTGGTTTTCCATTATCGATAGATTCAGCTATAGCGAAACGTTCAAGATTTTTCTCTATTAAACTACTTAATTTGATCAATAAATTTGATCGTTTTTCTGCTGAAAATCCACTCCATTTTGGGAAAGCGTTCGAAGCTGCAACTACTGCAAGTTCCACATCACGTTCATCACTATCAGGAATATAACTATAAACATTTCCTGTTGCTGGATTTATATTATCAAAGTATTGGTTACTAACAGGTGGAATTAACTCTCCATTAATGTAATTCTGAATCTTTTGCATTTTTTACATTTAATTTAACTACTCCAAACATACATAGAAATTGTAACAAATAAAGTAAAGATATTGACTCGTTAAAGAATGACCGATTATTAAATAGTAAGGAATGTGATCTAAGGATAAACAAGAACCTATAATTAAGTTCCAAAAATTAAAAATTTACATTAAACACCTCCTTAATTTAATTCAGAATAATAAATAGTTTACTTACAGTCACATTCAAATTCATTTTCCAAATCAATAACAGTGATTATACTTGTTTCTGTTTTACAGTCGCCAACAATAATTCGTACATGTTGCTTGTCGTGAGTAATTCCTTCTATTGCATATTTAGGACAAGGATTGGCATCAGTTTCGCTTTTTGTATAATTAATCTCCCCTTCTTCTAGAATTTCTTTTACTTCACTTTCATCGATATGCCTACATTCCATTCTACATTTTGCATGTTTGGTAAAATATAAACTAGGATGACGAAATACTTTTTCACGATGATCTATTCTTTGATTTCTTTCTGAAGAATTAACTTTGTTTTGTTTTCTAAAAAAAAGCAAATAAACTATAATCATCACGATTATAATTGCTAATTTAATATAGCTATTTCTCGTTTTGAGATTCATAAACTAAACTACTTAAAAGAAAATTATAATGACCCGGTCCTTCCTCCATCTACCGGAAGATTTATTCCATTTATATAACCTGCAGCGGGACTTGCTAAAAAAGCAATTGCGGAACCAACTTCTTCTGGTAATGCAAATCGTCCTGCGGGAATTTCATGTAACATTTCCTGAACTAAATCATCGTATGTTTTTCCTGATTGTTTTGATTTAGTATCAAGTAATGTCGTCAATCTATTAGTCCCGGTTGCTCCTGGTAAAACATTATTGACAGTAATACCGAATGTGCCTAATTCTATTGATAAAGTTTTAGACCAATTTGCTACTGCAGCTCTTATGGTATTTGAAACTCCTAATCCTTTTAATGGCTGTTTTACAGATGTAGAAATTACATTAATGATTCGACCATACTTTGCAGTTTTCATACTCTCAACTGTTGCTTGCATCAACAAATGATTGCACAAAAGATGTTGACGGAATGCACTTTCAAAAGCATCAGAAGTAGCATTAGTTATAGGTCCTCCTGGAGGCCCTCCTGTGTTATTAACAAGAATATGAATTGGATTTCCAGAAGATAAATAAGTTGTTACTACATCAGAAACTTGTTGTGGTTGAGTAAAATCTGCAACCAAGAAATGATGCTTTTGATTACTATTGCATGCTAATTCTTGCATCACTAATTTCAATTGCGCTTCATTTCTTGCCATTAATACTACCGATGCTCCCATTGCAGCCAACTCAATTGCGGCAGCTTTTCCAATGCCTTGAGTACTTCCACATACTAATGCCGTTTTGCCTTCTAGATTTAAATCCATAATTAAAAATTTTAGCAAATATCGGACAATAATTGGTATCAGTTTTTTAAAATCTAATAGTCAACTAACAAATCAATGGCAGTTGGTTGGGTTGGGCACACTAGATTTAATATATTTGTGCAACAAAAACTTCAAATATGGCACTATCGGCACCCTTTAATATACAAAAATGGATTGATGAAAATCGTCATTTATTGAAGCCACCAGTTGGTAATCAGCAACTTTTTAAAATCAGTGATGACTTTATAGTGATGGTTGTTGGTGGACCAAATGCGCGTAAAGATTATCATTACGAAGATGGCGAAGAGTTATTTTATCAACTAGAAGGAGATATTGTTGTTCGTACCGTGCAAGAAGGCAAACAAGTTGACGTACATATTCGTGAAGGAGAAATGTTTTTACTTCCTGCACACATTCCACATTCACCTCAACGTAAAGCAAACACGATTGGATTAGTAATTGAACGGGTTCGCAAAGAAAATGAAAAAGATAGTTGCCTGTGGTTTTGTGAAAAATGCGATCATAAACTTTATGAAGAAGTTTTTCAGTTAGATGATATCGTTACTCAACTTCCATTAGTGATGAATAAATTTTATGATTCTTTGGAGTTACGCACTTGTGATAAATGCGGAGCGGTAATGGAGCCGCCGGCGAAATTGAATTCATAATTCATTTAATATAAATTTTAAAAAGTGAATTTGCTTTTCAAAATATTTTAGAAGAAAAACGAACATTTTTTTAACTATTACAATTTCAGTTTACCAAAATTAATATGGCCTCTTATCCATCTTGGTAAAATAAATGCTCCAATTAATAAGTAAGGATAATAACTAAGCATTCGCCATAATAATGCAAGTGTTGGGGCTAATCCTTTATTGATAAACTCACCTAAAAATCCGTTAAACATTACCTCTGCTATTCCACTTCCTCCAGGAGTTGGACTTAGTAAAATAATAATTCCCATTACAACTTGTTTTCCATAAACAACAAAATCAGCTATCGATAATTGACTATGAAATGCATGGATAATGCAATTGACTATTGAGTAGCGTGCGGTCCATGAAATAAAAGTGGCGGCTAAAGAAGTCAACCAATATTTGAGTGTTTTATTTTTTAATCCTTCGGATGCGATCACTAACTGTTCACCCGTTTCCACCACACCTTCTTTCCATCGTTTTAAAAACCGTGTTGAAAATAAAGAAATAAGAATCCCTTTAATAAAATGTGGATTAAGGAATAGTGCATAGGCGACAAATAATTTATAAGTAAGGATTACAAAATAAATAATCCAAAAAGTATAAAAAATACTTTCTCCTAAAACAGTATTCAATTGTATTCCAGAAAACAAAGCTGTTTTACCTGCTATCAAATAAACAAAAGGCGCCATCACTGCTAAAAATATTCCATCTAAAAATGAGGAATTTAATATTGCAGTAATACTTTTACCCATGTTAATTCCTTCCCTACTTAATATCAATATTGCAAAAAAGAATCCTCCACCAATTAATCCTGGAGCTAAAGCAGAACTAAATTCCCAAAGCATTATTACAATAAAAGATCTATACCAATCTAATTTTTGATCCGTTAAAATTTTTATTCGAATCATATATGCAAAGTCACGAATGCAAACAGAAATTAAAGCAAGAGAAAGCCACAACGTGGTAGATGCTGTCCATTTTACTTCATTAAAAGCATTAATATCAAACTCTCTAAAAAACAACCAAGCTGCTACAATTACACCTATCAACACGGGCCATAAAATTCGTTTTAATGAAAAATGACGAAGGATTTCCCGAGGATCAGTTTGCATCGTTATTCTCGGTGTGTTGTTTAGGTGCTGATTCAGGGGTACAAATTACAAAATCGTTGTAGCCTGCTTCCCCGAAGAAAACCAAAATAATTCCACTTTGTAATAATTCTAATAAGGCAAGAAATGTAAATACAGCATGCAATCGATTAGTACAATCTTCGAATACTTCAGAGAAATTCATTTGTGGTTTTCTCATTAATCGAGAAGTGATATATTCTCTTTGATTTTCAATAGTATATTTAGGCTGAACAACAGTATGTATAACTCTGTTTTGACTATCATCGAACCGATTCATAACCTTTTCGAAGGTGGCAATTAACTTATAAAGTGTTAAATAATTGAGTTCGCCTGCATAGCCAATTTCGGTGGTTGTAGAAAGTTTAGTTAACTCTTGTTGAATATTTCCTCTTGCAAAACGCATCATCCGCTCATCTTCCATAATGCGAAGATCTTCCGCCGCTGCTTTAAATTGCTTGTAATCTAAAAGTTGTCGTACAAGATCTTGACGAGGATCAATTTCATTCCCTTCCTCATCTTTTTCATAACGAGGGAGAAGTAATTTAACTTTTATTCTCATTAAGGTTGCAGCTACTAGAATAAACTCACTAGCAAGTTCAATATTCAAGGACTGCATTTGTTGCATATAATCGAAAAACTCATTAGCGATTCCAGCAATAGGAATATCATGAATATCAAGTTCATCTCTCTCTATAAAAAACAAGAGGAGATCGAAGGGCCCTTCGAAGTGGGGCAATTTAATTTCAAAACTTTCGCTCACGGAATATTCTTAATTATGACGTATTACAAAGAAACCAAAAAAACTCTCTGAAAAGTAGGTAAAAGCTAAAAAAAGCATGGATCCATCGAGCTAAATTTTAATGAACCTATTAACCAACTAAAAATACTTCAACTTTGTAAATAAATCCTTTAAGCAACCATTCTTACTCGAATAGCCTCCTAATTATTTAATAAATTTTGAGATAATTGTCCTTATTTAGTTTTAACTACTTAATTTTAAATAGTTTACTTATAAAATTAAGAGAGATTAGAATCAACCTATAAAACCTGAATAATAATTCAATATGAAATCCTGCTTTTCCTCTTCTAAGAATTATAAAGAAGTGGATATTTTACAACTATTTAATATTCAACAATATAATATAATATTTATTCACATTTCCTTGTTATTAGTTAATGAATAAACGTGAAAGAGATTTAATATAAGAAATGTAATTTTACGGCTTAGAAATCAGGAATTCAATAAAATATCTTTACAATTCAAGCGATACAATTAAAACTCAATCTTATAATTTAACTTAAACCAATTAAAATGAAAAAAATGAAAAAATTATCGTGTATCGCATTTACATTGCTGTTAGCAATGCTAGTATCAACTAACACGTTTGCACAAAAGCCAACAAAGGGAAATGTTACTGGAGAAGTAGAATTAAATTTCATAGTAGGTTCGGCACCCATCTCTATCTTTGCTCCAACGTTGAATGGTCGTTATTTTCTTTCTGATGCATTAGCTGCTCGTCTTAAATTTGGAATTATTTCTTCTAAAGAAAAAACAGGATCCGATTCTCATTCAGAATCTAGCACAACTTTTTCACCAGGGATTGAAAAACATTATGCTGGAACTGATAAACTTTCTCCATATATCGGAGCTGAGTTGCCAATTTCAATGGGGAAAGTTGAAGATGGGAGCACAGCTGGAACTGTTACTAGTAAAACATCTGCTTTCGGTGTTAATTTAGTTTTTGGTGCAGATTATTATGTTTGGCAAAATATTTATATTGGTGCTGAAGTTACTTGGGGATACAATTCTAAAACAGAAACTCCTGCTGCCGGCGAAAAAACAACTACAACAGGATTCAGTTTAGGAAATAATTCTGGAATACGCTTAGGAATTAAGTTTTAATTTTCTTAAACAAAAAAAAAGCTGCTTCCACAGAAGCAGCTTTTTTTTGTTTAAGAAAAACAAGGAGATAAACATTGCACTTGCTTCCTCAAAATAAATAAAGAAATCGACTTGATTCACTGAAGCAAAATTAAAATTTCACTTTTTAATTTGTAAAACAGGTGCTAATGCATTTTTTAGTTGACTAGCTATTTCAGGAAATACACGTTCAGCAATATCAGTATCTAGGTTTGAATTAGAAGGGAAATAAGCCATTGCAAAATTTCCAATCACCACTTTACCTTTAGCATCTAATAATGAATAATGAATCATAAGTTCTCTTCTGTAAATTTTATTAGCAATATCGATGCATGATTTATAATTTGTCTTTATCTCAAATTGATTAATGGATAATATATAATCGGCGTTATATTTTTGCAATAAGGATTTATAAAAAGCTGTATCGGGAATTGTAGCGTTCATAAATTTAGTGTCACCTTTAATAGTTGCGTATTGTGGTGCGCTATGTTGATCAAGAATTTCCTTTGATGTAGATTCAGTACTACTCTTTTCTTTTTTCACTTGTTTAGATGCAATAGGGAACTCATACTTTAATGCAACGTTATCATAATAGTTCATTAAATCTCTTCTTACCGTTTTTGAGGTATCCTGCATCAAACTAATACAAGGAACTATAGTTGATATTGCAGCTTCAATTTTAAAATCTAATCCTCTTCGAAAATAAGCACGATACTCTTCAGGTGTTTTTTTTGTTTTAAGCATGATATCCTGTTCGGCATCACTGAGATAATATTCTGGTTGAAAAGGCATAATAATTATGCGATGATGTTGCGTGCTATCCGCCTGTTGTGCCAGAATATTTTTACCCGTAAAACAGTTCAACACAATAATTAACAATGAACAAATTTTTATATTCAATTTCATAATGCTGTTATTATTAAACAAAGATCATCAATTTAAAATTAATTGAATTGTGATAAATGTTATTTAATCAAAAAAAGGGAACGGCTAAATCAATTGATTTAGCCGTTCCCTTTTTTAATTACTTATGCTATTTAAGATTATCTCTTTAATTAATTACATGTTTCCAAACATCGTTTCCAATAGCAAATGCCATTAAAGAAAGCAACAAAACCATCCCAACAATTTGAGCACGCTCCATAAACTTATCAGATAATTTTCTTCCTGAAATACTTTCTATTGTTAGGAAAACAACATGCCCACCATCTAAAGCTGGGATTGGCAACATATTCATAAATGCAAGCACCATCGACAACAATCCTGTAATTGCCCAAAATCTTTCCCAGTCCCAAACGCCACCATAAATTTGTGCAATTCCAATTGGCCCTTGCACTGAATCTGTTGCTTTTTCTTCTCCTGAAAATATTTTTCTTAACCCTTTTACATTTGAAACAAGCGCTTCTTTCGCATCACTTGCACCAAATGAAAGTGCAGATACAAGTGTATATGGTTGTTTTGGATAAGTATCATTGGGAAGAGCTGCTGCTCCATAAGCAATTCCAATTTTCCCTTTGTCTGATACGCCTGTTTCTATTTCTAAATATTTTTTATTCCGCTCAATAGTCATTTTTACTTTTTGACCTTTTGCAGCGGTAAGTTTATTTTCTAAATCAGAATTATCAGCAATTTTTTGACCTTCTAATGCAACAATAATATCTCCAGCTTGAAATCCAGCTTTTTTTGCTTCTCCATCCGAATTAACTTCACTAATTACATATTGAATATAGCCAGCACCAATAAAATTAAATCTTCCTGCTTTCGAAACAGTTTTATAAAAATTATCTGGGATTGTAACTTCCATAGTTTGTCCGTTACGCTCAATTGTCATTATCGCTCCAAATAAAACGCGAGAAGAAAGTGCATCATCAAATCGTTCAACTTTATTTCCATTGATAGCAATAATCTTATCTCCATTTTGAAATCCTAAATCACGACCTAATTTATAGGCGTAGATTCCTTGTCCATTATTTACCGATGAAACTGGAAGATATTCTTGTTTGAAATGCAAAAGACTATACGTGAAAATAGCCACACCAAGAATGACATTCATAGTAACTCCTGCGACCATTACGATTAAACGTTGCCATGCTGGTTTCGCACGAAATTCCCAAGGTTGAGGTTCAGCACTTAATTGATCAGTATCTAAACTTTCGTCAATCATTCCTGCAATTTTTACATAGCCACCTAAAGGTAACCATCCAATTCCGTATTCAGTATCTCCTCTCTTAAAACTCAAAAGCTTAAATCCCCATGCATCAAAGAACAAATAGAATTTTTCTACTTTTATTCCAAAAGCCCTAGCAGCAAGAAAATGCCCTAGTTCATGTAGGGTTACTAAAATTGAAAGACCCAAAATTAATTGGGCAGCCATTATTAATTGTGTCATTTATTTGGGAACTATATTTTAAGTAGTGTTAACGTTTGTACTATCTTTTTATTTCACTTTTCGAAGTAATAACTCTTAGAAATAAGGAGGCAAAGCTACGAATTTTTGACCCTCAAATTATCAATCATCCACTCTCTTGATTGATAATCTGTTGAACGATATTCGTCCAAGGTAGGTTCGTCTATAAATTGGATTTCTTGCATACAATGTTCAATTAAATCTGCAATCTCAAGAAATCGCAACTCATTCTTTAAAAAAGAAGCAACAGCTATTTCATTCGCGGCGTTCAAGATACAAGGCATATTTCCACCTTTCTTCATTGCTTCACGCGCTAATGCAAGGCATCTAAATGTTTTCTCATCAGCAGGCTCGAAAGTCAAAGATGGATATTTAAGAAAATCGAATCTTGGAAAATCAGAATAAAGCCTATAAGGATGTGCTAGTGCAACTTGAATCGGCAATTTCATATCGGGCAAGCCCATTTGTGCCTTCATAGAGCCATCAATAAACTGAACAATACTATGTATAATAGACTGCGGATGAACAATAACATCAATTTGTTCTGGATTTAAATCGAATAGCCATTTAGCTTCAATCATTTCTAAACCCTTATTCATTAAAGTAGCTGAATCAATAGTGATTTTTGCACCCATTGTCCAATTAGGATGTTTGAGTGCTTGCTCTTTTGTGATGGCACTTAACTCATTTTTCGATCTTCCTCTAAATGGACCGCCTGAAGCTGTAAGTACGATTTTCTCAATTGGATTATGTTGTTCGCCAAACAAACATTGAAAAATGGCTGAATGTTCGGAATCTACAGGTAAAAGTTGAACATTGTTTTCGCGAGCCATCTTTGTAACAAGGTCTCCAGCCACTACTAATGTTTCCTTGTTGGCCAAGGCAATATGTTTCTTATTTCGAATTGCTGCTAAAGTTGGTTCAAGACCAGAAAATCCAACCATTGCAGTAAGAACCATGTCAATCGTATCCATTTCCATTAACTGTGAAATAGCTTCGTATCCAGCATAAACCTTTACAGGCTCCTTTGATAATGATTCTTTTACGAATAAATATTTTGTTTCATCACAAATTACAACCGCGTTTGGCTTATAGATTAATGCTTGTTGAATTAATAAATCGGCATTACTATTTGCAGTTAATACTTCTGTTTCAAAAGCTTCTGGATGTGCGGCGATTACTTCTAAGGCTTGAGTACCTATAGATCCTGTTGACCCTAAGATGGCAATTCTACGTTTCAATGCTATTTAGTATATAGCTCAAAGATGTTAATTATTTAGTTAATGCCCTTATAAAAAACAAAACATTACCCCTTTAAGGATAATCTAGTTTTCTGCATTATTAATTTGATGAAAAACAAACAATAGGTTCAATGGTTTTATAGTGACAATTTTAAATTGATTCCAAATGAAATAGTTTGTCGCTTTAATTTTCTTGAACCGGAATAGTTTTCTTCATAGATGGATTTTAGAGAAAAAGCTAGTGAAGGTTGAATCGATACAGGCCATTTTTTATCAATTACCCTGTTTTTAAATAAAAGGTTATCTAAGAAATTTATGCAATTAAAATTACAAAACGAACTAAATTATTTTAAAAAAACAAACTGAATTTAATCATAGTTTGAAAAACTTTAGTGTATTTACCGTTGTGTTTTTAAAAGTTCATATAATCTAAAGGATTTACCGGACTTCCATTATACCAAAGTTCTAAATGCAAATGAGGACCAGAGGAATATTCGCCTGTATTTCCAATAATTGCTAAAACCTCCCCTGCTTTAACGTAATCGCCAACACTTTTTAATAATGCTGAATTATGTTTATATAACGTAAATAAATTATTACTATGTTGAACTCCAATTACGTATCCCGTTTCGGAAGTCCAGTTGGCAATTAAAACTGTACCATCAAGTACACTTTTTATTACTTCATTAGGCCCTGCAACTATATCAATTCCAAAATGTTTTTGCGTAATATTAAATTTCGTTGTAACAGCTCCTTTTAAGGGGCAAAAGAATGAATAGCTACCAATTCCAGATGAAAATGATTTTTCTTTTACAGAAGAAAGTTCATAACGATCACCCGATTCAATTTGCATTCTAAGCAAACTATCGTCAACTGAAGAAGTTAACTTTTTGATACTATCGTAAAGAGGTGCTGCTAAACTATCTCTTTGCGGGCGTACAGAAGTTATATTATCATTCATAACTTCCATAATATGAGCTATATACCGATCTTGTGCCGACATTTTATAAGTTAAAGAATCCGCGCGCAAAGTCATTGATACTAGATTTCTCCTCATTGTAACATCGGAGTATCCTGGAATATATTCTCTTAAAGGAGTAAATGCAATAAGGTAAAGTGTAATAGTGATCAAGCTTAGGCCAATAGTTCCGCCAAAAACAATAATATTCATTGGAGAAAGTCGTAATGAAAATCGCTCTTCAAACGTTTGATCGTTTAATACAACGAATCTGAATTTACTTTTCAGATTTTTTACTATCTTTTTTCGCTTTTTTATCTGAGTCGTCATTAGTGCAAATATCGGAAAATGAGAACGCCAATACCATTATCAAACAAATCTGTTAGTATATTCCGTAAGATGAGCAGAAAATAGGTTATTTTAATTGCTAAAAAATAATGATATTTGCTTGTTTACACTAAAATCTTCGGTTTTCAGTTATTATAATTGTCAAAACCCCGACTCTGCAACCTCTTTGAAAAATCTTCGCATATTATTCTTACTATTAGGCCTTTCCATTTGGTCATCATGTAGCGTAAAAAAATACAATTTTGTTAGTTGTAATTATCACGGCACCATTACTCATTACAACTTTTACTACAATGCTCGTGAGAGAATGAAGCAGGGAGAACAAACCCTTTATGATGGAACGCCAGATAAATATGATCGTGTTCTATCAATTTTTAAGTATGGTGATTTAGCTCAAGCAAAAGGGGTGTTTCCTGACATGGACGAAGCCATTAAAAAAGTTTCCATTGCTATTACCAGAAACTCAATGGTTGTAAAAGGCAAACATGACAATAAGACTATTGAGCGTAATAGATGGATAGATGATTGTTACCTCTTGATTGGGAAATGTCAATTTTATAAACAAGATTATTGGACTGCCATTGAAACCTTCCAATACACTTCATCTGAATATAAAGACAGTCCTATAAGGCCAATCGCATTATTATGGCTCACAAAAACTTACCTTGAATTAGGAAAAGTAAGTGATGCTGTTTACTTGCTTGATTATTTAAAAAATGATAAAAAGTTTCCGGTCGAATTAAAAGGCGAATATAATGCTGTACTTGCCCAATATCATTGGTTGAGAAATGATATTCCAAGAACCATTGAGGCATTGGCGGCAGCATCTGCAACAACAGTAAAAAAAGATGATCGTGCACGATATAATTTTATACTTGGTCAACTTTATCAAAAACAAGGATTTTTAGATAGCGCATTTACTGCCTATCAAAAAGTTATTAAACTAAACCCTCCATACGAATTAGCTTTTAATGCTCGCATAAGCCGTGCGCGTTGTTATGATGTAAAAAGTGGCAGTGGTGATATAGTAAAACGTGAGTTGAACAAGATGTTGAAAGACGAAAAAAATAAAGAGTATCAAGATCAAATTTATTATGCATTAGCGGGAGTTGCCCGTCAAGAAAAATACGAACCATTAGCTATAGAGTATCTAAACAAATCATTACATGCAGGAGTCGGAAATACAGCACAAAGTGCTTTAAATTATTTAGAGCTAGCTGACATTTACTTGAAGCGTCCTGAATACATGCCCGCTGCTGCATATTTTGATAGTTGCTTAACAAATTTAAGTAAAGAACATCCTGACTATAATGATATTGAAGAAAAACGAAATAGCTTAGATCGCTTAGTACGAAATTTAAAAGTAATTATTCTTGAAGATAGCTTGCAGAGTTTAGCTTCATTAAGTCCGGAAGAGCGAAAAGCAAAAATTGATTCCTTAATATCATATGAGAAAGCGCAAAAAGAAAGAATTGACAATGCCTTTAAGTTAAAACAAAAATTAGAAGAAGATAAAATCATTGAAGAAAAGCAATTAAAAAGTGAACCTCGTAGTTTAACCCCAGGAGGAATTACAACGCAAGGATCATGGTATTTTTATAATCAAGCTACAATAAGTTTTGGGTACAATGAGTTTTTAAAAAAGTGGGGAACACGTAAACTCGAAGACAATTGGCGACGAAGTGAAAAGGAATTTCTAGGAGAGGGATCAAGTGCAACCGAAGGAAATTCTCTAGATAGCCTTTCTAAAAAATATGAAACCGTAAATGATTCCATCTCTAAATTAGATGAAGGCCAAAGGAAAGAGGCGTATCTGAATCAACTTCCAACAAGCCCTCAACAAATAAAAGAATCTAACATAAAAATTATTGAAGCCTATTACAATGTAGGAATTATTTATCGTGAGCAGTTATCAAACTATACTGAAAGTGTAAAGAGCTTTGAAACAATGGATATGCGTTTTCCACAAAACAAATATAAACTTCCTTCCTATTATAATTTATATCGCACCTATTTATTAATGCAGGATACTGTTAAGGCAAATTTCTACAAAAACTATTTACTTACGAATTACCCAGAATCAGAATATACTAAATTAATTTTAAATCCGAATTACTTTAAAGAGATCCAAAAAAAGACAGCTGTTTTAGAAGTCTTCTATGAAAACACATTTCGCTCCTATCAAAATCAACAATACGATCTTGTAATAAGTAGAAAATCTGAAGCAGAAGAATTATTTCCTGCCAATAAATTAGCAGGAAAATTTGCGTTCCTAAAAGCATTAGCTATTGGAAAAACGAAACCAGTAGATGACTTTGTTTTGTCATTAGAAGATGTTGTTCGCACTTATCCTAAAGATAGTGTTAGCATTAGCGCAAAAGAAATTCTAGATTACATTAAAAACCGTGGCAACGTTACAGAAGTTTCTTTGCCCGAAGTAGTTGACTCTTCTTCTTTATTTACATTTAAACCTTTATCGCCTCAATATTTTATGATTCTTTATAAAAATAGTGCAGTGAATACGACAGAGGTTATCGCTAAATTAAAAGCATTTAATACAGTAAATCATCAGTTTGAGAATTATGCAATAACGAATGGGAATCTTGATCTTACTTATCAATATATTTCAGTTCTATCTTTTAAAAACAAAGAAATAGCAATGATATATTATAATGAAGTTTTAAATGAAGAAGGGTTATTATCTAACATAAAAGAGGATCGTGAAAATAAGTTTTTAATTATTTCACAAGACAACCTTTTACAATTATCGCGTAATAAATCTATTGATGCTTATAATAGATTTTTTCAAAAGAACTACGTTCAGTAATATTTTCGTTGCAAATAAAACGAATATAATATCTGGGAAGTATTAACCCAGCCTTATCCCTATTTTTCTGATTCCCAAAATCGTAAGTGGATTAAATTAGTAGGATTAGTGCAAAACATTCATGCCAATCCAACATTCATTGCATGGATAATTCTAACTGCTATTTTTCTTCTAATACTTAGTTAACAATAAATAAATTTTAAAATAAATCAGAGAAAGGGCTATCGTTAGGATAAAAAACAACTTTATAATTTATTTTCCTGTATACAAATCAAAAAGATGTGAAGAAATTGGTTCTATTTTATTTACAAAAAAAAATTCTCCGCCCCAATTATATACTATATGTTTATATTCAGCTGAATGAACCCCGTTAATTATTCGGATAGTAGTTATTACACGATTTGCTTCAACCTTTTTCTCGATTATTCGATTCATTTCATTTAAGGAAGAATTTTTTGAGTTCTTATTTTCGCTTCCAGAATTTTCATTCTTCAGCGAGTTGGGAAGTTCAATTGCGTTGGATAAAAACATAGAAGATTTTCGTGCTTCTGTTTTAGAAATTCCTGATTTAACAAATAATGAATCACTACTTTTTTCTCGCTTAAAATAAATAATCGGTAATTCATTAATGTCTTTACTAGATGAAAAACGAACTGTATCCTGACCTTTTACAATTGAGATATTATCCTTTAAACCATCTTCTCCAATATTATTTGGCTTGTTGTCTAAATGTTCATCTGATACATTCAACATGCTCGTATGGGGATTATCACCGCCAATACTTGGCAAATAACCACTATGTGTATCTTCATTTGCTAACAGATCCATTTTATGTTTAGCATCCTTTGCATTCGCTATATTTACTTCAGTTTGTAATTCATTTTTGCTACTATCTTTTGCTAATGCCCTTGATGTTGCAATTTCTACTTTTTCTTTCCGTTTGATGTTGCTTACTGAAGAAACTTCGGTAGATTTAATTAAAATACGCTTTTGCATTTCACGTTCTTCAGCAGCCTTCGTAATAAGTTTATTTTCTGTATCAGTAAGAACTGAAAGAATAGACTTAGTATAATCAACATCATAATTAAAAGCATCCAAATCAGCTAGGTATTTAATAAGTGCCACCGGCTGATTATATACAACAATATTTACTCCTTCATATTGCTTAAATATCCGTACACCAATTTTATATGGTTCAAATCCTTGTTTTCCACGTTCAATTGGCACAATAGTATTTACTTCAATTTTTTTTGTGATATATCCTGGCTTACTAAATGAAAGCAAATAATTATTTCCGTATTCAAGTTTGATGCGCATATTTCGTTCCCCAATTTTACTCAAAACAAGGTCACCATTTTTCTTAACATTTACTGTACTATTTGTAAAGTCACCATTCTCGATAGTAAATTCAACAGGCATTAGAAGGTTCCCAAATGGAATTGCAAAACTGCTTATAGCATTAAAAAGCAATAGAGGTAGGATAAAAATAAGGTGCCGCCAATTTCTCATTCAGTATAAAAGTAGTGAAATGGGCTACAAAATACAAGTTGTTGGGGCCAAAAGAAGTAAAATGACCACTGGAAACCGATATATTTTTGCTTTTTGTTAATTAATTGCTTTTTTAGAATTACGATTTATCTATGTACAAGCGACAACAATCAATTATAAACGACTATAAACGACAAACAACCGAATAAAAAACAATGCCACCCACATCTTTGCAACATAAACGAAAAAAAGCGCTTCAAAAAATTCGTAATTAACCTTAAAAAAATAGATAAATGAGTAACATGCAAAATTCAATTCAGCTAATTGGTAATTTAGGAAAGGATCCCGAAATCATTCATATGGATGGAGGTAAAAAAATGGCGAGAGTAACAATGGCTACAAACGAAACAATAATTAATCAAAAAGGAAACGAATATCAAGAAACACAATGGCATAACCTAGTAGTTTGGGGTAACCTAGTAGAAGTTCTAGAAAACTTTACTCGTAAAGGAAGTAAACTGGCAATTGAAGGAATGATCATTCATCGCACGTTTAAAAGCAAAACAGGAGAAGACCGATTCGTTACAGAAATTAAAGTGGATGACCTGATGTTATTCAGCGATAAAGACGAAGCGATCTCTTAAAATATCCTTAACTTAATTTTATTCGAAAAAGCCTTAGCAATTATGCGAGGCTTTTTCGTTTTTTAGTTATTTAGAATCTTAAAATGTTTCGTTCTAGTTGATCTTAAATCTAAGAAAGTAAAACATCAAGATATAGGACAAATGAATTTATATTTAAATTATTTTAAAGAAGAAGAAAACACAGAAGGAGATAATGATCCTATAGGAATAATAATTGCTGCCGACAAACATGATCATATAGTAAAGTATGCTACTGGAGGTTTGTCAAATAAAATATTTGTTTCTAAATATCAATTATACCTGCCAAAACAAAAAGTACTAGAAGAAAAAGTTAAAGAAATAATAGAAAAAAATTAACACTTTTGTTCGTAAATTTCTACATCATAAAGCTCTTTAAATTTTCAAACCCGGCATCCATTTTAACGACCACCATTTCTTTGTCCATAATACTTAAAAGTTGAGAAGGAATTTCTGGTTCCAATCCTAAAACTTCCTTCACCGATGGAAGAAATTTAACTGGATGGGCTGTCTCTAAAATAATTCCACGAAGAGTTTTATAAGCAGATTTATTTAAAACAGATGACTGATGTTCTCGCCATGCGCACATTCCAACTGCAGTATGTGGATCTAGAGTATAATTAAATTTATCGTAAACAATTTTCATCATGATACGAGTTTGTTCATCAGTATAAGAATAACCAAAAATAACTTTTCTCATTTCTTCAACTGAATTATTAAATAGATCAGCCATACGCCAGAAATTACTAGGGTTAGCAACATCCATTGCATTTGAAATTGTTGAAACAGATTTTTTTGGTTCAAATATTCCATTGAATAAATACTTTGGAACAATGTCATTTGCATTTGTAGCAGCAACAAAATTATTTATCGGCAAACCCATTCGTTGAGCAAACAATCCAGCCGTAAGATTACCAAAATTTCCACTTGGCACCACAAACGAAAAAGGCGTTTCAAGATTTGTTAATTGAGCTGCTGCTCTGAAATAATAAAAAGTTTGTGGAAGTAATCTTGAAATATTAATACTGTTAGCGGAAGTTAATTTATATTTAGATTTTAAATCATGGTCTAGAAAGGCTGATTTAACCATTGCTTGGCAATCATCAAACGACCCATTTACTTCAATAGCACTAATATTGCCCCCCCAAGTAGTTAATTGTTTTTCTTGCAATGCACTCACCTTTCCTGAAGGATAAAGAATAATTACATCGATACCTGGTATATTATAAAACCCACTTGCTACGGCACTGCCAGTATCCCCAGAAGTTGCAACCAAAATAGTAAGTTTTTCGTTTTCATCTTTTACCATCCATCCCATTAATCTCGACATAAATCTCGCTCCAAAATCTTTGAATGCTAAGGTTGGTCCGTGAAAAAGTTCTTGAATATATGTTTCATTATCCAATTTAATTAATGGGGCATCGAAAGGATAAGCATCCTCCACCATTTTCTTTAAATCATTTAATGGAACATCATCTTTACACCAAGCGTTTGCAACTTCAAAAGCGATAGTCTGCATATTCATTCCACTGAGTTTTTCGTAAAAAGTTTTTGGTAAAACAGGAATTGATTCCGGCATAAAAAGTCCGTTATCATCAGGCAAACCTTTAATTACAGCATCACGTAAAGAGTAAAAACTATTTTTATTTTTGGTAGAATAATACCTCATACAATATTATTGTTTATTTAATATTCTTACTCCTTTTAAATCGATAGGAGAAATATATAAATTAGATTTAATTTTATTTTTATTAAAAACAGCCTGCATAGCTTCTCCAACTTTTTTTGCAATTATTAATCCATTACAAATGGAAACTATTGATGGCCCTGCACCGGATATTGAACAACCGGCAGCTCCATTTAATTGTGTTTGTTCTTTCACCAAATCATAATATGGAATTAATGATTTACGCGCGGGTTCGATTACAAAATCTTCCATTGCTCTACCTACTAAAGAAATATCATTTCCATACATGCCAGCAATAAGCGCCGCAGTATTTGCCCATTGAGAAACCGCTGATTTCAATAAAATTTTTTTTGGCAAGACTGCTCTTGCCTCGCTCGTTTTTACAATTACATTTGGATGAATTAATGCAATATACATTTGTTTTGGAACTGGAATTTGAATGACCTCCAATGGATCCATTGAACGTACCAAAGTAAATCCTCCCAACATTGAAGGTGCAATATTATCAGCATGTGCAACACCACTTGCTACACGCTCCCCTTCCATTGCCCACCGAATTAGCTCTTCCTTTTTCATTGGAGAACCATACAAAATATTTGCGGCATAAACTGCTCCTACTGCGCTTGCAGCACTTGAGCCCATACCACTTCCTAATGGCATTTTTTTATGAATGCGAATATCTAATGACAACGGTTTCCCAATCGCATTTAGAAAAGCGGTTAAAGCAACAGTTGCTGTATTTTCTTCTGGAACTTTACTTAACTTACCTTTGTCTCCAGTAATCGTTTTAATACGTAATCCTTTTGCTGAATTATGCTCCACAGAAATAATATCTCCAGGACCTGAAAGTGCTAATCCAAAAACATCAAAGCCTGAACCAAGATTTGCAATTGATGCTGGAGCAAATACTTCAACAACACGCAATATTTTTTTCACCATAATATATTCTAATTTCCCCCTTCGAAATAATTTCCAATACTAATTATTTGTGCAAATACTCCTGCCGCTGTTACTTCTGCGCCTGCACCAGGTCCTTTTACTACAAGTGGTCGGTCATGATAACGTTCTGTTTTAAACGAGATAATATTATCACTACCTGACAAATGATAGAATGGATGATTTGTATCAACCTCCAGCAATGATACTGTTGCCTTTCCATTTTCGAGTTTTGCGATAAAACGTAATTGTTTTTGTTTTGATGCTGCATTTTTTCTTCTTGTTTCAAAAACATTATCAGAAGCTACTAATTGCTTCATGAAATCAGGAACTGATTTTGCTTTTAAACAATTTGGAGGAAGTATTTGCTCAACTTTAATATCTTTTAATTCTAAAGCCAATCCTGTTTCGCGCGCAAGAATTAATAATTTTCTGGCAACGTCTGTTCCTCTTAAATCATCGCGGGGATCTGGTTCTGTATATCCTAATTCCTTTGCTTTATTTACGACATCACTAAAGTTCACACCTTCTTTGTAATTATTAAAAATATAAGAAAGTGTACCTGAAAGAACAGCCTCAATAGAAATAATTTTATCTCCACTAGTAAGTAAATCATTTAGAGTACTGATAATTGGTAATCCTGCACCAACATTTGTTTCATAAAGAAAACGCACATTACGTTTACGTTCAATTTCTCTTACTTTTTTATATTGAGTATATGTGCCTGCATTACCAATTTTATTCGGCGTAACAATTGATATACTCGAATCTAAAATTTTTGCATAATGCGATGCGATATCTTCACTTGAAGTACAATCAACAAAAATACTTTGAGGCAAATTCAAGTCCTTCATTCGTTCAATAAACGCTGGCATTGTCATTTTTTCTCCATCATTATCAAGAAATTCACGATAACGTTTTAGATTAATTCCGTCTGCATTAAAATACATTTTTTTACTAGTTGCAATACCTGCAATACTAATCTCCATCATTCGTTCTTTCTGTAAGAACTGTTTATGTTTTTCAATTTGTTTAATCAATGTATTTCCTATTAATCCAGCACCAACTAAATATACTGAAAGGGTTTTTACATCTGATAAAAAGAATGTTTGATGTAATGCGTTTAGGCCTTTCATTAAATTTCCTTTATGAATAACGGTGGAAATATTTAATTCGGAAGACCCTTGAGCTGTTGCAACAATACTTATTCCGTTCTTGCCAAGTGCTTGAAATAATTTACCAGAAACTCCCGGCGTGTTACGCATGCTCTCTCCAATTACAGCAATGATGCTTAATCCTGTTTCTACCTTAATTGGTTGAAGCAGATGATTTTTTATTTCCAATAGAAATGCTGCATCAATTGATTTCTTCGCATACGCTGCATCTCCAGGTTTAACAGCAAACGTTATCGCATGTTCAGAAGATCCTTGTGTAATTAAAATTACATTAACCTTTGACTGTGATAAGGCATTAAATAATCGTGCAGAAATTCCTGACACTCCAACCATTCCACTACCTTGTAAGGTAAGTAAACTTATATCATCTATAGATGAAACCCCTTTTATTAAAAAAGGCCCACCATCTGATTTTGTAGATATCAATGTTCCAAATGCTTCTGGACGAAAAGTATTTTTTATTCTTAACGGAATTGCTTTTTCTAATGCGGGTTGAATGGTAGGAGGATGAATAACCTTTGCACCAAAATGAGACATTTCCATTGCTTCCTCATACGTCATTGTTGGGATAGAAAAAGCTTTTTTTACTTTACGAGGATCGGCGGTCATTACTCCATCTACATCTGTCCAAATTTGAATTTCTGTAGCATCTAAAGCAGCGCCAACAATAGCCGCAGTGTAATCAGAACCTCCACGACCTAATGTGGTAGTTTCATTTTTAGAAGTAGCGGCAACGAAACCTGTAATTACTTCAACTTCATTTTTGGTTTCACGAAAATATGATTTTAAATTTTTATTGGTGATCGTAAAATCTACCAACGCTGATCCAAATGATTCATCTGTTTTAATAAAATTTCGTGCATCCATAAATCCTGAACGCATTTTTAGAATTTTAAAACTTGCTGCTACCATCTTGGCGCAAAGCAGTTCTCCGTGGCCACTAATAAAATCAAGTGTGCGTGGAGATAGTTCACCAACAAGATAAACCCCATGAAGGATGTCCTTTAGCCCTGCAAACAATTCTTCATTATGATCATTAACCGACTTATCCTTCATTAACTTTAAATCACGAATAGTATGCCGATGACGAATCCTTAATTTATTAAAAAGATCAGTATAGCCAGCCTCATGATTTGCTGCCATACTACTTATTTTAATCAATTCATCTGTAACTCCAGTCATTGCCGAAACTACTACAGCAATTTTTGTTTTCTTGTTCTTTTTTAAAAGTTGAGCAACGATTGCTCCTACTTTTTGAATGTTCTTGGCATCAGCAACGGATGTTCCACCAAATTTTAATACGATCATAATAGTATTTAAGAGAACAAATATTACGGAAAAATTAGATTTATGTTCCTTTAGTTAAGATGTTTTTAAAATTATTATTTAAAAAAATACGTTTAATGATTAACTCTATTTAATGAAATCGTTTGCCAGCAAGGCTTTCAAGTCGAATTCCTCTTATATTATAACTATTTTACCCTCATTTCGTAATATCCCCTCCTTTTGATTTTAGGCTAAAAAACACAAAATAAGGCTAACCTACTCATTACAATTAACTTATTATTAATATGCTAGGTTCTTAAAATTTGTTCACTTTGTTCAAAACAACTACCTTCGCACCCCTAAAAATTTGAGTTTTATGCAAAATTTCATTTACCTAATTCCCCTACTTGGTATAATCGGTTTAATCGTAATGGCCGTTAAATCCGCATGGGTTAAAAAACAAGATGCTGGCGACGCAAAGATGCAAGAGTTAGCAGGTTACATAGCTGATGGGGCTATGGCATTTCTTAAAGCAGAATGGAAAGTACTTGGTATTTTCGTAACGTTTGCTGCAATATTATTAGCCTATTCTGGAACTGTTCACGAAGTAAATGGGAGGGAAATTCACTCTAGCTGGATAATTTCTATTGCCTTTATTATAGGAGCAGTATTTTCAGCAACTGCTGGATATATAGGGATGAAAGTGGCAACCAAGGCCAATGTTCGTACTACACAAGCTGCTCGTACAAGTCTTAAACAAGCCTTAAAGGTTTCATTTACAGGTGGAACTGTAATGGGATTAGGTGTTGCTGGATTAGCAATATTAGGATTAGGTGGTTTATTTATCGCATTCCTAAACATTTTTGCTGGTCTTGGAGCCGACACCGTAAAAACCTCAATTGAAGTTCTTACCGGATTTTCCTTAGGAGCTGAATCAATTGCCTTATTTGCCCGCGTTGGTGGTGGTATTTATACTAAAGCGGCGGATGTTGGTGCTGATCTGGTAGGAAAAGTTGAAGCAGGAATTCCTGAAGATGATGTTCGTAATCCTGCAACTATTGCCGATAACGTAGGTGATAACGTAGGTGATGTTGCTGGTATGGGTGCCGATTTATTTGGATCATATGTAGCTACTATTTTAGCAACAATGGTACTCGGGCAAGAAGTAACATTTAGCGATGGTATTGTAGATAATTTTGGTGGAATGTCTCCAATCTTATTACCAATGGTAATATGTGGATTAGGAATAATTTTCTCAATAATAGGAACCTGGTTTGTTACCATTAAAGATGATAAATCAAATGTTCAAACCGCATTGAACTTAGGTAATTGGGCGTCCATGCTAATTACTGTTGTAGCTTCTTATTTTATTGTTATGTGGATGTTACCTGATGGTGATATCACATTACGTTCGGTAACATTTACTAAGATGGGTGTATTTATGGCGATTTTAGTTGGAACTATTGTAGGTGCAATTATGAGTATCGTAACTGAGTACTACACGTCAATGGGAAAAGGACCAGTAAATTCAATTATACGACAGAGTTCAACTGGGCATGCTACAAATATTATTGCTGGGCTATCAGTTGGAATGAAATCTACAGTAATTCCTATTTTAACTTTAGCTGCTGGTATTATGGCCTCTTTTCATTTTGCTGGATTATATGGAGTAGCAATTGCCGCGGCTGGAATGATGGCAACAACAGCAATGCAATTAGCTATAGATGCTTTCGGACCAATCGCAGATAATGCAGGTGGAATTGCTGAGATGAGTCAATTACCTCCAGAAGTTCGTGAGCGTACTGATAATCTTGATGCCGTTGGAAACACTACAGCAGCTACCGGAAAAGGATTTGCAATTGCTTCTGCTGCATTAACATCATTAGCATTATTCGCTGCATTCGTTGGTATCGCAGGTATTTCATCCATTGATATTTATAAGCCAAATGTATTAGCAGGATTATTTGTTGGTGGAATGATTCCATTTATCTTCTCTGCTTTATGTATTCAAGCGGTTGGTAAAGCTGCAATGGATATGGTACAAGAAGTTCGTCGTCAGTTTCGTGAGATTCCAGGAATTATGGAATACAAAGCAAAGCCTGAATATGAAAAATGTGTTGCTATCTCAACAAAAGCTTCCATTCGTGAAATGATTATGCCAGGTGCAATTGCTTTAATTACTCCATTAATTGTTGGTTTCGCTTTCGGACCAGAAGTATTAGGTGGTTTATTGGCAGGTGTTACTGTGAGTGGTGTATTGATGGGAATTTTCCAATCGAATGCTGGTGGTGCATGGGATAATGCAAAAAAATCATTTGAAAAAGGAGTTATGATCAATGGAGAAATGTTCTACAAAAAATCAGAACCACATAAAGCATCTGTAACTGGTGATACTGTTGGTGATCCATTTAAAGATACATCAGGACCATCAATGAATATCTTGATTAAGCTAATGTCGATTGTTTCATTAGTAATTGCTCCTTATATCGCTGTTCAAAGTAGCGACGAAGGAATGATGAGTTCAGATTGCTGCAAAGACAAATCAAAAATGGAATGTCACATGGATGGTGGTATGCAAATGGGCATGGGTTGTGAAATGGATGAAGAAGGTAATTGCATTATCGATTCTGCAACTTGCTCAGAATGGATGGCTGAAGGTAAAATGGATAGTTCTGCTTGTGTTAAATGTGAAGCAGGAAAATGTCATATTAAAAGTGATGTGTGCATGAAAGCTGGTGGATGCAAAATGGGTGGAGAAGGAAAAAACTGTGATGAGGCTTGCATGAAAAAATGCCAAGAAATGGGAATGAAATGTGAGCAAGGAAAATGTTCCCATATGAATCCTGGAACTTCGAATATGGGTGAAATGCATGATTGCTCAAAAGGATGTACTCCTGCTTGTATGAAAGAATGCCAATCACATGGAATGAAATGTAATGGCGAAATGAAAAATTGCTGCAAATAATAAAGAATTAAGAATATTGATAAAGGCTATCCGAAAGGGTAGCCTTTATTGTTGAAGGCAAATGGCATAAGAAATTCAATATCTATTATCTTTGACTTGTGCAGAAAAGACCTCAACGACCCATTCCGGTTCAACCGAAAGCTATTCAACAAGAATCAAACCCTATTCCTAAAAAGTGGTTTTACCTAATTGTATCGGTATTTGCATTTTTACTTTATGCAAATACGATCAACTCAGACTATACTGTTGATGACGGGACAGTAATTAAAAGCAATAAATATACAACAGCAGGAATAAAATCAATAGGGAAAATTTTTACTACTCCCTATCGCGCTGGATTTTGGGATAGAAAAGAAGGTCTATATCGTCCTATATCAGTTGCTATGTTTTCTGTTGAATGGCAACTTGCTCCTGCGAAACCAGTGTTAAGTCATATAATCAATATTTTACTTTATGCATTAACGGCAATAATTTTACTGTCAATATTAAATAAACTATTAAAAACATATCATCCATTAATTCCTTTAATCGCAACACTTTTATTTATTGCTCATCCAATACATACTGAGGCGGTTGCAAATATTAAAAGTCGAGATGAAATTTTAAGTTTACTATTTGGTCTTTCTGCTATTTATTTTTTACTAAAATATATTTCTTCGAATCAAATAAAATGGATAATACTCGCTTCACTTATTTATTTGCTCAGTCTGCTATCTAAAGAAAGCTCCATTACATGGATTGGAGTTTTCCCCTTAGTATTATGGTGTACAACAAAACTCGATATTAAAAAGATAATAATAAGTTGTGGTCCGTTTCTAATAGTTGTAGTACTATTTTTATTAATCCGTCAACAGGTTTTAGGTAGTATTTCTGGAACTGATTTTAAACTCATGCTTATTAATAATTCTTTAGTTGCTGCTTCAGGGTTTGAAGAAAAATTTGCAACAGCAATTTATATTTTAGGAAAATATTTATGGCTACTATTCTTCCCTTTACATTTAGTTTTCGATTACTCTTTTAATACTATTCCACTAGTAAAATTTGGAAGTTTAAATGCAATTGTTCCTCTCATAATACTAGCTGGATTATTAATTTTTGCATTAAAAGAACTTAAAAAGAGAACGATGGTTTCATTTGGAATATTATTCTTTATGGGAACATTATTCTTAGTATCGAACATTTTATTTCTTATTGAGGCAACAATGGCGGAGCGTTTTCTATATACTCCATCATTAGGTTTTTGTATTGCTATTTCTATTTTTATATCAAGGTGGATTAAGAAATCTTCAGCAAAAGCAAAATCGGAACTTACTATAAATGAAATTCGAAATAACAAACAATTAGTATTTACAATTCTAATTGTATTAACATTATTTAGCATTCGAACAATTTCACGAAATGCAGATTGGAAAAACAACTTAACCCTTCTTTCTAAAGATTCCAAAACATCCCCTAATTCAGCTCGTGTTTGTTATGCATATGGAAGTGCATTACTAATTGAGCAGGCATTAAATGAAAAAGATATAAATCGTAAGCAAGAATATTTAGACCAGGCAATTGAACAATTAAAAAAGGGCGTAAGTATTATCCCAAATTATAACGATGCGTGGTATCATCTTGGTATTGCCTATAAAGAAAAAGATGATGGTAAAAATGCAGTAATTGCTTTTGAACAAGCGCGTGCCTATAAAGAATTTGATGATGCCGAACATCTAATAAGTTCTGGCATTGCCTATGGAATGGCGGTTCAATATGATAAAGCTATTAAGGATTTAAATCAAGCGATAATTTATGATTCATCCTCAGCTGATGCCTATAATAATTTAGGATTGTATTTGAGTGAGTCGGGAAATAATGAAGCTGCGTTTAAAGCCTTTGCAAAGTCATTACAATTAAGAAAAGATTTTGATAAGGCTTATTACAATCGGGGAAATGCATGGGCTAAGTTTGATAATTATTATAATGCAATAGCTGATTATAAAAATGCAATTATTATTAATCCTAATTATGGGGATGCACTAAACAATATTGGAAATTGTTACGCTGCCATGCAAAAACCAGATTCTGCTAAACCATGGTTTGAAAAAGCAATTGTCGCTGACCCTCTTAATATGAAGGCAACATTAAATTTAGGAATTACTTTAAAAATGTTAGGAGATAGTTCAGGAGCAATGAAGTATATTCAGATTGCTCAATCATCTGGATTATTAAAATAAATAGAATTATGCGGTACAGTTACCTATTATTGTCTTTAATTTTCTTCGCATGCAATCCAAAGAACGAAATTAAATTAACAAATAATTTTTTTAATTTGAAAGATTATTTTAAAAGGCAATCTGAATTATTACAGAAAAATAAAATACATCTAAATAAAAAAATTGCAAAAGATGGGAAAGAAGAAAATATAGATTTCGAAACAATTAATTGGGAAAAAGAATTGAGACCTTTCGAAGATTGTGATTTAAATAAACCTGCTTGGAAAAAATCCTACCAAGTAGATACCTTTTACTTATCCAGCCAAACACATCTTCTCTACAAGGCGCTCGAACCAAAACTTTCTATTCGTAAATTAGAAGTAATATTTCGTTCCGATACAGTTTATATGATCAATATATTGCTTGAAAAAAATAATGCATATTACCAATCTCATCAACAACTTCATTATGAGCCTTGGAAAGGGTATAACATTATTGGTTCGCAAAAAGTAATATTTACAGATTCAACTACATTTAATATCAAAGCAGTTTTTAATTAATATGGTCAATCATCTTCAACTTTTATTTGGAATTTGGTTAGGCACATTATCACTTCCTGGAGAAAAACTTCCATTTAATTTTACTTTAGAAAACAAGAATGACAAAATTTTAATGATCATTCATAATGCTGAAGAAAGAATTGTTTGCAATGAAGTAATTGAATTTAATGATTCATTATTTATTCAACTCCCTATTTTTGATTCTGAGTTTAGAGTTAAAGTTTCAGAAAATAAAATGTGTGGAACCTGGATTAATCATGGTCGAAAAGGAAGTCCTGAGATTCCATTTAGTGCAGAGTTCAACATACCATTTCGATTTCAGCCAACAAAAAAACCAGCTGTAAATATTAATGGAAGATGGGAGGTATGGTTTGATGCTGGCACTCCAGATTCATCACTCGCCATTGGTGTATTTAATCAATTTAAGGAAAAAGTTACTGGCACATTTTTAACTGAAACTGGGGACCATCGTTATTTGGAAGGAATAGTAAATGGTGATTCATTAATGTTGAGTGTTTTTGATGGTTCACATTGCTGGCTTTACAAATCTCAAATCAGTAATGAAATGATGAATGGAATGCAATGGTCAGGACTTACATATAAGGGGGTATGGAAGGCTAAACGAAATAATGAAATTCAACTTAGAGACCCAGAAGCCATTACACATGTTCATGACCCTTTTGCATTTACTTTACCAGACCTCGATAGTAATCTGATTTCGTTAAGTGATGCTCGATTTAAAGATAAAGTTGTTGTTGTTCAGATAATGGGTTCCTGGTGCCCAAACTGTATGGATGAAACAGCTTTTTTATCTGAATATTATCAAAAACATCATGATGAAGGATTAGAAGTAATTGGGCTTGCTTTTGAGCGTTTTCCTGAATTTTATAAAGCACGCGCAAATGTTTTGAGAGCTGCTAATCGCTTAAATGTAAATTATCCGCTATTAATAGCCGGGATTTCTGGAAAAGAAAATGTGATAAAGACATTACCTCAATTACAAGATTTTATCAGTTTTCCTACAACAATTGTAATGGATCGTAAAGGTAAAGTGCAATATATTCATGCTGGATTTTCAGGGCCAGCAACTGGTAAAATATATGAGAATTATATAGATGCTTTTGATATTAGAATTCGCAAATTATTAAAATAAGTTCTTTTAAAAATTTATTGTTGACTTTCTGAAAATCAATTTTTGTAAGATTTACGTTTTTCCCCTCAATGTTTCCCCCTTAAATTAGGTAAATTCGCCTATTAAATCAATGTTTTGGCTTAATAAATTAGATTATTTCTCAAATCATTAATCACCTTTGCGAAATATAGTTAAAACATCTACTAGCTCCTTAATAAATGTTTGGCAAAAGGCTTAATTTTGCCAAACATTTTTATTTTTAGTACCCTATACAAAATAGCACAAAAAAACACGCAACATTATATAATGAGAAAACTATTACTAGCCTTTATTTCAATGCTGGTGCCGTTTATTATGGCAGCACAGTGTACAACAAACAATTCAAATTCTTGTGCCTGTAAAGATGGGAGTACGAATTGTGATCTTTTACCTGATATTATCGTTGGAAGACCTCCTTTATTGGTAAATGGAACGAATGGTTATATTGAATATCCACAAGTTTGTCCAAGTGGCTGTAGTGGAAATGATGGACGTTTACGTATTTCTGTGACTAGTCCTAATGTTGGATTTGGGCCATTAGAAGTTCGTGCAATAAATACAATTATTTGTGGTACAGATACTTTTGTGAATCCTGCATCTGGATTTGTTTGTCCTAATGGAAATCCATTAAAGCAATTAGTGAACCAACGTGTATATCACAAGAACGGTGCTACGATGACTTATTATGATCGTGCTGCCGGAAGTATGACTTATCATCCATCGCATGGTCACATGCACGTTGATGATTGGGGTATTTATACTTTACGTACCGCAACTTCTAATCCAGATCCTCTAACATGGCCAATTATTGGTACTGGCTCCAAATTAGCATTTTGTTTAATGGATTATGGTAGCTGTTCTACTTATAACGGACATTGTGTAGATTCATTAAACAACGTTTTAATAAATGGAAATTTTCCAAATTACGGATTAGGCGGTGGAGCGTATGGATGTTCCCCTACAATCCAAGGAATCTCTTCTGGCTACACAGATATTTATTATCAATCCTTAGATGGCATGTGGATTACCCTTCCTGCTGGTTTATGCAATGGCCAATATTGGGTAGTAGTACAATTGGATCCTAAAGGATATTTTTTAGAGAGTAATGAAAATAATAACGTAATTGCTGTTCCTATTACTTTAACACAACAAAATGGAGTTGTACCTACAGTTACCGCCTCAGGTGTTACTACTTTTTGTCAAGGAGGAAGTGTTACACTTACTTCATCAGCGGCAACAAACTATTTATGGTCGAATGGTGCAACTACACAATCAATTGTAGTAACACAAAGTGGATCTTATAGTGTAACTGTTAACACCACAGCAGTTTGTTCAACAACATCAGCGCCTAAAATTGTAACAGTAAATCCCTTAGTTGTTACCGCTTCGGGAACCCCTTCTTCTATCTGCTCTGGCGAATCAGTTTTACTTTCTGCATCGGCTACTTCAACAGGATCAATAACTCAATCAATAAACTTTACAAACAATACTCTTTATACTATTCCAGATAATAATCCAACTGGTATCTCTTCTGTAATTGCAGTTAGTGGATTAAGTCCAACTACATTATTAACTAATTCTATTGTTTCAGTAAAAATTAATATTACTCATACCTATGATGCTGATTTAATTATTTCATTAATCTCACCATCAGGAAATACAATAAACTTATCAAATAGTCGTGGAGGAAGTGCAGATAATTTTGTGAATACAATTTTTAGTGCCAGTGCAACAACATCTATTTCTGCAGGTACAGCACCATTTACTGGAACTTATTTGCCAGAAGCTGCTTTTAGTTCTCTTACAGGAAATTTAAATGGTAGCTGGACATTAAAAGTAGTTGATCATGCAGGTAATAATCAAGGTACAATTAACAACTGGACATTAACATTAAATCAGTCTTTGCCAACAACTTTATCATATGCGTGGACATCAAATCCTATTGGATATTCTTCAACTGCAACAAGTGGTACAGTTAATCCAACAGTACCAACAAGCTATACTGTAACAGTTACTGAGAGTTCAACAGGATGTACTGGATCACAAACAATTCCTGTGGCCGTTACTAGTTTATTGCATGTTACTACAAATACACCTAATGCAATTTGCGCTGGAACAAGTACAACATTAATTGCTAATAGTGCGACAAATTGTACGTGGAGTCCATCAGCAGGATTGAGTTCAATAAGTGGGATAAGTGTAATTGCAAGCCCATCGCAAACTACAACTTATAAAGTTGTTGGAACAAATGGAGCATGTAAAGATTCAACGAATGTTACAGTAATAGTGAATCAATTACCACCAGTCGCAGTAAATACTTCTACAGCAATTTGTGCAGGTTCTTCTTTAACACTTAATTCAATAGGCGCACAAACATATTCATGGACACCATCACTTGGATTAAATACTGATATTGGTTCAATAGTTATCGCAAACCCAGCACTAACTACCACCTATTTTGTTACGGGCACTGATTTTAATGGTTGTTCTGCAACAGCAAATACTACTGTTACAGTTAATTCGATTCCCGCTGTTATTTTAAATACAAATTCAATATCTGTTTGTAATGGTCAATCAACAATCCTTACAGCAAGCGGAGCAAATAGTTATTTATGGAGTCCAATTTTAGGATTAGATGTTTCAACTAGCTCAACAGTTAATGCTACAGTAACTTCTGACATTACCTATACAGTAACTGGAAAAAGTAATAATTGCTCTTCAACTGCAACAGTTGTGCTTACGGTAAATAATATCCCAGCAGCCCCGTCAGCAATAAATACTACTGCAACAAATTTCTGCGCTCCGTTTACTGCAATATATTCTATTGCTGCTGTTCCTAATACAGTTGATTATACATGGACCGTTCCAGCAGGATTAAATATAGATGCAGGTCAAGGTACAACTTCAATAACTGTAAGCGGAACTGTTTCAGTAACTGGAGATCTTTGTGTTACTGCAAATAATATTTGTGGAAGTAGTGCTCCTGTTTGTATGGCTTTAAATATTACAGCAGGATTACCAGGGACAATAGCTGCGATAACTTCAAATACTGCGAAAGCGTGCCCTAATGATATTATTACCTATAGTGTCGCACCAATTGCAAATGCTACTTCATATACGTGGACAGCTCCAACTGGATCAACTATAACATCTGGACAAAGCACAACATCAATAGTTGTGACATTTAATAGTAATTTTATTGCTACTGCAAACTTAAATGTAAGAGCAAGTAACGCTTGCGGATTGGGTCCATATAAAGTAAAACCAATATCACTAAATATTCCTAGTACTCCTGGAACAATTTCTGGAACAAGTTCAGGAATATGTTTAAATACATTTAACTATTCAGTTGCTGCTGTTAATGGAATAAATTATTTATGGGCAGTTCCTGCAAATACAACAATTGTTTCAGGACAAAGTACTAATTCAGTAACAATACAATATTTAGCTGGTTTTGTATCGGGAAATATTTCAGTTATTGCACAAAACGGATGTGGAAGTAGTGCGGCGAGAACTAAATCAGTTACTGCAGCACCCTTAAAGCCAACAACTGTTAATGGCCCATTAAGTGTGTGTACAGGACAAAGCGGAGTAACTTATTCAACTCCATTATTAACAGGCGCTACATCTTATTTGTGGACAGTAACAGGGGGAACAATAACAAGTGGTCAGGGTACAAATACAATAACAATTACATTCGCATCTAATCCCCGTAATGCATACGTAAAAGTTGGTGGCGTAAATAGTTGTGCATCCTCTTTAACAAAGTCAATAACTATTCCAATTAATAGCTGTACAAAAGTTAACAACTTTGATTCTAATTCTGCTGCATTAAATCTTTATCCAAATCCAACAAAAGATTTTGTAGAAGTTATCTATAATACAAATCTATCTGCTCAAGGGGATATAACTATTAACAATATTCTTGGACAGGTTAAGTATACACAAATAATAAATACGGAAGAAGGTAAAAACTCCTATATGATTGATCTGCGTAAATTACCATCTGGTGTTTACATAGTAAATGTTCGTCAGGATGGAAGAAACTATACACAACGACTGATTGTTAAATAAAATACTGAAATTATTTCAGGACGCCGGATTCAAATGAATCCGGCGTCCTATTTTTACGCCCTTATCTTTTAACCCATGAATCAAATTCTGACCATTCTTTTTATTATTGCTGGATCTATTGTTAATGCACAAATAATTCCACTTACCAATTACAACCGCTTTAATTCACAATTACCAGAGAATTCTGTTCGCTGTATCACCTTTGAAAACGATACTACCGTTTGGATTGGAACTGATGCGGGACTAGTAAAAGCAGAAGGTTCAACATGGACGATTTATCATCCATCTAATTCTGGATTGCCATGGGATGACGTGAGAGCAATTACTATAGATAAAAAAAAGGATAAATGGATTGGCACCTCTAACGGAGGCTTCGCACAATTTGATAATATTAATTGGACCGTAACGAATATGTCAAATTCGTTATTGCCTGATGATTTTGTTCGTTCTTTTGCTTTTGATACTGCTGGAGTTAAGTGGGTTGGAGCAGGTGCTGGCGGAGGGTTATCGGAAATTAGTACGAGTAATAAATGGAATATTTATCAAATGTTTACTAGTCCGATTGGATCAAATACAATTGCTGCCATTTATATTGATTCCATTACAAATGATAAATATATTGGAACCGTGAATGGAGGATTGTTGATAATACAAGACACCACCTTGACTAATTACACAATACAAAATTCAGGAATTAATGACAACACAATTGTTGGGATTACAAAAGATGTTGCAGGAAATACTTGGCTTGCATCACCAGCAAATGGATTAATTGTTAAGCTTCCTGTATTTGGATGGTTTAATTATTCTCCATTTAATTCATCGATTCAATCTTATGGATTGACTTCAATTGATATTGATGCAAATCAGGATTTATGGTTGGGGAGTATTGATTCAGGATTAATAAAAAAGACGGGAAATGCATTCAGAAATTTTTCAACTATAAATTCCACTTTAACTGATGATCATGTACAATGTGTTCGTGTAGCTCCTGATGGAAAAATTTGGTTTGGCACTTCTTCGCAAGGAGTATTTATTTTAGATCCAGCGATATTAACTTCCGTTGCAGAAAATAAAAATGCAATATCTTTCTCCGTTTTTCCTAATCCTGTAACAGAAGGAACAACTCAAATAAAGTCATCAACGATTTTAAATAAAATCGTTTTACTAAGTGCAGATGGAAAAGAAATAATGCAACAATCTATTAATGATTATTCAGCATTTCTTTCACTAGAAAATATTTCGAAAGGGATTTATTTAATGCAAATAGAATTTGGAAATGGTAATAGAAGCACGAGAAAAGTAATAATAAATTAAATCTGTTTTTATGCTCTGAAATTATCGTTGAATAACTGTATTTGTATATTTATTAATTTCCTTTTGAATTTCTTCTAAATCGCGCTGACGTTCGATTAAATCGTCATAAAATAATCCAGTAGCTTCTCGTAATTTTATTAGTTCTTGGTTTTCTTTACGCATCTTATAAATTTGCTTTTTCTTAAGATACATTACTGGATCAATAACTGCTTTATGCAATTGCTGACGATCAGTACGAACTGGGATTCCTCGTTGAGCCCAATCAGCTAATTCATAAGAAGCAGTTATTAATGAAATAGCAGTAGATTTTATTGTTGGCTCCAACAGCTGAATAAAAACTTGCGCATCATAAATAAGATTCTGCTCTACTTGAACTGTAAACTCAGCTAGCAATCCTGCATAAACTTCATTCGAAAAATGAATTCCATCAGCAGATAATTCAGATACTATAAAATCTTTCACTTTTATAGTAGGAATTTCCGCATTTGGATGTTCAGATTCAGTGCCAGGAAGAATAAATAATTCATCCGCATATTGTAAAAGAATACGTATGATTTCTTCTTCTTGAGTATAGGTATCGAGTTCAGCAGAAATTTCTTCTTCAGAAGGTTCGAAAAAATCAGCAGGTAAATCATCGTTATTAGAAGCACTTGAAGAAACTGTTGCTTGACCTAATGATAAATCATCACGTTGCTTTTTAAGGCTTTTAGCAAGGATTTTATTCAGTTCCCCTAATAGCACAGTCTCTGCCATTTCCATGAGTACAGAGGTCTGGCGCAAGTACGCAGCACGTGAAATAGCATCAGGAACCTTTGCAATTGTTTCAACAATATCACGAACAAGATTTGCTTTTTTAATTGGATCTCCTGCTGTATCTGCTAATAACAGCTTCGTTTTAAAACTTATAAAATCTACAGCTTGCTCTTTTAAGAAGGCAAGTAAATCAGTTGTAGAAACTTTTTTCGCGTACGAATCTGGATCTTCTCCATCAGGAAACAAAACTACACGCACATTCATTCCTTCTTCGAGAATCAAATCAATACCTCGAAGTGAAGCCTTGATTCCAGCAGGATCACCATCGTATAAAACAGTAATATTTTTAGTATAGCGACCTATCAATCGTATTTGCTCAATCGTTAATGCAGTACCAGAAGATGCAACAACGTTTTCAATTCCTGATTGATGCATCGAGACAACATCAGTATATCCTTCCACCAAAAAACAAGAATCATTTGTTATGATTGATTTTTTAGCATGCGAAATACCGTATAGACTTTTACTTTTATGATAAATTTCTGTTTCTGGAGAATTTAAATACTTAGGACTCTTGGGATCTGTTTTTAAAATTCTTGCACCAAATGCAATTACTCTTCCTGTTAAATTATGTATTGGAAAAATAACTCTTCCGCGAAAGCGATCATAAACTTTTTCATCATTAACAATTGTTACGCCCGTCTTTACTAAATAGTCAATTTGAAATCCTTCCTCTTGTGCAGATTTAGTAAGACCATCCCATTTATCTAATGCATATCCTAAATCAAATTTCTTTATCGTTTCATCTGTAAAGCCTCTTTCTCTAAAATAACTTAATCCAATCGCTTTTCCTTCGTCAGTATTAATTAAATTCTCTGAAAAATATTTTTGTGCAAAAGTCATTACAATAAATAAACTTTCACGTTGCGATTGTGCTTCCATCATCTCAGGAGAAGGAGCTTCCTCTTCAATTTCAATTTGATATTTATTCGCAAGATATCGTAATGATTCAGGAAATGTAAGATGCTCATGTTCCATAATAAAAGTAACAGAGTCGCCAGCCTTTCCACAACCAAAGCATTTAAAAAATCCTTTAGCAGGAGAAACAGTAAATGATGGTGTACGTTCATTATGAAAAGGACACAACCCAATCATACTTGAGCCACGACGTTTTAAAATTACAAATTCACCAACAACCTCTTCAATGCGAGCTGTTTCGAGAATACGTTCTTTAGTTTCGTTGTTAATCATTTCTAACTAATAAATAATGGCTAATTTAATAATAATTAATTTAAAACTGATCATGCCTCCGCGCTAAAACATGATAATGCTACTATCATTCAATCCAGTCAAATAGGTATTCCTTCATAAAATCAATCTCAAATTCGTTTAAATACTCAAGGTATTCTTCCTTAAAACTTTTTTTAGTATGATGCTGTTCTTGATTCAAAATATAATTATAAACTCGTTCAACATCTGAAGGAGAATAAGAAAAAACTCCATATCCAATTTGCCATTCAAATTTACCCTTAATAAAACCACTTTCATTAATAAATTTTGAAGAATTATTTTTTATATCCCGTACTAAGTCTGAGATTGCCATAGCTGGTTTGAATCCGAGAAAACAATGGATATGATCCGCAACACCATTTACAATAATCGACTTATGACCCTTGGCAGATATAATTCCCGAAATGTATTTATGTAATTCATCTCTCCATGATTTATGGATTAGATTTTGTCTTCCCTTTACCGCAAAGACTACTTGTAGATAAATTTTTGAATATGTTCCTGCCATAAAAAAATAATTTCCTCCCTTCGGGATTTTTTGGTTTGTGATTCTTTAGAATGATTTCATCCCTTCGGGATTTTTTG
>Ga0114969_10000367_pt1 | contig 38750 bp, 31 predicted proteins | sample M_130807_MF_Meta_FD_87316 | JGI IMG/M metagenome (GOLD analysis project Ga0114969, IMG submission 87316) | Freshwater microbial communities from Lake Montjoie, Canada to study carbon cycling - M_130807_MF_MetaG | ecosystem: Environmental > Aquatic > Freshwater > Lake | place: Lake Montjoie...
ACACGATGGCGCAGATGTATTCCATTTTCTGCTCGCGCGGCTACGTGGTGTTCGCGGCCCGGCCCGGTTCCAAGACGCGCTACACGGCCACCGACATGGTGCAGAACGTCGAGTCGGCGATTCGCTATGCCAAGGAACACGCCTCGGAATACCAGATCGATCCCGCGCGCCTTGGCATCACCGGGGCGTCGGCCGGGGGGCATCTTGCCACGTTGACGGCGCTTTCGCCGAAGGAAGGCAAACCCGACGCCAGAAACCCGCTGGACCGACGGGGAACGGCGGTGAAAGCGGTGGGCGTGTTCTTCCCGCCGACCGACTTCGTCGATTGGTCGGGCGACGGCAAGACCGCGGCGGCGGATGTCCTCGGGCCCCTGCTGTTCTCGGGGGGTGCCCACGGGCACACCGAGGAGGAGACCCGTGCACAGGCGCGCGCCATCTCGCCGCTGTACCAGGTCAAGGGGCGGCCGGAGGCACCCTTCTTCCTGATTCACGGCGACGCCGACAAGACGGTGCCATTGGCGCATTCGCGGAAGTTGGTCGACGCGATCACGGCGGCGGGCGGCGACGCGAAGCTGCTGGTGAAGGCCGGCGGCGGCCATCCGTGGCCGACCCTGCCGGAGGAAGTGAAGGTGTTGGCCGATTGGTTCGACGAGCGATTGAAGTGAGAGGGTCCGGATCGCGCCGCGAGATCGCCGGCTCGGGCCGCGGGGCATTGGGTTGGCCACGGCGCGGACCGTTCCGATTGACGTTCGGGTTCAGCGTTGTCTGCCCAGCCACCATGCCCAACCGCCGAGATGCGCGGCAACGATGAGCCAGAAGAGGACCTGGAAGGCGGGCTTGCGGTTCTTGTGCCGCAGGACGTGCTGGGCAACGAGCGCGCCGGGCCAACCGAAGGCCAGGGCAAGCAACTGCAGCACGCGTTCCGGCACGCGCCGCCCTCCCTTGGCCGCCCGGCGTTTGTCCGCCCAGTACACCACGAAGGTGACGACGCTCGCCACGGCGTGGAGGGCTGCCAAGAATCTCATGTTGGAAGCTTCCGACGGCAACGACGGGGGAGCGGGGAGTCCGCGGACCGACGCGCCCTCCGGGGCGGGCGCTACGCGCCGAGCAACCCGTCGATTTGGCGTCGCTCGCGTTTGGTGGGGCGCCCCGCGCCCCGCGGGCGCCGTGCGACCATCGGTTCGCCCAAGCCCGGCGGCGGGGCGGGCACCGGCGGCGGCGTGAGATCCTCGGCGAACCCGGGCACTTCCCTGGCGGAAACCCGGGAACGCGGGGCGCCGATGGCCTTCAGCACCCGGACATGGTCGCCGACGCGTGCATGGACGACGTCGCCGGGATGAACCTCGCGCGCGGGCTTGGTTTCCGCGTCGCCGATCTTCACGTGACCGGCGCGGATGGCCTCGACGGCGATGGAACGCGATTTGTAGAGCCGGACGCACCAGAGCCATTGGTCGAGTCGCATGGGGCGTCAGGGCGTGGGTTCGGGAACAATCCGGCAACGCGGGCAGAGGCCGAAGAACTCGAGGCGATGCGAGACCTCGCTGAAGCCATGGCGACGGGCGAGTTCGGCCTCGAGTTCGGCGGGGAAACATCCCTCGATTTCCACGATGGTCTGGCAACCGCGGCAGACCAGATGGTGGTGATGGTGATCGGACCCTCCCTCGGCGAGTTCGAACCGGGCCGCACCGTCGCCGAAGTCGTACCGTTTCACCAACCCCATGGCCTGCAACGTGTGCATGTTGCGGTAGATCGTGGCCAGGTCGCAGTCGGCCTTGCCGAGGGCGGCATGGATTTCCTTGTTGGTGAGGGGATGCGCGTGGCGGCGGAGGACGTCGAGGAGCGCCTGGCGCGGACCGGTGATCTTGCGGGACTGGTCGCGGAGTTTCTGGGTCAACTCGCCGAGCGATTGCTGGACGAGACGATGCGGATGGGCGTGATGGGCGCAGGGCTTGTTCACGGCACCGTCCCGGGTTGGGTTCGGATCGAGGTCGCGGCGGCGCGGCGGCGGGCGCGAGCAAACACCAAGGAGACCAGGAAAAGGGTCGCGAGGGTCAGCGTGATGGTCGGGCCGGTGGGGAGGTTCAGCGGGTACGAGAGGGCGACGCCGCCGGAGGCACCGACGAAGCCCGCGAGAATCCCGAACAGGAGATGCTGGCGCAGGTTGTGCGCGAAGCCGCGGGCCGTGGCGGCGGGGATGACCACCAGCGAGGTCACCAGCACGATGCCGAGGAGGCGGACGCCCAGGGCGACGGTGAGGGTCACCAACAGGACGAACGCGTAGTTCAACGGTCGCACGCGGACGCCGCTGACATGCGCGAGATCCTCGTTGGTGGCGAGGAGCGTCAACGGGTTCAGGTAACGGAAGACGACGATGCCCACGGTCAGCGCGATTCCCGCGGCGATGCCGACGTCGTTCCAGGAAACGGAGAGAATGTCGCCAAAGAGGTACTTGTCGAGGTCGGCCCAACGGCTGCGCTGGAGGCTGAGCAGGACCACGCCGACGGCGACGGAAGTGCTCAACAGGACGGCCATGATGGTGTCGGTCAGCAGCGAGGAATGCTCCTTCAGCCACAGCATCGCGACCGCAAGGACGCAGCAAACGAACAGGACGGGTACCGTGGGTTCCTTGAATCCGGCGAGGAAGCCGAGGGCGACGCCGGTGAGGGCGCTGTGGGCGATGGTTTCGCTGAAGAACGACATGCGCCGCGCGGTGACGAACACGCCGAGCAGCCCGCACAGCGGCCCAAGGATGATTGCCGCGAGCAAGGCCCGCTGCATGAAGGGTTCGGCAAGGAATTCGGGCATGGTCAGCGTTTGCGGAAGGCAATCGGCACGCTCTGGCCGGGCGGGGCAACGACCGGATGGGCATGCGGGTGGCCCGCGTGGTGGTGGTGTTGGTACGGTGCCACGTGGATCCCGTACGCGGCCTTGAGGGACTCGGCGTCGAGCACCTCCTCGGGACGCCCTTCGCAACACACCACGCCGTTCAGCGCATAGACCCACGCGGCATGGCGGAAGACCATGCCGAGATCGTGCGATACCAGCATCACGGTGATGCCGAGGCGGCGATGGATCGAGGCGATGAGTTCGTAGAACGAGTGTTCGCCGGGGGTGTCGACGCCCGCGGTGGGTTCGTCGAGCAACAGCAGTTCGGGCGCGCCCAGCAGGCTGTAGGCGATCAGCACGCGCTGGAGTTGTCCGCCGCTCAGTCCGGCGAGCGGTCGGGAAAGCAGGTGGACGGCGTCGAGTTCCGCGAGGGTTTCGCGGAGCACCGCATCGGTGACGCGGTGTCGTTGCCAGAACCAGAAACGGGTCTCGCGTCGGCGCAGCGCCAGGAACTCCCGGACCGAGAGGGAGAACGAAGGATCGATCTGCAGGCGCTGGGGCACGTAACCGACCCGCGCGAGGACGTCCGGTCCGACGGGTTTTCCGAAAAGGCGGATTTCGCCGCGGTCGACCTTCTGCAGGCCGAGGAGGCAACGGAGCAGGGTGGTCTTGCCGCAGCCGTTCGGCCCGATCACGGCGACGATGCGGCCGCGCGGGACCTGGAGGTGGACACCCCGCAGCACGGCAGTGTCGCCGAGTTGCACGTGCACATCGTGAACCTCGAGGGCGTTGTCGACCGGCATGACGGGTTGGGGTGCCATGGGGCTACTTCGCCAACATGGCGCGGAGGGTCCCGAGATTCCGTCGCATGCCGTCCTCGTAGAACGAGGGAGCCAGCGGGCCGGTCTCAAGGACGTCGAGTTCCGCGAACGCGACGCCCAGATCCTTGCTGAGTTGGCGGACCAAGCGCGGATCGAATTGCGGTTCGGTGAAGATCACCCGGACACCGCGGGCGCGGATGACTTTGGAGAGCGAGGCGAGATAACGGGGCGAGGGCTCCACGCTGGGAACTTCCTCGACGACCCCGACGAGATCGAGTCCGTAGCGGCGGGCGAAATACGGAAACGCATCGTGGTAGGTCACGATTGATTTGGAGGGAAATCGGTCGATGGATTCGCGGAGATCGCGGTCGAGCGATGCCAGCCGGGATTGATAGGCATCGGCCCGGGCTTGGTAGGAGTCGGCGTTGGCGGGATCGATGGCCCGAAAAGCCGCGACCAGATTGGATACGGCGTGGCGCGCAAACCACGGATCGAGCCAAACGTGGGGGTTCGGCGTGGAATCGTCGTCGTCGTGGTGGTGATGTCCGTCCGTGGGCTTGGCGGCGGGATCGATTTCGAGGATGGGGAGTCGGTGGATGAGTTGGAGGTTCCAACCCTCCGTGACCCTGAGCACCCGGGGTGCCTTGGATCTGCCGCGGTTCGATCCGATCGCCTTGTCGAGCCAGTCTTCGAGACCGAGGCCATTGGCGACGATGAGGTCGGCCTGCCTGATGCGGCGAAGGTCGCTGGGGCGAAGCTGGAACGCGTGGGGGCCGACGTCGGCGGGAAGGAGGTTCTCGACGATGGCATTGGTGCCGGCGACGGCACTGGCCCAGGAAAAAATCGGGGTGATCGTGGTGAGGATTCGGGGCTTTGGACCCGTACCGGCCGAGTAAAGGGAGGCGACGCCGAGGAAGCAGGCCATGGCGGAGGCCGCAAACCAACGGAAACCATGGGGGACCGTTCGAGACATGGAGGCGGGAAGGGGAGGGCGGCGACAAGACGCTCGGAACACGGCCGGCAGGCTAACCCGGGCGGGGTCCATCTGCAAAGCGATTGCAGAATGGCGGCACGCAAAAAACCCGCCGGGGATACCGGCGGGTCGTTTGGGCGCTGGGCCGCGTGCTTACTTGATCAGGAGCATCTGGCGCGCGCGCTTGATCGCGGTCGTCAGGCGCCGTTGGAACTGCGCCGGCAGGCCGGTGTATTTCCGCGGCAGCAATCGGCCGTTTTCCGTCACGAACTGTTTGAGCAGCGTGACGTTCTTGTAGTCGATTGCGTCCAAGGTGAAGTCGATCTTCGGCTTGGGACGCGGGGTCCTGGGCGTGGCCGAGCGACGCTTTTTCTTCTCGTCGAGACTGGTCTTGCGGGGCATGGCTTACTTGATTTCGCGGTGCAGGGTGTGGCGGCGCAGAAAGGGGTTGAACTTTTTCTTTTCAACCTTCTCGGTCTGCAGCTTCTTGTTGCGCGAGGTCTGATAGCGGGAAGGCGGCTTTCCTTCCTTGCGCGCCTCCGTGCACTCGATGGTGACGATTTCGCGAGGCATAAATCCTTATTCCTTTTCCTTGGATGGCTTTTCTTCGATTTCCATGTCGTCGTCGTCGACCTCCACGCCGGAACCGCTTTCGACGGTTCCTAGTGACCCGAGACGGTTGCGCTGACGAAGCGCACCCTCCTTCTCGAGTTGGGCTTGGGACTCCACGGTAAAGCGGGCCCAAGGAATGGCATCCAGACGCGCGCGGGGAATCGGCTTGGCCGTCAACTCGCACACACCGTAGGTACCCTTCTCGATTCGTTTCAGCGCTTCCTCGATCTCGTAGATCGCGTCCTGGTCGGACGAAAGCAGGCTGAGAGCGAAATCGCGGTCGAAATTGTCCGTGCCCGAGTCTCCCATGTGGAGACTGTAGTTCTCCATCTCGGCCTGGGACTCCTTGGCCAACCCGGTCATCTGATTGCGCAGGCGTTCGTGGAGGTCCAGCAGGTTCTGGTAGTACTTCTGCCACTCCAACTTCACCCGGGAAACAGGGGTCCACGCCAAACTGGCGCCCTTGGAAAGCTTGGCGAGTGGTCGACCCAGGATGGCGGCGGCACTTGCCGAGCCCACGGTCTTCCCCTTGGCCGGAGGCACCCGGTTTGCGGGTGCGGCCGACGGCTTTTTGGCCGAGTTCTTCTTGCCAGTCACAGCGACTTCAGGCGGTTAGAGTTGCGTCGTGCCGAATGCCCGGACACTTGTCCCTTGGGCTTCTCCAGCGATCGAAGGCCGCGGAGGCTAGCAGAGCATGCCTTGGATGCCACAACTTTTTTGCAATGATCCCGTTTTTGCCGGTTTGCCCATCCGTGGATTCCCTGCCGGCCCACGATACGCCCCACGATTGCCATCATTCCGGCACCGCCGTCCACCGACGGCGAATTCGTTCCAGTCGGCGCCGGTTCGCCCCGAGATCACTGTGGCCTATCCTCGATGCCGACCGGAGTTGGATTCGCGATCCCGCGGGTTCGAGCAGGAACTCGACGTCGTCGACAAATCTCCAGATCTGGGTGATGGCCTCGTATCGCAGGTAGCCCGGACGCTCCGCCACCCGGTGCAGCTCGGCGTCGGCGTCCAAGAGTTCCCGCAATCGTCGCTGCGCCTCGACCGGATCGCCCCGATACGCAAGCGCATCGACGCGGCGCGCGGGCTCCGACGCCTCGCTGCAGGCGCAGTTCGGGGAATCGGGACAATCCGCGAGACGCCCGAGGGTGGGGCCGAGCGCGGGACGTTCTCCGCGCGGAAGCCACATCCAGAGTGCCCCGACCCCGACCAACATGGCGCCAATGCCAAAGCCCAGCCATTTCATGCCCGCAACGTCGCCCTTCGGCCATCGTTTGGCGAGTCGGGGAACGCGGCGGGTGGCTGAATGGAGTGCCGATCGGCCTGTCGGCGTTTGACTTTCCAATTGGCGGCACCCTAAATCACGGCGCTCTTCCCCGGTCGCAGACATTCTGTGGGCCGGAACCCGAGACGATTGTGGCTGCGAAAGACGATTTCCTGATCGACACGATGGTCGACATGGGGCTGGTGACGCGCGAGCAACTCGACGCGATCCAGGCCGATGCCGAGGCTGCGGGCGAAGGCCTGCTCGACACGCTGGTCAAGCAAGGCCAGATGGACGCCGCCATGGTCACGATGGCCAAGGCGACCTACTTTGGCGTCGAGTCCGTGCCCTTGGCCGACATGCGGTTGTCCGACGACGTGATCTCGGCGATCCCGCGGCACATCGCGAAAAAGTACAACGCGATCCCGGTGGCCGTCGGCGATGGATCGGTCGCCGTCGCGTTGAGCGATCCGTCGGACATCGAGGCGATCGACGGGCTGCAGGTGGCGTTGGGCAAGACGGTGGAATTGCGGGTCGCGAGCCCATCGGACATCGAGGCGGCGCTTTCCAAGTATTACGGCGGGGCCGGCCGCGACGACGGCGGGATCGCCAAGATGATCCAGGACATCACCGAGGGCGAGGTCGAGGTCAGCGCGATGACCGGGGACGTGGCCGCGGACGGCAAGGAGATCGATGCCGACGCGCCCATCATCCGGTTGGTGAACCAGATCATCATCGACGCCTTCAAGATGCGGGCGTCGGACATCCATCTCGAGCCGATGGCGAAGCGGTTCCGGGTGCGGTACCGGATCGACGGCATGATGATCGAGCAGAAGGACCCGCCGAAGCGGCTCCAGGCGCCGATGATCGCCCGGCTGAAGATCCAGTCGGCGATGAGCATCGCGGAGCGGCGGATACCCCAGGACGGCCGTATCCAGGCGAACGTGGGCGGCAAGACGATCGATCTTCGCGTGAACTGCCTTCCGACGCAGCACGGCGAATCGATCGTGATGCGTATCCTGGACAAGGAAGGCTTGCGGTTGGGGTTGGCGGAGTTGGGATTCTTCGCGGACGACCAACTCGCTTTCGAACGTTTGATCGCGCTGCCGGACGGTATCCTTCTGGTGACCGGGCCGACCGGTTCTGGGAAGACGACGACGCTGTATTCCTGCCTGAACTACATCAATCGGCCGGACCGAAAGATCATCACGGTCGAGGACCCGGTCGAGTACATGCTCGCGGGCATCAACCAGGTGCAGGTGAGCGAGATCATCGGGTTCACGTTCGCGTACGCCCTGCGCTCGATGCTGCGGCAATCGCCGAACGTGATCATGCTGGGCGAGATCCGCGACATGGAGACCGCGAGCATCGCGATCAACGCCTCGCTGACCGGCCATTTGGTCTTCTCGACGCTCCACACCAACGACGCGCCGGGCGCCGTTACCCGTCTCATCGACATCGGGGTGAAGCCGTTCCTGGTGGCATCGGCAACGCGCTGCCTGATGGCGCAGCGTCTGGTGCGGCGGATCTGCAAGAACTGCGGCGGTCCCCACGTTCTGGACGAGAAGGAAATGCGGGCGTTGAATATCACGCCGGACATGCTGGCGTCGGCGACGCCGCGCAAGGGCAAGGGTTGTCCGACCTGCAACAAGACCGGTTGCAAGGGTCGGTTCGGCCTGTTCGAGGTGTTCACGATCAACGACGAGGCGCGGAAGATGATCTTCGACCGGGTCCCGGCCAACGTGCTTCGGAACAAAGCCCGGGAAATGGGGATGCGGACGCTGCGCGAGGACGGCACGCGCAAGGTGCTCGCCGGCCTCACGACCGTCGACGAGGTCGTTCGGTCCACGGTGGTGGATCATTGACCGGACTGGCAGCCGACGTGCCAACCATGCTAAGAGACTTCCCAGCGCAAGACCGCCGAGATCCCCTCTCCCTTCCGTAACTTCCCGCCCCTGTTTTTCCTACCGCCATGTCCTACCAGATGTCCGACTTGTTGCAGTTGATGGTCTCCGAAGGCGGGGCCGACCTGCACATCCGCGTCGGGATCCCCCCGGTCATCCGCATCCACGGCGTCCTCCAGCGTGTCGAGGGCCCGCCGTTGCGCCCCGAAGACACCGAGGAATTGATGCGCTCGATCACCTCGGAGGACCACATCCAGCAGATCCGCGAGAAGGGCGGGGCGGACTTTGGATTCGCGTTCGGCGAGATGGCCCGGTTCCGCGTCTCGGCGTTCAAGGAAAAAGGCAGTTTCGCCATCGTGCTCCGCCAGATTCCCAGCAAGTTGCTGACGATGGAACAGATCGGCATCCCGAAGTCCGTTCGGGAACTGTTGTACCGGCCGCGCGGGCTGATGCTGGTGACGGGGCCGACCGGTTCCGGCAAGACCACCACGCTGGCGTCCCTGATCAACATCCTGAACGAGGAACGCGACGACGCGCACATCATCACGATCGAGGATCCGATCGAGTACTACCACAAGCACAAGAAGGCGGTGGTCACGCAGCGCGAGGTCAACGTCGACGTGCCGAACTTCGCCGAGGCCCTGCGCCGGGCCTTGCGGCAGGATCCCGACATCATCCTGGTCGGCGAGTTGCGCGACCTCGAGACGATGGAAGCGGCGATCACGGCGGCCGAGACGGGTCACTTGGTGTTCGGCACACTGCACACCACGGGTGCCGCCAAGACCATCGATCGTATCGTCAACGCGTTTCCGCAGAACCAGCAGGAACAGATCCGCATCCAGCTGTCGACCGTGCTGCAGGCGGTGATTTCCCAACTGTTGCTTCCCCGGGTGGACAAGCCGGGACGCGTCGCGGTGTTTGAGATCATGATCAACACGCCGTCGATCGGCGCCCTGATCCGCGACAACAAGACGTTCCGCATCCAGTCCGACATCCAGACGGGCGGCAAGTTCGGGATGGTGACGCTGGATTCTTTCCTGGTCGAGAAGTGGACGGCGGGAATGATTTCCGAGGAAGAAGTGCTGACCAAAGCGCAGGACCCTACGACGATCCACCAGAAGGTGCAGGAGATGAAGGCGGCCCGCGCCGAAGCCCAGGCGAACAAACGTTCCTGAGCCGATCCAACGCCCCAACGAATCCCATCGCCATGCCCGACGCCAACGCCGATCCACTGCTCGCCCTGATCCGTGACCGCGGCCTTCTCGACGACCTCCAGCGGGAAGAGGTAGTCCAGGAAGTGGAACGCAGCGCGAAATCCGTCTTCCAGGTCGTCCAGGATTACGGGCTCATCGACCTCGATTCCCTCCTGCAGGTGATGGCCGATCATCTGGGGACGATGGTGGTGGCCATCGACGAGACCCAGCTCACGCCGGACGTGGTGGCGGCCATGCCGGCGGAGAGCGCGCGCATGTACCAATGCGTGCCGGTCGCCGTTTTCGGCGACACCGTGCAGGTGGCCCTCGCGGATCCGCTGAACCCGGCCGTCGTCGACGAGTTGGGCTTCACCGTGAAGCTCCAGATCCAACTGGTGGTCGCGAATCCGGCCGACGTGCTCCGCGCGATCGAGAAGTTCTATCCGGCACAGGCGGTGGGCGGGTATGCGGACATCCTCAGGGAATTGGGCTCGGATTCGGAGGTCGCGCAGGAAGTCGAGGAGGTCAACGCGGGCTTGCTCAAGCTCGACGACGTCGTCAACGACGCGCCGATCGTGAAGTTCGTGAACCTCGTGCTGATGCAGGCGGTGCAGGACCGGGCATCGGACATCCATTTCGAGCCGTTCGAGGACGAGTTCAAGATCCGTTACCGCGTGGACGGCGCGTTGTACGAGATGTCGCCGCCGCCGAAGCACCTCGCGTTGCCCGTGACGTCGCGGCTCAAGGTGATGGCGAACCTGAACATCTCGGAACGCCGGTTGCCCCAGGACGGCCGCATTTCCGTCAACATCGCCGGGAAACAGATCGACCTGCGTATCTCCACCCTGCCGACTGCCTTCGGGGAATCGGTGGTGCTCCGCGTCCTGGACCGGAGTGCCATCAGTCTCGACATCGACGCGCTGGGTTTCCCGAAAGAGGTCAACACCTACGTCCACGAGGCGATCAACCAGCCGAACGGGATCTTCGTGGTGACGGGGCCGACGGGTTGCGGGAAGACCACGACGCTCTATTCCGCGCTCCGCAAGGTCAACACCATCGACACCAAGCTGCTGACGGTGGAAGACCCGGTGGAGTTCGACATCGAGGGCATCATGCAGGTCCAGGTGAACGAAGGTTGCGGCATGACCTTCATGAAGGCCCTGCGGGCCTTCCTGCGCCAGGACCCCGACATCATCATGCTCGGGGAAATGCGCGATCTCGAGACCGCGCAGATCGCGATCCAGGCGTCGCTGACGGGCCATCTCGTGCTGTCGACGCTCCACACGAACGACGCCGCGGGCGCGGTGACGCGTCTCGTCGACATGGGCGTGGAACCGTTCCTGATCTCCTCGACGCTGCTGGCGGTGCTGGCGCAACGGTTGGTGCGGCGGATCTGCACCAAGTGCCGGACGCCGTTCGAGCCCAGCGAGGGGCAATTGCAGACGATGGGGCTCTCGCCGCACGACATCGGCGACAAGGCGTTTTACTATGGCCGCGGTTGCCCCGCCTGCAACGACATGGGCTACAAGGGCCGCAAGGGAATCTTCGAATTGCTCGTGATTACCGATCCCATCCGCACTCTAATCAATGAACGCGCTCCCACGGTGGTTGTTCGCCAGAAGGCGATCGAACTGGGAATGGTATCGCTCCGGGACGATGGCGTACGGTCCATCTTCAACGGCGAAACCACGGTGGAAGAAGTGCTGAAGTACACCTGAATCTGGAACCGATCCGGAGGCCGTTATGCCGAAGTTCAATTACGTCGCCATGGATTCCCGTGGCAAGGAGCAGAAGGGCGTGCTCGAGGTGGGCAGCCAGTCGGAGGCGATCACGCGCCTGAAGGAGATGGGATTCTTCCCCACGAAAGTGGCGGAGGCCGAGAAGCCCAAGGAGGCCAAAGGCGGCAAGAAGACCGCGGCCCCGGCCGGAGGTGCCGGCGGCAAGCCCAAGGGCGGCGGGATGAACCTCCGGATTCCCGGCATGGGTTCCGGGGTCAAGGCGAAGGTGCTGACCACCTTCACCCGGCAGTTGGCCACGCTGGTCGATGCCGGTCTCCCCCTGCTGCGCGGGTTGCGCGTGCTCCAAAAACAGGAGCGCAACCCGACCCTGAAGCGCATCCTCCACGATCTCGCGGCGTCGATCGAGGGCGGCAGCACCTTCTCCGAGGGCCTCGCGCAACATCCCAAGGTCTTCAACCGACTCTTCATCAACATGGTGAAGGCCGGTGAGATCGGCGGCGTGCTCGAGGTTGTCCTCAACCGTCTCTCCGAGTTCATGGAGAAGGCCGAGAAGATCAAGGGCAAGGTGGTCGCCGCCATGTTCTATCCCTCGGCCGTCATGACCGTCGCCGTCGGCATCCTCGGTCTCCTCATGGTCGTCGTCGTCCCGAAGTTCAAGACGATCTTCGCGGACCTTCTGGGCGACGCCGGCATGCCCGCGTTCACCGAGTTCGTCCTCAAGATTTCCGACACGATCAAGGACCAGACCATCATCTTCCCCGAGTGGTTCATGGGCGGCAGCGTTCCCTTGCCCGGCCCCGTCGTCTGGGGCGTGGTCGTGTTCGTCATCGTCTTCAAGATCGCCCTCAAGACCAAGAACGGGCAGTTCGTCTGGGACAAGGTGAAGCTGAAGTTCCCCATCATCGGCGCCGTCGTCTCGAAGGTCGCGATCGCCCGCTTCAGCCGGACCCTCGGCACCCTGGTCAGTTCGGGCGTGCCCATCCTGCAGGCGCTCACCATCGTCAAGGAAACCGCCGGCAACATGGTCATCGCCAATGCCGTCGCCGCCGTCTACGAGAGCGTCAAGGAGGGCGAAACCATCACCGCGCCCCTCGAGAAATCCTCCGTCTTCCCGCCCATGGTCATTTCCATGGTCGACGTCGGCGAGCAAACCGGCGCCTTGCCGGAGATGCTCCTGAAGATCGCCGACAACTACGACGACGAGGTCGACAACGCCGTGTCGGCCATGACCTCGCTGCTCGAGCCGATCATGATCGTCTTCCTGGCCGTCGTCGTCGGTTCCATCGTCATCGCGCTGTTCCTGCCGTTGATCACGCTGATCGACAAGTTGGGCAGCGACGGCGAGAAGGGGGACTGACCCCGGGTCGCGGGCACCCCGCGGCATCGCCAACGGCCATCGGGCAACCGATGGCCGTTGGGCTTTCGAGGGTCATGGACTCGCACCCCCCTCTTCGCCCCATTCGCGTGACGAAGATTTGACCGCTTGGTCCAACCGGGTGTAAGTACATTGTAAGCACATTGAATTCGCCATGGCCTTACACGGCAGGATGCTGAATGGAGTTTGACTGGAACAATCCGCCGTTTGATTTCGCCGGTTCTTTGACGGTGCGGGAGGTGGAGGAGTCGTTCGAGGATCCGTTCTCGGTGCGGTTGCTGCCGGACTCGCCCCGGTTCGAAGTCCAGGCCCGGTATTTCAATCTTGGCCGGTCGGCGGGCGGGGTGGGAATCTTCAGCGTGTACCGAACGAACGGCAAGGTGGTGCGGGTGATTCTGGCGCGGGTGTTCACCCCGGCGGAGGAGTACTTCTACGCCCGCCGGCTCAACCAGGCGTTGTCGGCGTGACCCGGAGGTTCGCATGGAGATCGTGATCGATTGGAACGAAGTCCCGATGTTCGACAGCGAACAGGCGGAGGCGGCGTTTTGGGGCGATCACGAGGCAGACTTGCGGTTGATGGACGGGGCGGCCTCCGCCAATGCCGAGATGTCGGATTCGGTGTCGATCACGCTGCGGATGGATCCGCGGATGTTGGCGCGAATCAAGCGATTGGCACGGTCCCGTTACCTCAATTACCAGAGCATGATCAAGCAGTGGCTCAGCGAACGAATGGAGAAAGAAATGCGTGACCGGTGAATCCGAGAGTGTACCAAGTCGCGCTTCCGCCAGCATGAAACCGTCGTTGCATACCCGCGTCCCGGACGCCGCTCCCCGAGCGGCGGCCTTCACGTTGATCGAGTTGCTGGCGGTCATCTCCATCATCGGGATTCTGGCCGGCCTTCTGGTCGGCCTCGCGCCGCAGGCCGCCGCCCGCATGAAGGAATCGCGGACCCGCGCCGAGCTCGAGAATCTGGTGACGGCCATCGAGTCCTACAAGGCCAAGCACGGCGTCTATCCGCCCGACAACGTCACCGGACGCGACAGCTTCGGCACGCCGATCGTCAATCCGGTCGTCAACCCGCTGTATTACGAACTCACCGGCCTTGTCGTGCGCCGGCAGGGAAACGGCGGCTATTTCCTGCCCATCGGCTACGAGGACGACCCCAAGCTGCGGCTCGATGCGGAGGCCACCGTGCTGCCCACTTTCAATCGCGACGGTTTCGTGAACGCGGCGCTGACGAACAATCTCCGGCGTTTGTACCACCACGATTTCAAGCCTTCGCAACGCGCCTTCATTCCGTTCAAGGCGGTCGCCGTCGAGCTGCTTGTGGCCCCGGTGCCCTGGCCGGCCAAGGACGCCCGGTTTCCGTCGCCGATCGCCGGCGCGGGCTACGAGACCCTGAACCCGTGGCGTTATGTTTCCAGCAACCCGACCAACAATCCCACCAGCTACGATCTCTGGGCCGAGATCGTCGTCCGCGGCCAGAGGCGCGTCATCGGGAACTGGAAGAACTGATCTAGACCCGGCACCAAAAACATCCGACGTCGTTTTTCAAATCCCGACCGAATCCTTTCCATGAAACCCAGAGTCCAATCCCGCCGCGGCGGTTTCACCCTGATCGAGTTGCTCGTCGTCATCGCGATCATCGGCATCCTCGCGGGCATGCTGTTGCCGGCGATCGCCGGGGTGCAGAAGAAGGCCCGGCAAAAGCAGGTGACGGTGGCCATCCAGAATCTGGCCGCGGCCATCCAGGCCTACCAGACCAAGTATTCGCGGTTGCCGTCCTCGCAGCAGACGCGCGCGGCGGTGACGGACGCCCAGCCGGACTTCATCTATGGCACGCAGCAGGACGGCGCGCAGGTGCAGGCCAGCAAGCAGAACACCGTCTATTCCACGGTGACCAACCCGTCGGGCAATGCGTGGCAGGTCTCGAATGCCGAGATCATGGCCATCCTGCTCCACGAGAGCCGCACGCTGAATGGCCAGGTGATCAACAAGAACAACGAACTCAACCCGCAGCAGGAGTCGTTTCTCTCGGTCCGCACCGAGGCGGGCAACCGGCCCGACCGGGTGAGCGACAACGACGGCGTGTACCGCGATGCCTACGGGTTCCCGTTCATCGTGATCATGGACCTCGACTACGACGGCAAGGTCCGCAATCCGTTCTTCGGCGTGGCCGGCGAGCGCGAGTACATCAACGCGGCGGTGGCGGTGATTTCCCTGGGACCGGACGGCAAGATCGATCCCAAGTTGCCGCCCTCGGGCCAACCGGCGAAGGGCACGGTGAACGCCGACAACGTCTACAGCTGGAAGTAAAAGCCCCCTTCCGGCCCCACGCCCCATGAATGCCCATCGCCCCATGCCGAACACGGTTCCCCGGCGTGCCTTCACGCTGATCGAGCTGCTGCTCGTGCTCGCGATCATCGGCGCGTTGGCGGCGATGACCATCCCGGCATTCAAGGGATTCGGGCAGTCCAACGCCCAGTCGTCCGCCCAGCGCCAGCTCGTCGACGACCTGACCTTTGCCCGGCAGTTGGCCATCAAGAACCGGTCGACGGTCTACTTCCTCTTCGCGCCCACGAACGCTTATGTGCAGCGGTCCGTTTTCGCGGCACTTCCACCGGCGAGCTACGGGTCGTTCCCGCGCGTGGCGTTGACCACCCTGACCAACGTCGTGCTCGGCCAGTACGCTTCCTACGCGATCTATACCGAGCACCGCGTCGGCGAGCAGCCGGGCGTGCAACGTCCCCGTTACCTCACCGAGTGGCGGACCCTGCCGCAGGGCATGATCTTCCCGAAGGAGATGTTCCACGAGGCGGATTCCACCGTGAACCTGGGTCTGGAAAAACGGGTGCAGCGCCTTTCGCGGCGCGGATTCCCGTTTCCGGTGGTGCTGCCCGACCAATTGCTGGCCGACCAGGCGTCGCTGTGGGGCGGCGTCGCCAACCTGCCGCTCCTGCCGTTCATCGCCTTCGATGCATCGGGCCGGATCGCGAACCAGACCTACACCAACCTTTTGGCGGCGAACAACGCCCTCGTCCTGCCCGGCAACGACATCATGATCGCGATCGCGCCGGGCAGCGTGCTGCTGCCGCGCCAAGCCGACGGCCGGCCCATTCCCGGGCCCGGCGACGTCGCCGAGACGCCGCGGTTGGGCTACACGAACAACCTGATCCGCATTTCCTACCATACCGGCCGGGCCCGGCTGGTGAAGAACCCTCCCAAGTGATGCGCGCCGCCCTTCCATACCGTCGCCGCGCCGCGGCGTTCACGATGACCGAGATCGCGCTTTGCATCGCGGTGATCGGGATCGCCATGGTCGCCATCATCGGCGTGCTGCCCAGCGGCCTCAACGTCCAGAAGCAGAACCGCGAGGAAACGCTGGTCGCGCAGGATGCCCAGTTCCTCATCGAGGCGGTCCGGAGCGGCAGCCTCGGCGTGTCCGACCTCACCAACCAGGTGGACTATATCCGTTGGCGCCGGTTCGGCGCGTTCACGGGCGACAATTTCTATCGCGGTCCCAACTACAAGGAAGCGTTGCCGGGGGCGGAAGTGCCCATCACGCAGGCGTGGCAGGTGGTCGCGCTGCTGAGCCTGCCGCGGTACGAGACCGTGGTCGTGGGACAAAAGGTCCTGGTGGTCGAGAACATCGTCACCGCCCAGTTTCGGTCGTTCACGAGCCCTTTCAGCGAGAAGAGCTACCGGGACGCCGGTTCGGCACCCGACCCGACCCGGTTCACGACCGCGTTCCGGTACCAGATCGAGGTCGAGGCGAACACGGCGGTGACGCGCCCGCCGGCGGGGGTGATGGTGCCCTCCACCAGCACGAACCTGGTGCTCGCACTGTCGAACCAGCAGGGACGGCTCGACGAGACGCTCAGCGACCTGAGGCTGACGTTCCAGTGGCCGGTATTCCGGGTGCCCAGCGGCGATTTCCGCGTGGGTGCGAACCGCCGGACTTTCCGGACCCAGATCTTCGGAACGCGCCAGTTGCTCACGACGAATTTCCTCGGGAACGGGCGTCCGGCCAGTCGGTTCAACGGCAGCCCGCTGGTCACGAACATCGCCAATCTCCCGCGCTTCTGACGCCATGAAGCCCCGTAGCCATCCCTCCCCGCGCGCCCACGGCTTCTCGTTGATCGAGTTGCTCGTGTCGGTCGGCCTCCTCAGCGTCATCGTCCTCGCGCTCTACGCGATGTTCGACCAGACCCAAAAAGCGCTGCGGGGCGCCGCGGGGCAGGTGGACGTCATGGAAGGGGCGCGTTCCGCCTTGGGACTGGTCATCCGCGACGTCCAGGAAGCCCAACCCGCGGGCATCGTGGGCGGGCCTCATTTCACCGTCCGGCTCGGGGCGCTTCCCGGCCTCATCAACAACCAGGGCTCGTTGTACCAGGAGCGCCAACCCGTGCTCGAGGAAGTCTTCGGCCTCCGGAACGTCGGCGACCACCGGTGGCAGGTCTTCGGCTATTTCGTCGCGGCGGAGGAAACGCCGTCGACCGCGGTCACCCCGCCCATCGGCACGCTGTATCGCTACCAGGACCGCATGACGGGGTCGCGCGGGGCCGAGGCGGGGGAATACCGCACGGCGACGAACGACGACGCGGTGCAGTTCACGACCCGCGGTTCGACGGCGGCCACCTTGCTCCAGAGAAACCTCCTGTTGCTGCCCGGCGCGGGCAACCGCAACTCCGTCGCCTATCGGACCAACGCCTCCCGGGTCATCGACGGCGTGATCAATTTCAAGGTCACCACCTACGATTCCCTCGGCCGCGCCATCGACCCGTACTATCCGGCGGCGCTGTTCCCCGCCGCCGACGGTTCGCAGCGGTTCCCGCCGTTGCTCCGGGAGAACGTCGTCCAGAACCTGTTTTCCGAGGTGACCTATTCGGACAACGCCATGCCGGCGTATGTGGAAGTCGAGTTGGACACCCTCGAGCCGAGGCTTCTCGAACAACTCCGGGCGCTCCCGCCCAACCCGGCGATCCGGAACCGCTACCTGACCAACAACCTCTCGCGGATCCAGAGCTTCCGGCAACGCATCCCGATCCGCTCCTCTTTCCGATGAACCGCTCCTCCCAACGTGGCGTCGCGCTGGTCATCACGCTGATCATGCTGGCGGTGGTGACGATGACCGCCGTCGCTTTCCTTGCCGTCGCACGGCGGGAACGCGGCTCGGTCAGCGCGGCCGGCGACCAACTCGATGCCCAATTCGCCGCCGACACCGCGCTGCAACGCGCCGAAGCCGAGGTCGCCGCCCGCATCATCGCGTCGGGCAGCCGCCTGAATTTCGGCCTTGCCGTGTCCACCAACTGGCAGCACCCGCAGCCGGACCTCGCGCAGCTCGACAGGCTCGCCGGCGAGTCGCTCGCCACGGACGACCTGCGGGTGTTCACCAACGCGGCGCCCTACACGCTCGGGAACGGCCAACCGTACTTCAACCTGAACAACGCCTCGGATCTCCAGCGGTACCGGGCGTCGCTTGGCAACCTGTTCTACGACCCCCGTCCCCCGGTGTTCGTGGCGACCAATCGCGTGCCGACGGCCGCGCCGGAATTCCGGTTCTACCTCGACCTCAATCGCAACGGGGCGTTCGACAGCAACGGCCTGCAGCGGGTCCTCGGCCAGCAGGGGCAAAACCTCGGCACCAACACGCTCACGGGCGATCCCGAGTGGGTCGGCTCGACGGAGCATCCGGGCCTGCCGCACGGGCCCACGAACCGTTTCGTGTCCCGGTGGGCCTACCTGATCCTGCCGGCGGGCCGCACCCTGGATCTCAATTATATCCACAACGACACGAAGGATCGCCGGAACAATGGCGATGGCTTCATGCGCAACCAGGGGGTGGGCACGTTCGAGGGCAATCTGGCCGCGTATCTGGCGGACCTGAACACGAACGTCTGGCCGGCCTCCACCTATACCTACCGGACCGCCCTGGCCCAGCCCAGCGCCGGCCTGGCATTCACGGACGCGGACCGCCTGTTCCAATATCGCCGCGGAAACCCGCTGCAGGCCCGGGCCGACGCCTTTTTCGAGCGTCCGACGCCGTTCGGGATCGACCATATCGACAATTTCGCCGACGGGCCGTTGCCGACGACCCTCGCGGAGGTGCGGCGTCCGCAGGATACCATTTTTGCGGGTGCCGGCGGCGGCGAGGACACGGTGTCGCGGCGTTGGCCGGGCACCGACAACCAGCGGCAATACTTCGACATGACCCGGCTTCTCGACGGGACGCTGGGAGGGAACCTCGAGAATCGGCTGTCCGGGCGGCGGACGACGACCGGCGTGGTCCTGTCGAGCACCTATGACCGGACCACCTTCTACCGCTTGCTGGCCAGCCTCGGCACGGACACCGGCGACGGACGGTATGAGTCCGGCGTCAATCCGGCCGGCGCGTTCTACCGGCGCGCCCGCCTCAACCTGAATTACATGCCGGAGGGCGATCCGAATTCGGACACGCCGGCGAGTGCCGACGTCGGCCGGTTCCGTGAATGGACGCCGATCGCGTGGTACACGAACGCCGTCCACCGGTTGTTGCTGACCGAATTCACCAACGGGTTGCCCGACTACGCCTTGCTGACCAACGCCCGCACGGCACACCTCGGCCACGGCATCGCGATCCACGGCACCAACATCGTCCGTGGCGTGACCAACATCTATCGATGGGACGCGCAGGTGCACCGGTTGATGCAGGTTGCCGCCAACATCTACGACGCCAGCCATGCGGTCTCGACGGCGCGGCCGGGGAATCCCCGTGCCGAGGTGCCCTCGGTGTTCCGCCCCATCCTGTACCGGCAGGCGACCAACGGGACGACGCTGGTGCGATTGGCGGGATTCCAGGAAGTGACGAACAGCCTGGCGATGGCGCGCCCTTGGATCGATCTCGACGACCCGCGGCAGGTGGCGCGGTTGCCGGCGACGCCGGACGTGGCGGCGATCCTCGCGGCAAGACAGGACTTCAATGCCTACGGGATCCCGTTCGTGGTCGGTGCGAAACGGGGTCTCGGGAATTTTCAGGAAGGTTTCTGGCAGACGCGCATGGACGTGACCCGGCGTCTCCGCCTCGTCAAGAGCCTGCCACTGAACACGCTTTCCAGAACCAACGCCCGTCCGTGGGAAGACCCGCGTTTCCGGGCGGAGGCCCAGTACCGCTTCGACGTGAACAATGCCTTCGGCATGGATGCTTGGAATTCCTATTCCACGATCACCAACCGGTTGGCCGTCACCCTGATCGCCACGAACTACTATGAGTTCGCGATCATCGACGAGAACGACAGCCCGAACCGCGTGCCGCGGGTTTTCGCGAGCGGTTCTCGCAGCGCGTCGGCATCGATCGCCGCGGGCAAATGGTCGCCGCAACAGTTCCTGACGCCGTTGAACACGGGATTCGGGACCAATTTCATCTACGACCAACTCCAACGGATCCTGTACCCCGGGAACCAGACCAACAGCGGTTATGCGGACGTGCGGGTGCCGGCGCCGCGCCTGACGTTGGCGTTCACCAACCGTTTGGTGTACGTGGCGGTCGACCAGACCGGGCGGTTGCTCGACGTGGTGAACCTCAAGAGCGTGCTGTACGAGACGAACGTGCTGCGGTTGCTCGGCGCGCGCGGCACCGCCGGCGCGACGGGGCTCCGGATGAACCAGTTCTGGAACACGAACCTGTATCCGGGCGGCGGCTTCCTCCAACAGGGGTTGGCGCTCCAATTCGACGGTTCGCTCGGCAGCGACCGCAACGGTCGGGCGATCGACATTCCCAACTCGCTGTGGAACGACGCGCCCGGCATCCGTCCGGCCGGGCAGCAGAACGAATTCGAGAAGGACGGCCTCTACTACTTCATGTTCCGTGGCGCGCGACGGGCCGGGCAGCAGGTCACGCCCCAGCTCCAGGCCCAGTACGGCGGGGTGGTGGCCCAGGCCGGCTTCACTCCCACCGCGTCGGTCTCGTTGACGGACCGGCGACAGGCCAACGATCCCCTCGTCCATTTCACGCTCGAGGATCTCGCGCCGGGCGCCATCACCTCCACCGCGCCCGAAGGCTACGTGGAAATCAAGGTCCCGGGCCGCTTCCCCCTCCGTTCCAACGCGGAAATCAGTTTCGCGATCGACCAGCGCTCGCTGTCGAACCATCTCGGAAACCGGGCCAAAGTCGTCAGCGCGTATGCCCCGTGGGGCGTGAATGCCGATCTCGGCGCCGCCGCGCCCGTTCCCGTGGACGACCCCAACTCGACCGCCTACGACGTTGCCTACAAGGATTCCCTGGTGCGTCGTTCGGACGACTGGAATTTCCCGACCAACAAGTTCCCCAGCGTGGGTTGGCTCGGACGGGTGCATCGCGGCACGCCGTGGCAGACGATCTATCTCAAGGGCATCCGTCCCGAAGCCGGAACACGCTCGGCCACCGATCGGTTCACCGGACTCAAGAGTTGGGCCGCCTGGTCGGGACACGGCGGCACCCAGCCCACCAACGACTGGAACATCCTCGACCTGTTCACCTCGGCGGTGAACGACAACGGGGCCCGTGGCCTTCTGGGAGTCAACAATGCCGAACGGGCCGCCTGGTCCGCCGTGCTTTCCGGCGTTCCCGTGCTCACCAATTCCGGCAACGGGCTGGCCACACGCTTCGTCTCCCCGGCTTCGCCCGAACTCCAGTCGATCGTGGACAGCATCAACGTGGCACGAACCCAGTTTCCGAACGGCCGCTTCGAGCGGGTCGGACAGGTTTTCTCGGCGCCCGGCCTGGGCGTGGGCGCCATCGGCAACAACCAGTACGCCCTCCAGTTCTCGCCGTTCGTCGCGCCGTTCACCCGTTCGGCCGATGCGTCCACCCGCAAGATGGTCGTGGCCACGGTCCCCGACGAAGTCATCGAGCAGATCCCGCAGTCCACGCTTTCGCTCCTCCGTGCCGACGAACCGCGGGTGGTCGTCTACGCCTTCGGCCAAGCCCTCAAGCCGGCTCCGAATTCCTTCGTCACCCGGCCCGGTCCTTTCTTCGGCCTCTGCACCAATTACGTCGTAACCTCGGAATACGCGACCCGGACCGCGGTCCGGTTCGACGGTGCTCCGCGATCGGGCCAACTCCACACCGTGGTCGAGGACCACCGCGTGCTGCCGCCCGAGAACTGAATCCGTCCGCGCAACCCTCTTTCGATCGACCGTCCATGCGCCTTCCCCATCGCCGCCTTCTCGCCGCCGCCCTCGTCCTGTTGGCGGTTCTGTCCGCCAGTCGGATCGGCCGCAGGCCCGCCCCGCCCGCGTCCCCGGCGACGGCGACCGTGCCGCCTTCCGCCTCCGCCGACGTCGTGTCTTCCGCGCCGGGTCCCTTGGCCCGCCTGCGCCTCGGGGCTGCCGCAGCCCGCTGGGTCGCGGTGGAATCCATCCCGGCCGGCACGCCCCTGCCGGATGCGGATCCGAAGTTCCCGGCGCGGGCGCGCAACACCCCGGCCACGGCCGGCGAATTGAGCCGCAACGAGCGCGCGATCATCCTGCGCAACGCATCGGTCGACACCCGGTCCGGCCAACCCCTCCGGGTTCCGGAGAACCTCCGGGCCGGTGCGGACCCCGGCACTTATATCGTCCAGTCGCGCGGCATCGTCGACGACGCTTTCCGCCGGCGCCTTGCCCTCGCCGGCGCCCGCGTCATTTCCTATATCCCGAACAACGCCGTGCTGGTGCAGGCGGATGTCGCGGCCGCCGCCCTGCTGGCGGACGCGGCGGAGGTCGGTGCCCTCCTCGTGTACGAGCCGTTTTTCAAACTCGAGCCCGGGCTCGCGGTCCGGGCGATGGGATCGGGCGGGACTCCCGACAAGCTGATGCTGACGGTCATCGACGGGGAGCGCACCGTTCTCGACGTCGAGGCGCTCGGAGCCCGGACGGTCTCGCGCCAGCGCGGGCCCTTCGGCGAGTTGGTCGTGGTCGAGACCGACGGCAAGGACCTGCTGGTCGCGTTCGCCAAGCTCCCGGGCGTGACCCTGCTCGAGACGGTCGAGCCCCGGCGACCGGCCAACGACCGTGCCGGGTTCATCCTCGGATCGAGCACCGATTTCACCAACAAGACGTCGACCCTCGGACTGACCGGCGCCGGCATTCTCGTCAACGTCAACGACACCGGCATCGACAAGACCCATCCCGACCTCGCCGGACGGGTGTTGGCCGAGGACCCGGTTTCGTTCCTCGACGTGGTCGGGCACGGAACCCACGTCGCGGGCATCATTGCCGGCAACGGGGTCCAGTCCTCCACCGTCGTGCAGGCGCAGGGGTCGGCCACCAACGCCGGATTCATGGGCAAGGCATCCGCGGCCAAACTGTTCGTGATGCCGATCGATCTGGAGACCGGACCGCTGATCTCCGACGCGTTCCTGCAGGAGACCTTCGCGCGTACCAACCTCGCCATCACCGGACGGTCGAACGCCCCGATTTCCAACAACAGCTGGGGGTATCCGGCCCACATGGAGTACACCAGCATCTCGGCCAGCTACGACGCCGCGGTCCGCGATGCTTTGCCCGGGGTTTCGGGCGACCAGCCCATCCTCTATGTCTTCGCGGCGGGCAACGAGGCGGGCGGCGGCGCCAACGGTCTCGGTGGCAGCGCCGACAGCATCATCGCGCCGGGAAATGCCAAGAACGTCATCACCGTCGGCGCGCTCGAATCCGCGCGTCGCCTGACCAACACCGTGGTCACCGACGCCGACGGGATCGTCCTCAAGGCGGGCGACCACGTCTTCCCCGACCGCGGCTACAATCCCACCAACGAGTCCTATATCACCAACGTGGTTTTCCGCGCCGAAACCGACTCCGACTACGAGGTCGCGCTTTATTCGAGTCGCGGCAACGTCGGGATCGGGACCGAGGGTGATTACGGGCGGTTCAAGCCCGACGTCGTCGCGCCCGGATCCTGGATCGTCTCGACGCGGTCGTCGCTGTGGCGGATCGAGAACCAGATCCCGCCCGACAGCGATCTGTTCCCGGTCTACCAGGCATTGGCGGACGAGGTGGGCCCGTGGTACCAGTACGAATCCGGAACCAGCATGGCGGCCCCCGCGATCTCGGGCCTGCTCGCGCAGTTGCAGGAATACTACGAGGTCAAGCAGGCCAACCGGATTCCCCCGGAAGGATACAAGGCGATCCTGATCAACGCCGCCCGCGCGGGCAACAGCCGCTACCAACCCGATCCCCGGGGTTCCATCAATTATACGGGTTGGGGCGAGCCCACCCTCGGCCGGGCCATCAACAGCGGCTTCACGGACGACGGCAAGACCCTCAACGGATTCCTCAACGCCTCGACCGGCGGGACGAACAGCCAACTCATCGGTTTTCCCATCGTCGGCCGCTCCAACCAACTGGGCCTTGCCACCGGCGACAGCCGTTCCTACCGTATCCAGTTGACCAAGCCGGAGGCCACCAACTATCCGATCCGGCTGACGTTGGCGTGGACCGATCCCCCGGCGAATCCGGCGGCCGGCGTCAAGTTGGTCAACGATCTGGACCTGATCGTCACCAACGAGACGACCAAGGAGTTTTACCTCGGCAATGATTTCGCCGCCGGCACCGGCTATAGCCGGCTCCTGACCGAGACCAACCTGCTGGTGGCGGCCGCGGCCACCTCGACCGCCGGCTCCGGCGGGCTCGATCCCTTCGGCAACCCGCTGACGGAGACCAACGTGGTCGCCGCTGTGTTCGACAACATCAACAACGTCGAGCAGGTGGTGCTGCCCCCGGGCGCCGGGACCAATTTCGTCGTCATCGTGCGTGCCCGTCGCGTCAACGTGAACGCCCTCCAGTTGCACCCCAACGGGGTCGTCCAGGATGCGGCGCTGGTCCTGGCCTGCGATGCCCCCGACAGCCTCGGCGTGGTCGGGACGGTGGCGGACGCCTTTCCCACCCCGGCCAACAACATCGTCACCGTCCGTCCGGCGGTCGCGTCGTTGACCAATGGTCTCCCGCTGTTCAGCCAGAGGGTCGGGGCCAATTCGCCCCTGGTCGGCTCGGCTTCCGGCACCACGAACCAGTGGCACTTCTATATCTTCACCAATACGCCCGGCGGCGTCGGCTACGGCGGCACCCTCACCAACGGCAAGAACGTCGCGTTCGTGACGTTCTTCCCCCCGAACCTTGGCTCGCCCCGGACCCAGGATGCCGACATCGACCTCTATGTCTCCCTCGATCCCGGATTGACCAACCTGGTGCCTTCCGTGATCGCCGATGCCTACAAATCGGTGCAACGCGGCGGCACGGAGACGGTCGTCTTCACCAACGCCCCGGCCAACGGCGAGATCTATTACATCGGCGTCAAATCCGAGGACCAGAAGTCGGCCGACTATTCGTTCGTCGCCGTCAGCAGCACCAAGCCTTTCGGTGCCCGGCGTCCGGATGGCAATGTCTCCATCAACGGCATCCCCATCCTCCAACCGATCCCCGACGGCACGCCCACCAAGCCCGGCATCGGCTATTTCATGGGTTTGGGCATCGAACCCGTGGAGATGCGCCGGGTTTGGGTCCAGGAGACGCTCAGTCACATGAACTTTCCCGATCTCATCGGGAGCCTGACCAAGGACGGCATCAACGCGGTGCTGAACAACCATGGCCAGATCGCGGACATGAATCTGGGACGTGTCCAATACGGCACCAACATCACCACGGTGTACGACGATTTCGGCAACCGGACGTTCCCGGGCTCGGTGCCGACGGATGGCCCCGGTCGTCTGGTCGGTTTCCTCGGTCGCCAGGCTTCCGGCGCCTGGTTCCTCCAGACGGTCGACGACGCGTTCGGCAACGTGGGTCGGGTCAACGATCTGGAGATCATCCTCCAACCCAATGATTTTTCCCGGGCGCTGGTCCACCGCTCGGTCGCCGGCGGGGAATGCGAGACCGAGTTCGTGTTGGTGCCGCCCGATGCCAGCAAACTCACGGTCATCGTCACCAACATCAACCCCTCGCTCCCGTTGGAGGTATTCATCCAGCGCGACACCGGCAGCCTTCCCGATCCGACCAATCCGGGTGCGAGCGAGAAGCGGGCGACCATCGCGCCGCCGGGCGGAAGCGTCTCCCTGTCGATCGGCGACGAGCCGCCGCTGATTCCCGGCCGGTATTTCGTCAGCGTCTGCAATCCCAACCGGCAGAAGGTCGACTATGACATCGCCCGGCTCATCGAGCAGAACCTGCCCGATTCCTTCAACCGGACCATCAAGTCGGCCGCTTCCGAGAACATCCCGATCCGTGACGCCGCGCGGAACCTGTCGCGCATTCCCGTGACCGACACCCGGCCGGTCACGAGCGTGGAAGTCGGGATCCGCGTCGCGGATGCCCGCGAGTCGGATCTGTCGATCCATCTGTCGAACCCGCAGGGAACCGGTGTGCTCGTGGCCGAGAACCGCGGGCTCGCGGATGCCCATGGCTACGGTGGCTCGCAACGCATCACCAATTCCCAGCATCTCGCCCTGACGTTCGATGCCGCCACCAGCCGCGCCGAGATCTTCGTCGACGGCGTGGCGGTCACCAATGCGTTGCTTGGCCCGGTGAAACTGCCGGCAAACCGCCCGCTCGCTCTCGCCCGGGATCCCAACGAGCAATTCACGGCAAACCACGTGGCGGTGACGCTGGACGACGTGGGTTTTTGGCGCTGGCCCATGAAGGCGTCCGATGTTTCGGGGATCTACCTCGACGGCAAGGACGGGTTCGGGAAACGGGAATCGTTGGCATCGAGCGGCCTTGCCGCGCTGTGGCGGATGGACACCGACGGGCACGACAGTCTCGGGACGAACCATCTCCAGATCCTCGACTTCGTCGCCACCACCGGCGGCCAGATCGACGGTGCCCTCGAGTTTCTGGGCGGCACGGCGTTGGGACTGAGTCCGATCCTGCCGCTCGATGGCGGGGCGGGTTTCTCGCTCGACGGCTGGGTGCAGACGGCCGCCGGAAACAGGGGCGTGGTTTTCGGTGCATGGGGCGACGCCGAATCCACCACCGGATTTTCGGTCCCGGCCCTGCTGGTCGGTTTCGACGCGCCGTGGGGCAATGGACCCGGTTCGGTGACCGCCGTATTCCAGGCGCCCGACGGCACCCTTCGCCAGTTGGCGACGTTGCCCGGACTGGTCCTTGGCGACAATTTCTCGACCAACAAGACCTACGCCATTTTCGGCGAATCCACGAATCGCACCGCGGGGCCGATCAAGTTCGTGACCCCGCCCTATGTCGGGATCGACCCCGCCACGATCCAGATCGCGTCGGGTGGCTTCGAAACGGTTGCACCGGGTCAGGTGGCCCCGGGCGGTCAGGTCGAGGGCTGGACGGTGATGTCCAACGCGGCCGCCGTGCGGGTGATGTCCCCCGGCGCGTATGAAGGCGGCCAGGTGCTGGCGCAGGGCGCCTCGACCTTGGTGCGCGCGCTGACCGTCACGCCCGGCGAGCGTTACCATGCATCCTTCCATATCCGTGCCGCGGCCGACGCGACCAACCAGGTCCGGTTCGCGGTCATGGTCGGAACCAATGTGGACCAGGTGATCGATGCGGGCACCGAATGGGTCCGGACCGACGTGCGGTTCCGCGCCACGACCCGGCAGGTGGACCTGAGTCTGATACCGCAGGTGCCCGGAAATCTGGGTGCCGATGGCGCGCCTTCCGGCCTGTTGATCGACGCCTACCTGTTCGAGCAACTGGGATCCGGCATCAGCTACCAACCCGAGGAGGATTTCTCGGCGCTGGTGGGATATCCGGGTGCGGGTGATTGGACGCTGGATCTCACGGACAACCGCGGGACGGTGGCGGGCGTGCTCGAGGGATGGCAATTGCACCTGACCTTTGCCCAGACCAACCGGCCGATCGTCATACTGACCAACGGGGTCCCCTATAGCGCGCCGATCGCGCCGGGGGACATCGCGTACTTCCGCATGGACGTGCCGCTCGAGGCGCATGCGGCCACCAACACCCTGGGCTTGGTGGCGGTCGCCAACCCGCTGCTGCTGCTCTACAGCGCGGATGGATTGCCCGACGGTTCCCAGTCCGGCGACGTCGTGGCCACGTCCAATCCCTACGTGGTCGGCACGAACCTTCCGCCCATCCTTCCCAGGGGCCAACGGTACTATCTCGGGGTGCGAAACCTCGACACGGACGCCACCAATCGATTCCAGATCCGGGTCGATCTGGATTTCGGCGTCGTGGTGCTGACCAACGACATCGCGTTCCAACGCACGAATTCGGTGCCGGGACTGGTCGACTACTATGCGTTCGATGTCGCGCCCAACGCGTCCGTCGCCACGTTCTCGGTCCCGGTCATGGATTCGGACGTGGATCTTTTCGTGAGCCGTTTCCCGACCATCCCCGGCCGGTTCGTGCACGATTATGCGGGCGTGAACACGGGGACGACGCCGGAATCGATCCCGATCGACGACCTCTCCCAACCGGTGCCGCTGGCTCCGGGCCGCTGGTATCTCGGCGTCGTCTCCGCCGGCACGAACTCCGCCGCGTATTCGGTGCTGGCTTCCCAGTTCACGGGGAACCTGACCACGCTGACCAACGAGTCGTCGGTGCTCCATACCAATACGGTGTCCGGCGACACGCAGTACTATGTGATCGACGTGCCGGACAACGCGACCCTGGCGCTGGTGTCGGCGACACCCCTGAAGGGCAAGGTGGGGATCTATATGCGCCATGGCCTGCCATTGCCGGGACCGACCTCCTACGAGGCGAAGGGTCTGGCGCTGCCCAACGGCGCGCAGATCATCGAGCTGACCGCCGAGACCAAGCCGCTGGCGTTGGCTCCCGGCCGGTATTACCTCGCCGTGCACGACGAGGGAGCCATCCCGTCGGTCTATTCGCTCAACGTCCTCATGCTCTTCGAGCGGACCGACATCGAAAGCCTGTTCGACGATGTTCCGGTTGACCGTCTGTTCGCGGGCGAGACGCCCGCGGTGTTCCGCTTCGACGTGGACATCGACATGCCGATGGTTCTGTTCGAGATCTACAATCTCGACGGCCCGGTGGATCTCGTGGTGTCCAAGGGAGGCGTTCCCGGTCCGTTGTCGGTCAATTTCTCGAATCCGCGGCCCGGCAACTTGCCGGAGTTGCTGCTGATCACGACGGCGGACATGCCGGATTTGTCCGGTTCCTGGTTCCTCTCCGTGGGCGGACCCCTCGGCACGCCCGTTCATTTCACGGTCCGGGCGGCGATGGTGCGGGATGGTCATCCCTTCAGCCGCGCCCCGTATAGTCTGGTGCTGTACCGCGGCAGCGATCCCGCGCAACCCGGACGCATCGAGTTCGGTTCGGTGCCCGGCTTGGTCTACCAACTCCAGTACGCCACCGATCTGTCGGAGCCGGATCCGTGGCACGCCTTGGGCGATGCTTTCGTCGCCGCGGGCTATGACCAGAGCATCCCGGTCGATCTTTCCATCGACGAGGCTCGGTTCTACCGCGTCGTCAACCTCCCGAATCCGTGAGGGGCGACGGCGTTCTTGTCGTCGCCACGAACCCCGCGGTCGACGTCGAGTGGCGGGTCGCGGCCTTGCGTCCGGAAGAGAAGAACGAAGTGACGGCAGAGCGTCGCTGGCCGGGTGGCAAGGGCGTGAATGTCGCCCGATGGCTGGGGTGGTGCGGCGTCCGCGCACGCTTGGTATTGCCCGTCGGCGGGGCCACCGGGCGCGAACTCGTGGCTGGGCTTCGGCGCGGGGGCATTCCGTTCCGCGCGGTTCCCATCGCCGGCGAGACGCGCGCCAATGTCGTCGTCACCACGGATCCCGGAACCCAATACCGTCTCAATCCGACCTGGCCGGTTCTCGATGGCGAGGAACTGGAACGATTCGAGGCGGTTCTGGACGCGGAATTGCCGAGGCACCGCTGGGTGGTCCTGAGCGGCGCGCTGGTGAGGGGTGCTCCCCCGGGGTTTTATCGCCGGTGGGCAACCAAGGCGCGGAATGCCGGCGCCATCGTGGTGGTGGATTGCGATGGCGAGCCGTTCCGGCGGGCGGTTGCGGCGCGGCCGTTTCTGGTGAAGCCCAACGAATTCGAGCTCGCCCAGTGGGCGGGGCGTCCATTGACCGCCGACGCCGATCGGATTCTCGCGGCCCGGGAATTGGCGGCCGCGACCGCCGGGTGGGTATTGGTCTCGAGAGGCGCCGCCGGCGCGTGGCTGACGGGACCCGGGATCGACGGGGTGCTGGTGGTTTCCGCTCCCAATACCCGCGTCCGCAACACCGTCGGGGCCGGGGACGCGATGTTGGCGTCGACGATCGCCGCGGTCATGCGCGATCCGAAACGGCCATTGGCTTGGCTCCGTGCGGGGGTGCGGGTCGGATCGCTCGCCACCCGTCAGGAGCCGGGAACCGTGCCCGCCCCGAAGTCTGGTTTTTGACAATCGGCGCTTCCCGCGCAGTTTGGAACACCCGGCGATGCCGGGGGCATCGATGGCGGTCGCCGTCGCTCCCATTCATTCATGAGCACCGTTTCTTCGCCCCGCTGCGCCGTCGTCTTCGGTGCCACCGGCGGCATTGGTTCCGCCTTGGTCCGGCAACTCGTCGCGGAGGGCTGGAAGGTCCATGCCGTTGCCCGTGGCCAATCCCGCCTCGATGCGCTTGCCGCGGAAACCGGTGCCGTCTCGCATGCGGTGGACGTCACCGACCCCGCGGCCGTCGATGCCTGCCTCGGGGCGGTACAGGCGTCCGAGGGGCGCATCGACGGGGTCGCCCACTGCGTCGGCTCGTTGCTCCTCAAGCCCGCGCACAACACCACCGATGCGGATTGGGCGGGCGTGATCGGCGCCAATCTCACCTCGTCGTTTCATGTCCTCCGTTCGGCCGCGGGCCGCATGATGCGGACCGGGGGCGGCTCGATCGTCCTCTTGTCGTCCGCCGTGGCGAAGCACGGCATGGTGAACCACGACGCCATCGCGGCGGCCAAGGCCGGGGTGGCCGGACTCGCCCTATCCGCCGCCGCCACCTATGCGCGGTACAATCTCCGGGTGAACTGCGTGGCCCCGGGGCTTACCCGGACGCCCTTGGTGGCCGCGCTCACCGGCAACGAAAGCATGCTGAAGGCGTCCGTCGCGCTCCACCCGCTGGGTCGCATCGGCGAACCGCCGGAGATCGCCCGCGCCATCGCCTGGTTCCTCGACCCGCTCCAGTCCTGGGTCACGGGCCAGATGCTCGCCGTGGACGGGGGATTGGGTTCCATCCAGTCCCGCGCCACGGCCGCCTGATGTCCTCCGGGATCCCTCCCGCGCCGCGAACGGCGGGTGGCGATTCACGGCGAGAGGTGGAATGATCCGCGCCCATGAAGACCGGTGGCCCGCGGGCCCTGAAACATCCGCCCACAAGCCCGCGCTCCCCGGACCGCGTTCCGGCGTTGCCGTCCGTGCCGCCGGGGATCCTGAACCGCAAGGGATCGCGCGACACGGCCGGCGTGCCGCGGGAGGTGCGCGCCATGCTCGACGCCGGACTGATCGAGACGGTGAACCTTTGCGAGTGGTTGGTGGTCGACCAAGGGCGGCTCGCGGAACGGGTGTTCCGCGAACACGGATGGGCGGCGTTGGTGGGACCCCTGCGGGAGGAGTTGGCGGCCCTGGACACGCCCACCGCGCCCAAACGCCTCGCGGCGATCGGACGCCTTCTGGCCACGGCCTTCCCCGACGGACCCCGGTTTGAGACCGTGTACGGGACGCTTCTGGGACATCGGTCGGACGTCGTTCGTTCCTGGTCGGGTTACATGGTGGGTTTGGCGGCGGGCCTTTCGCTGGAGGAAAAGCTGCGTCGGGTCCTGCCCCTGGCGGCGGACGCGAACATGGCGGTCCGCGAGACCGCGTGGTTCGCCGTGCGGGAAGCGGTTGCCGCCGAGTTGCCGAAGGCCCTGCGGTTGCTGGCCAAGGTGGCCCTCGACGGCGATGCCAATGTCCGCCGTTTCGCGAGCGAGGTCACCCGTCCCCGGGGCGTTTGGTGCCGCCACATCCAGGCGTTGAAGGACGATCCTTCCCCGGGTTTGGTCGTGCTGGAACCCCTCCGGTCCGACCCATCGAAGTATGTCCGCGATTCGGTGGGCAACTGGCTCAACGACGCCGGCAAGTCCCGGCGGGAATGGTTGCTCGGGTTGTGCGCGCGTTGGGAGAAGGAGTCCCCGACGCCGGAGACGGGCCATATCGTCCGGCGCGGTCTGCGGACGATCCGAAAGGCGGAAGCCGCGGGGTCCGCCGGGTGAAGTCCCGCGGCGCCGCGGCGGCGGGATTGGGTCAGCCCTTCTTGTGGTGGTGCATGAGTTCGTCGCCCGTGAGGCCGGTCAACTTCTCGACGCCGTGCAGCAACTGGAACAAGGCGAACATCAGGACCCCGAGCATGGGCAGGAAGACCACGGGCCAACTGATCCAGTGCATCTTGCCGAGTTGGTCGTTGAAAGCCTCGGTGCCCAGCGGCGCGGTGAGGAGCCATCGGGCAAGGCCGAAATTCAGGATGCCGCTGCCCACGAACGACACGGCAAGGATCCACGAACTGCGTTTGAGCAGGAATTCGAATTCCCCGGTGGTGCCGCGGGATTCCAACGCCGTCTGGATCCGCGCGGTGTCGAGGATTTGGTCGTTGTAGAGGAGCATGCGGACCAACGGTTGGCGGGTGCGCAGGGAGATGGGGATGGCGAGTCCCAACACCAGCGGGATGGCCACTTCCTTCACGGCGAACCAAAACGGGTCGGTCTTCAGCAACCCGAGCACGCCGGTGAGCACCACGGAGAAAAGGCCAAGGATGGAAAAGATGTTCCAGACGCGGCGCCGGTAGAAATCCCAGATGCCGTAGCCGAGCGGCACGGCGAGGGCCACGACAAGTCCCCAGACGGGTCCCAGTCGCGTGTCCTTGCTCAGTTGGCCGAGCAGGAAGCCGGGAAGCACCACGTTGCACAGCAGGTTGAGCCACACGTTTTCTCGTGCGGGCAAGGGGCGCGGGGTTTCGGACGGTGCTGTCATGATCGTGGTCGGCGCGGAGGCTTCGGCTTTGGCGGCCCGGGTGCAATCTGGAAAATGCAGGTCGGCCCGCGCGGAGGACCGGGACGTTTGTCGATCGGGTCGCGGTGCCGGCGTGGTGGGGTTGGCCGGACGGGCGGGGAAGGCCTTTTCCGGCGGCCGGGGCGCGGCCCGCGCCGCCGGCTACGACTCCGGGTTCGATCGCGGGTCGAGGGCGTCCCGGAGTCCGTCGCCCAGCCATTGGAAAGCGAGCAGGACCGTCGCCAAAACGCCGCCCGGGCCGAGCAACAACCACCAGCGAACCCGGAGCGGATTCAGTTGGCGCGCGCCGTCCTCGATCAGGGTGCCGAGGCTGGCGTCGGGCGGCCGGATGCCGAGTCCGAGAAAGCTCAGGAACGATTCGTAGAGGATCACCGAGGGCAAGGTCAGGGCCGCGCAGACGACGACGATGCCGGCGATGTTGGGGAGGACATGGCGGCGGAGGATCTGGACGGGGCTGGCGCCGAGGGCGCGGCTGGCGAGGACGAACGGGCATTCCTTGAGCACCAGGACCTGTCCCCGGACCACGCGCGCCATGTTGAGCCACGACACGGCCCCCAGGCACGCGAACAGCAGGAGTTCGCGGGCGGCCGGTGCGAGTCCCGCCGCGTGGATTCCCAACCAGCGCACCGCGTGTTCCTCCAGCATCGTGATCGCCAGCATCACGAAGACGATGTTGGGCAGGGCGTAGAGGACATCGACACAACGCATCATGATGCCGTCGATCCGGCCGCCGACGTAGGCGGACCCCATGCCCCAGACGACGCCGATCACGACGCTGACCCCGGCCCCGACGAGGCCGACCAGCAGCGAAATCCGCGTGCCGGCGAGGACGCGGGCGAGGAGATCGCGTCCATGGATGTCGGTGCCAAACCAATGCCCGGGTCCGGGCGCGGCGAAGGGCAGGTCGGTGCCCGCGTTGGCCGCCTGGCCGGAAATCCACGGGCCTGCCGCCACCGCGACGACGGCGAATGCGAGGACGACGGTCGCGAGCACGGCCCGGCGGTTTCCCCGGAACCGTTTCCAGGCGGCGCGGGATGGCGTCTGGCGTTCAGACATGGCGCACGCGGGGGTCGATCCACCGGTAGGCGAGGTCGGCGGCGAGATTGAGGACGAGCAGCAGCGCGGAATAGAGGATCACGAGGCCCAGCATCATGGGGTAATCGCGGCTGAAGAAAGCGTTCACGAAGAACGCGCCGGTCCCGGGCAATTGGAAGACCTTCTCGACGACGAAGGAACCGGTGAGGAGATCGGCAAGCATGGGTCCCGCGAACGAGACCACGGGCAGCAGCGCGGGGCGCAGCGCGTGGCGGCGCAGGAGCGTGAATTCGTCCAGACCCTTGGCCCGGGCGGCGACGATGAACGGGGCGCGGAGCGTGTCGGCCACGCCCTCGCGGACCAACCGCGAGATGCGCGCGGCGAAATAGAGCCCGAGCGCGACGGTGGGCAGCACGGCCTGTGGCAACGATCCCCAGAGGGCGACGGGGAACCAACCGAGCCCGAGTCCGAACCACAGCACCAGCAGGGGGGCGAGGACGAACGTGGGGATGCAGACGCCGACCAACACCAGGAACGACGCCAGCCAATCGGGCCAACGGCCCCGGTGAACGGCGGCGAGGAAGCCGATGGGAATGCCGGTGCCGACGGCGAAGCCGAAGGCCAGGGAACCGAGGGCCAGCGACACGGGCAACGTCTGGGCGAGGATGTCGCCGACCGAGTGGTGTCGGTATTTGAACGACGGACCGAGGTCGGCACGGCAAAGGCCCCCGAGGAAGCGCGCGTACTGTTTCCAGAGCGGTTCGTCGAGGTGGTAGCGGGCCTTCAGGGCGGCCTCGATCTGGGGCGAAGCGGGGGCGCGCTCGCGGTCGAAGGGCCCGCCCGGCGCGGCCCGCATCAGGAAAAACGCGAGCGTGGCGACGGCGAGCACCAGGGGCGGGATCGCCAACAGGCGTCGGAGCACGGGGCGCATGCGGCGCCGATTGGGACACGCCGCACCGCCCCGGGCTAGGGAACAAATCGGCCCGCCGTCACTCCTGCCCGTGGGCGAACGACTCGGCGAGCGACACCGCTTTCCGCATGGCCTTGGACTTGTTCACGGTCTCCTCGAACTCGGCGTCGGGCGTCGAGTCGTTGACCCAGCCGCCGCCGGCCTGGACATAGGCCTTGCCATCCTTGACCAGGGCGGTGCGGATGGTGATGCAATGGTCGGCGTTGCCGTTGAACGCGAAGTATCCGACGCACCCGCCGTAGGGCCCGCGGGTGGTGCCCTCGAGTTCGGCGATGATCTGCATGGCGCGGATCTTCGGGGCGCCGCTCAGCGTCCCGGCCGGGAACGTCGTGCGCATCAGGTCGTACGCCGAATGCCCCGGCTGGAGTTGCCCGTCGACCTGGGAAACGATGTGCATCACGTGGCTGTAGCGCTCGACCACCATCAGGTCGGCGACTTTCACCGAGCCGTAATCGCAGACACGGCCGATGTCGTTTCGGGCGAGATCGACGAGCATGACGTGCTCGGCGCGCTCCTTTGGATCGGCGAGCAATTCGGCCTCGAGCGCGCGGTCTTCCTCCGGCGTGGCCCCGCGGCGCCGGGTGCCGGCGATGGGACGGATTTCCACCTGGCGGTCCACGCAACGCACGTGCAACTCCGGCGAGGCGCCGACGAGCGCGAACCCGTCGAGTTCGAGCAGGAACATGTACGGCGAGGGGTTGATCGATCGCACGGCGCGGTAGATGTCGACGGGTTGCGCGGTCACCGGCGCGGAGAAACGCTGCGAGCCGACGACCTGGATGATGTCGCCCGCGTTGATGTACTCCTTGGCCTTGGCGACGTTGGCGTGGAATTTCTCGGGGGTGGTGTTCGAGACGAAGGGGGCTTCGGGGACGTCGGACGGCAGCGTGACGGGCGCGGCCTCGACCGGTTGCTTGAGCAACTCGACGATGCGTTCGATCTCGCTCACGGCGTCGTCGTGGTACTGCACCGGGTCGACGCCGGGTTCGACGACGGCGTTGACCACGATGGTCATCGTCTGGGCAACGCGGTCGAAGACCACGAGTTGGTCCGCGATCAGGAAATAGAGGGTGGGGGTGCCGAGTTCGTCGTGGGCGGGGCGGGGGACGACCGGTTCGAGGTCGTGGATGAACTCGTAGGCAAGGAATCCGACGGCACCGCCGGCGAAGCGCGGGAGGCCGGGGAGTTCGACCGGCTTGTAGCGCGCCATGAAGCGCTCGACCACCTGGAGTCCGTCGCGGACCTGCTTGGGATCCGCGGGATCGGGATTCGGGGTCACGACGAAACGATCGAGGATGTGGCCATCCTGGCGGATGTCGACGCGTCCGCCGGTCTGCCGGATGACGGCGCGGGGATTGCAGCCGACGAACGAATAGCGGCCGAGGTGCTCGCCGCCCTCGACGGATTCAAAGAGGAACGATTCGTCTTCTCCGCGCAGCTTGCGATAGGCGGAAAGGGGCGTTTCCAGGTCGGCCAGAAGACGGCGCGTCACCGGGATGGTGTTGCCGCGTTCTGCCAGGCGGACGAATTCTTCTCGGGTCGGCGAATACATGTCGGACGGCGAACCTAGCGTGCATTGGGGCGGAGTGAAGTTTTCTATTTCCGATCCGGGGTCCGGATCCGGGGTTGCCTTGCGCCGCATGGCAGCCTAATCCGCGGGGGCGATGAGCGATTACGACTTCCGCTTCGGCGGGATCGGGCGGTTGTACGGGGCCGAGGGACTGCGGCGGCTGCGGGCGGCGCATGTCCTCGTGGTCGGGATCGGCGGGGTGGGATCGTGGGTGGCCGAAGCCTTGGCACGCACCGGCGTCGGCACGCTCACGCTGGTCGATCTGGACGAGGTTTGCGTCAGCAACACCAACCGCCAGGTGCCGGCCCTCGACGGCCAGTTCGGGCGCCCGAAGGTGGACGCGATGGGCGAGCGGGTCCGCGCCATCGCGCCGGAGTGCCGGGTGCGGGCCGCGGCCGAATTTTTCACCGGGGATTCCGCGGCCCGCTTGCTGGGGCTTGGCGGCGACGCGTCGGAGCGGCCGGCCGTGGTGGTGGACGCGATCGACAACGTGGCCAACAAAGTGTTGCTGGTGGCCGGTTGCCATGGGGCGGGAATCCCCCTGGTGGTCTGCGGCGGCGCCGGCGGACGTCGGGATCCCACCGCGGTGCGGGTGGAGGATCTGGCGCGGGTGACCCACGACCGGTTGTTGGGCGAGGTCCGCAAACGCCTTCGCCGCGAACACGGCTTTCCCCGGGGCGAGAAAAAGTTCGGGGTGGAGTGCGTGTGCTCCGCGGAAACGCCGGTGTTCCCCCAGCGCGACGGCACGGTGTGCGCGACGAAACCCGCGATGGAACCGGGCGAGGGGCTGCGCCTGAATTGCGACTGGGGCTTCGGCTCCGCCGCGTTCGTGACCGGCGCGTTTGGATTCGCCGCCGCGGCCCGCGCGGTGGCGCGGATCGCGGCGGGTTGATCCCGGTGGCTCAGGCCACCTTCACCTTGAGGCGTCGACCCGCCAACGTCGCGCGTTTCATCTGCGCGACCATGGCCGCCGCCCGCATCGCGGCGACATCCACGAAGGTATGCCGGGGCCTGATGTCGACGCCGAGCACCGTGGATTCCGGCTCGCCGGTCGTGCCGAGGATGAACTCGCGCGCGGTCTGGACGGTGATGCCGTCTTCCTCGCCGACACTCATCCAGAGACGCGTGACCTCGCCTTCGACGGGCTTGGGTTTGGGCCCGGCCTTCTTGATGGCAACGGCGGCGGGATCGGCCGGCGCGGATTGCGCCTGAGGTGCGGGCGTCGCCGTTTCGGCGACGGGCGAAGCCGTCGCGGCGGCGACCGCTGCGACCGGTGCGGGCGGTGCGGGCGGTGCGATCGGCGCGGGAACCGCGGGCGCGCCGGGGATGGGCACATGCACTGCCGGAGCCGAAGGCTTGGGCGGCGTCGCTGCCTTCCGGAACGGGGTCCCTGGCGCGGGCGCTGCCGGACGGCGGTCGGGCGCGGCATCGGGACGCCGGGCGGGGACCACGGGGCGGGCGGCGGCGGGAACCGGCGCGGCGGCTCCCGCGACCGGCGCCACCGGGGCCGTCGCCCCCGGATTCAGGGTCTTGGGCTTCTTTTCGGCGCCCTCGGCCGGCCGCGACCGGCCCAGCGAGTGATGGATCACCGCGTTGGCGACGTCGAGCGAGTCGAACCCTTCCTCGAGCAAGGCCTCGACGAGATGGTCGTAGTGACGGAAATCACCGGCCTGGAGGGTACCCCGGATCTCGCGGCGGTATTGGTCGAGGCGGGCATCCTCGATCTCGCCGTGGCTCGGGATCTTGCCCCGGCGGAGGCGTTGGCGGGTCAGACGCTCGATGTCCCGGAGCAGGAACAGTTCGCGCCCGCCTGCCAGGGACATCGCCATGCCATGGCGTCCGGCGCGGCCGGTGCGGCCGATACGGTGGACGTAATCCTCCGGATCGTAGGGAAGTTCGAAATTGAAGACGACCTGCACGTCGTCGACGTCGATGCCGCGTGCGGCGACGTCGGTGGCGACGAGGAGGCGGATGTTGCCGCCGCGGAAGCGGTTCATGACGCGTTCGCGCGCGGCCTGGGGCATGCCGCCGTGGATGCACTCGGCGCTGTAGCCGGAGCCGACGAGATGGTCGGCCAATTCGATGACGTCGCGCTGGGTGTTGGCGAAGACAATGCCGAGGGTGACGTCGTGGAGGTCGAGCAGGCGGGTGAGCGCCTCGAACTTCCAGCGGCGATCCACCTCGAAGACCACCTGTTCGATGGTGGGCACGTTGAGCGAGGACGCCTCGATATGGAGGCGCTCCGGCTTTTTCGTGTAGCGGGCGATCAGATCCTCGATGCCGCGGGGAATGGTCGCCGAAAACAACACCGTCTGGCGCCCGTCCGGGACGCCCTTGAGCAAGGCCTCGATGTCGTCGCGGAAACCCATGTCCAGCATCTCGTCGGCCTCGTCGAGGATGACGGTGCGGATGTGGGCGACCGTGAGGGTGCCGCGGCGGAGATGGTCGAGGAGACGGCCCGGGGTGCCGACGACGATCTGGGCACCGGCGCG
>Ga0114969_10000368_pt1 | contig 38731 bp, 37 predicted proteins | sample M_130807_MF_Meta_FD_87316 | JGI IMG/M metagenome (GOLD analysis project Ga0114969, IMG submission 87316) | Freshwater microbial communities from Lake Montjoie, Canada to study carbon cycling - M_130807_MF_MetaG | ecosystem: Environmental > Aquatic > Freshwater > Lake | place: Lake Montjoie...
AATTTTCCTATTTTTGCCGCCTACATCGAAAGATGCGGGCCTATAGCTCAGTTGGTTAGAGCACCTGACTCATAATCAGGGGGTCCCTGGATCATGCCCAGGTGGGCCCACTCCTTGATAATCAAGCAGTTACAAGCAAGTTTTCATCGACTTTTTTGTAGCTGCTTTTTTCATTTGCACCACAATTTGCACCACAAACATTTTACTGAAACCCTCGGAAACATTGGGAGTGTTGTTTTTGGAGAAAAGATTATTTTGGTATATAAATATATAAGGACAATTAAACTAGTATAACTAGTTTTTTAACATCAATGAATAAGATTATTTGATGTTATAATTTGTTGCTTTCAATAAACTTTTTAGCCTTTTCATTGATTGATCTATAAAGCCACAGAGTTTTTTGTTAGTACAATAGCAATATCATAATTTAAATCAAAGCATTTGGAAATAACGCCAGTGAAAGCACGTGGTTTCCCACTTTGGATCATACCAAGTAAAATAACAGGTATTAAAATGTCGGTATTGTGTGTTATTAAGTTTTGAATTATTTCTTTCATTGTGCTTTTAAGCTCAATAGTATCTTTTGTAAAGTTTGTGAAGTAAGTGTAAAATGACATTGTTTAATCAAATTTTATGGCTTCATACTCTTTTTTAGTTAAAGTAAATTCAGGGTCTATAACTTTTACTTCGATATAAGTGAGTTCATATAGTCTGTAAACTAAGTTGTCGATTTCTTGCTCTAAGGTGTATGTATCTTTGTCTTCATATTTATAATTTAGAATTTTATTTACTATATTATCATATGATTTTTGATTTTCAGGTATATTTGGCATAGGTATCAAGGTCAACTCAGTTGTATTAATAGGCAATGCACCACCTTGCATATGTTGTATATTATATTTTTCTCGATACCAAAAATTAATCAATCGACTATTAATCAACATTAATATAAATCTATTTGTAATTGATTTATTAATAGAAAATAACACATTTACTTTTCCTCCTATAATATTATTATCATTATTCAAAGTTGCTCTTATTTTATTTGTCATTCTTGATGTGTAAATGATTTCTCCTTTTTGCTTTATTAAAGAATTTTCACTGTATCCTTTTATACTTATATAGTTTTCTTTTAATTTTAATTTATATTCAAAAATATCACTTGCTTGAATAAATCTATATAGCTTTGGCGCATCATTATGTAAAATTGTATGCGAAGATGAGGAAGCACAAAAAACATTAATGTAATAACCTAAGGTATTTATATTTATTTTTTCAATTTTTGATAGTAAGTCAATATGACAGCTTGAAGAAAATGGTTCGCATAATGGATTTTCAAACTCAATGAATCTCAAAGGTGTATCTAATTTTTGTAAATTTTCAAACTCAAAGTAAATTCCTTTTTTAATATTATTCATTTCCTTCTTAAATATTGAAACAAATGTATAAGTGGATGCATTAAATACTTTAACCCTTGCAAAGTCTGATAAGGATATTACATTGTAATTTCTGATAAAATCTCTAACACCTTTGCAGTTTTCAAGTACTAAAAATTGTTGTGGGGTTATTAACGACAAGCAGCCTTTGCTTTTTAATAAGTTAAATCCTGTTTCAATAAAATAATTATATAAATTAATCATTTTTGAATATTGTGCAACCTTGAAATTCATTATTGCATTCTTTGTATTAGAGTCAATACTTCTATAATCTACATAAGGTGGATTCCCAATAACAATATCAAATCCAGCATTAGAATTTAGTTGTTCATTTAATACTTCCGGAAAATCTAATTTCCAATCAAAGAAATTAAGTACGGCTTCAGACTTATCTTTTAGTTTTTTAAGTTGCTTAACAGTTTCATTCCATCCTAATGTTTGCAAATAAAGTTCAGTGCGTTGGGAAAGTTGTTTTGCTGTACCTGTTGGTTTGGTTTCTAATCCTTTAGTTGCAATCATTAATGCAAATTGATTTATCAATAAGTCAATTTTCAATTTTCTAATGTCAGCTGATAGCTTTTTCTTATCGCTTTCAGGATTAAAGAATTCTTTTTGTTCTTGGCTAATCTTTTTTAGGATTTTTGATTTGATGGCTTGTAAGTCTCCTGAACCAAAAATATTGGATTGAAATCCTTCACCTTCTTTTAGTGTCCAATCAATATCAATATTATTATCGTCAAATTTGCTTACCAAACTATTTCCAACTACAATTTTATAATCAAGGTTCGGTAATGCTTGTGGTTTATTCTCATCAACAATCAAACTTAACCAAAATCTAAGACGGGCAATATCCACTGCTCCTTTTTCAATATCAACACCATAAATACTGTTTTGAATGATATTAAGTTTTACTGCAGATGCATTAAAAGTTTTAGTGTTTCCGTGTTCAAAGGCGTGAAGGGTTTGTTTGGTTGTAAATATTTCGTGCAGTAATCCCATAGGAAAAGCACCCGAACCGATTGCAGGGTCACAAATTTTCACAGTATCTAAAGCAATATGAAATTCGGATGAATGTTTTTTGATTAGTTTTTTATCGTCATCATCCAACTTTTTTTTAAGTAGTTTTTCAATCAATAGCCGGTCAATCTGTTTGCCTATTCCTTTTGTGTCGGCTTCCATTATCAACTGTCCCTTTCTTCCTTCGTTTACTGAAAACAGTTTGGGTTGGTCGGGTTTGTCAAAACCGATATAACCTACTACTTCATAGCCTTTATTTTCAAACCAAGTTGTTAGGTATTCAATTAAACTCTCTTGGCACATGTAATGTACAATTTCTTTTGGAGTATAAAATGCACCTTTATCTTTATTGTCCTCCAATAAATTTTCAAAAATATGCCCTAACATTTCAGGGTCAACAGCAACTGTATGGTCATTAGGTGAATCTTCGTAAATCGTAAAATTATATTGATTAAAAAAGTCGAAAAGGCTTTTTATGTGATTTGCAGGAAATATAATACCTCTTTGTTTTTTATCGTCTTCATCAAACAAGCCCCCACTCAAAAATGGTATTTTAACTAAGCTAGTATTTTTTAAAATAAATTGAGCATTATCAAAATTAAAAATGTCCTCTTTTCTTTTTGTATTTAAAGTTTCGAAAAATAAGATAGAAAGAAAATCTTTGTAAAAAAGGTCTTTGTTTCGAAAATTATCAAATTGTTTTGTCAGAAAATTGAAATCTCCATTTCCCCAATCTTCTTTTAATGGAACGCCAAGCCAACCTTTTTTCTGTATAAAATAAAGAAATACAATTCTACCTAAGAATTTTTTATTAAAATCACGAATGGGTTTACATAATCTATCCTTTTCTTCTTTATCTGCATTTGCTGGAAATGAAATATTAAAAATTGATTTCCTAAAATTTGAGTTTTCTAAAAAATCACAAAGGTTTTTATAATGTAATGTGTATTCGTCAAAAAATACTTTAGAAAGTTTTTCTACCGAGAAAGCTTCTTTTACATCATCTAAAGTAGCCTTACTTCCTTTATTAGCAATAGCCGTAAATCTTTCCGCAGCAGTTCGTGTACTTTCACCTTCGCCCAAAATATAGGTATATCGTTTGGGTTCTGTTTTAATTTTTATAAAATCACCTTCAGCGTTAAATCCTGTTAATTCAGAAACATATGTAAATCGCCAATTGAAAACTCCTGTGCGATGATAAACAATGAAAGCCGCATCTATATCTTTCCAATATTTACGTAACAAATTCCGCAAGCCTACACGGTTGCGTTCCAAAATAATCCCTTGTGCCAAGGTAACTTCATACACAGCAATTTGGCGTTCAATTCCGTTTTCATCAAGTGTAATAAATCCCAACTTTTGCACCTGTGAAGCTACGTTATTGTCAATGCCAGTTAGTATTTCAGGCGATGCAAGCAAACGAGATTTGGCAAATACTTCGCCCAAAAATTGTTTCCAATTGTTTTGGTTGTAGCCTTGCTTAAATAAGTTATGAATTTGTTCGTATGTCATTATTCAAATGATTCTGAAATGATTAAAACTGGTTTTTCAACTTTGCCCTTTTTGCCTTTTTGGGCATCACTTAAATCAACATTATATTCTATAATAATTTTATCTATTTCGCTTAAGGCAATCGTAAGGGTAGGTTTTCTTTTTTGAATTTTATCTATTGCACTTGGTAAGTTTGTGAATCTACCAATATCAATAAGCACAACAATTTTTTGAATATTCTCCTTTTGCATCTCTGTTAGCGTTGGATATTTTACAATTTCAGAAAGAAATTTTTTGGCACTTTGAGCCACTTTCCCTAATGCTTCTGGGTCGGTTTGAGATTGTATCACTTTATGCTCCATTATTTCAAAATATTCCAAAGCTTTATTTACTTGTTCATGATGTTCATCTATTAAAACAATGCTTTTTTCAATTGGCTCTTCCTCAAATATTTTAAACGCTTCAATTGGTGTAATTTCATTTGGTTGGGAGTCGCTGTCCACCCAATAGAATTCAAATTTTTTGTCAGTTTTTAGAAATGCAGCTGTACCATTTTTTAGCTCGGGTTTTTTAATGTCTGTTGAATTTCTACCTGCTCTCGATTTTAAAGGCAGTTTTTTTATTTTATCAAACCAAGCACGATTTGTTTTTTTGAAGTTGCGTAAAAAATATAAAAACTTCAACCGTTCGTCTTCTTCTTCCTTGTAATTCCCACTAAATAACTTAACATCATCTAAAATTTCTTCGGTAGAGAATACCTGATTGTCTTCACCAAAAGCAGTATGAAATGCCTGAATTTTCATAAAGGCAGTTTTGTTCAGCTGTATTTGTGAATCGCCTTGTGCCGATGGATAAAATACATAGTTGTAAATAGTACTTGCTTTTGTTCCAATTCGATTTACACGCCCAATTCTTTGCATTAGTTTGGTGGAATTCCAAGGTGTATCGTAGTGAATAACTACATTGGAACGGTGCAAGTTTACACCTTCTGCCAATACTTCGGTTGTAACAATAATGTTAAAATCATTCACTTGTTTGTCGGCTGCCCAGTTTGCATCAAAATTGGCTACAATGGTGTCATACATTTGTTTTCTATTGGCAGCAGAAATAGCCAATACGTCTTTTCTTCCTACATCTTCCAAAGCCCTTGCTAAATAGTCAACGGTGTCTTTAGATTCAGAGAAGATTACCAATTTACCTTCTACATTAGTTTGCTTTTTTAGGAATTGTTTTTGAAGTTGGGCTAAAAATACATCCAATTTAGGGTCGTGTGCTACAGCATTCCAGCCTTTTACTAGTTCCTTTAAAAGTTTATCGTCCTTTTTTAAACTTTCAATAAAACCGTCTTTGAAATCAGCGGTTTTAAAAGTCTGGTTCTTTGGGTTTTCTTCGCTTAGTCGTTCAATGTATGTTTCAATATCTTCTTGAGACCAACCATCATTTAAAAGTTTATTTACATTAGCGTCGGGAGCAATAAATATTTTATCATTTTCAAACATTGAAATCATTCTGTCGGTTGCTGTTTGAAAATTTCCCAATGATTTTTTGAAAGCATAAAAACTACTTTCCAACCGTTTTATCAATTGGGTTTTCATTATAAATGCTAATGATTTAGAAACCGTTTCCGCATTTTCGTAATATTTATTTTGTATGTCTTGCTTCAAACCTGCAATGGCTTGATAACGACTGTATCTTAGTTTGTCTTCATCTGTGAGATAGAAAACAGTTTTATGAAAAAGTTCATTTAGATTCTCGTCCATTAGGTATTCCACTTTTTTAGGTGGTTCCACTTTTGGAAACTTAATGCCTTGTTCGTCTAAGTCAATTTTATATTCGGGAATATTTTCAAGGTCGGTTCGTGTTCTGCGTATCGTAATGGGTTCGATTACATTCTTGCGAATTTTTCCGTAAATAGTTCTTAGCTTATTTACATCTAATGCATCAAAACGTTTTAGGTTTTTGTATTCTTCCATTAATGGAGAAAAAAACGATGTTAAATTTGTTATTGGAAGTGTGGATTGTCTGGCATCCTGAAACATTTGAATTTGATAAAAAATATCGTCAGGTCTGTTGTTTAAAGGAGTTGCAGAAACTAAAATCACTTTCTTTTTTAGACCATCTATTAGACCTTTATTAGCTCTTGGACTTTTACAAATCTTTTGGAGATTGTCAAATGAGCCTGTTAAGTAATTACGGAACTTATGTGCTTCGTCCACAATAATCAAGTCGTAATCTTCTTTATTCCAATAGTCTTGATGTCCTTCCAATATTTTTTCAAGGCTTCCATTAGTAATGAATTTGGTGTATTTGTCTAATTGAAAATCTTTGAATGTGTTCTTCCAGTTCTTTTCAATTGCTGGCGGATAAACGATTAGTATTTTTGTATTGTCTCTGCCATTTTGCATTGCAAATTTCTTTGCAACCATTGCAGCAATAACTGTTTTACCTAAACCCACAACATCAGCTAACATAAATCCATTATGCTTAAGTAACATATTAAAACCTTCGTTTACTGCATCAATTTGATATGAAAGTTTTTTGAAGTTCTGCGGTAAGTCACCAATAGAATCGGGGTCGTATTCAATATTTTTTCCGAAGTATTCGGTTAATAGTTTTATGTAAAGTTCAAAAGGTGTAATTTCTTCATTCAGATAAGTTTCCTTTTTAATATTCTGAATGTCCACTGGCAGAATATCTACTGACTCGACCCACAATTTTTCAAATTCGTCTGTTGCAAATTTAACTTCATCATAATCGTTTAGTTGTACATTAAATTCATAGTTATAAAAAGCGCCACCTCCAAGACCTGCATCTGTTAGATTTGATGAGCCAGTAATTGCAATAGCAGGAGTGTTAGAATTAAAAGGTTCTGGGCGTAAAATATAAACTTTGGCGTGAATCTTCTTTTCTGGATGAGCTTTGATTTGAATTTTCTTTTCAATCAAGTCATCAATGAATTGCAAAATTCCTTTCTCGGTGTCTTTGTCGTAATTGGCTTTTTCAATGTCTTCCTGAATTTTTTTAATGAAATCTTCTTTGGTCTTTTCGTGATTTTTGAAAAATTCAAGTCCTTCTTTTTGAGCATCTGCAAGCATCTTGTCGATATTGATGCCTACTAAAATTCTAATATTTGGAACTTTGTCTAAAAATGGTCTGATGCGAAAATAGCCTGATGCCCTAAAGTAGCCTACTAAAGCGTCAAAGTATTGTATGTTGGGATTATAAGTAAAAACCCCTTCAAACTTTTTGATTAAGGTGTTATCTTCGCTATTTGTAAAAAACTTATTACTCATTTAATTATTTTATTGGTTCGAGTTTATTGTGAATTTAGAATATTTTCCTCTTATTGTTAAATTTTATATAGGAATCATCAAATAAATACAACACCCCCTCCAATACCTTACGGCCTGCCCCTTTAAGTTTGTATCCTAATTAACCAACCAGCACATACAAGAAAAATTGACGGCTATTGAGTCCAAAATTGATTACGAGCTACCTACAAAATCTAACCTCGAAATTATGATTGATGATTCTTTAGCGATGGCCACACAACTCAATGTGGTATGGGATCGTAGCGATTTAGAAAATAAAAAAGTCATGAGTAAAACCCTATTTCCAGAGGGTGTACTATATGACCCCGAAAATCACCGATATCTAACCAAAAATGTTAACAGTTATTTTGGCCTAATTAATACACTTTCAACGAGTTATAAGGAAAATAAAAAGGGGATAAACCAATCTGATGCTGATTTATCCCCTTTAGTAGCGAGACCGGGATTTGAACCCGGGACCTCAGGGTTATGAAGATTTTTTGATAAAATGAAGACGTTGATTTGTAATTAGCTATGATTTGACGAAACCGAAATTGATTGATATGTGCCGATTTCAGGGGGTATTCTCATGACACATGGTGTTGTATTTATTATTTAATAATCTATTTGCAATCGATTTGAAATCACTTCCCAATCAGCATCACTTATTACACCATTTCTTCTCCACTTTTTGAGGTCTGCTAATCCATCAAAACTTGAAAGCAAAGCAAGTTTTAGATAAATATATTGTCTTGAATCAATATTAATACCATCGAAAAGTCTTGTCAACAAATTCTGATCAATTTCATTTCTATTTCCACCAATATTAATATGTAAATTTCTTTCAATGATTTTTGCTTCTTCTTTACTTATACAACTTATTACATATTGACTAAAATCTCCATCGCCAAAAATTCTATATAATCTAACCAATAATGCTTTTAAATGACTCTGCGTAACTATACCACTATCATCAAATATTACTTTTGCTCTATTCTTTTTCCCATGACCAACTACAATTGGAGAATTATTATAGGTTAAAACATAGACATAATATATATTATTAACTAAGTCATTCACGTTCTGAGGATTATTAACTCTATTAGGATATAGTTGATTCAATGTTTCAAACATATTAAATTGATTTATTTTTTTTCAACCATTTAACTCTTTCTCCATTCCTCAATCCACTTAACTTATCGTCTATATTCTTAATTGATTTTTCTAGCGGTTCAAGATATTCTCTTCCAGCTAAAATTATAAAAATATCATTTTTAATATCTGATACTTTATTTAATTGTGAAATGACGGTATTTCCCCAGAGTTTTTTTTGTTCACTATTTAATATGATTAAATTAGATTTCCTGCTTTTAGGAGAAATATAGCTAAGAGTGACATCATAAGGTTCAATTTGTGTTTCCAAATCTAACAAATGGTGCTTTGCTGAAAGTATATAAATTTTATCATGTTTTATACTATTAGCATATTCTAAACTATATTTAAATAAAACACTGTTATATAAATCTTTTGCCGGCATCTTAATAGAAAGTTTTTTTGATGCGCAAGAAATTAATATAATTATTTTCTGTTCTTTACCCATAAAATTACTTAATTGTTCTAACTGCTCTAGTATGACGACCTAAAATATCGTTTGAACCAATTTCACCATAGCCTCTATCTGCTATTTCGATATTAAAAAAGAATAACCACGCATACTTTGCATCATTATCATTATAATCATGATTTTCATTTTTTTCAAATAAAGTAGAACTCCAATATGTAACTATGGCTTCATTTACAAAACCTCCAATTAATTCTTTATTATGAAAAATTAATTCTAATTCGTCAATAGTTGGTAACCGCCACCCATCACCAAGATTATTGCATGATTCCACTGCTTCTTCCCATCTTAATCCACAATTTTCTGTAAATGGACAATCATTTTGAGCTATTTCAATATCACCAATCCTAATAGATTTGCCAATCACTTCTGAATTTATCATAGATTTTATTTTACGGATTTAATAATTTGTAAAATTCATTAATTTGATTTAATTCATTTGTTCCTAACAATTGGATTGAAGTAACTTTTAAAGTTAATGATGATTTGTTAATCCCATCTGCAAACATTGTAATCTTAGAATTAGGAGTCCCTTCTAAAGAAACTTGTACACCTTTTTTTAATAAAGGTGCTAATAGTATTTTATCTGTCCAATAGGAACAAGCAATGATAGTAGTTCTACTTTTTTGATTACCTTGCGAATCTTTAATATACTCGATATGTTCTAAATCAAAAGCAATAACAGAATACCCATTTATATCATTAACTAAAGAGTCACCTACTAAACTTCCAATTACAAGTAATTTCATATTTTTTCTATTTAAATTATTAATAACCTAATTTTGTGCAGCAGAAAGGGTTCGAACCTTCACGGGGTTTTTCATTAAACAACTAGTGCACAGTTGAGTAACTACTAAATTATCCCACCCAATTTTATTTGGACGTGTCTACCGAGCTCGTCAGGTCACTTACACCACGGCTGCGTATTGTTTTTTATTATTCTGCAAATTAGGCACCATAAAACTTCATCTTTGACATATTGGCTGAATTATATTTCAATTTCATATAAATAATTAACTATATACCTGCTAATCAATGGCTAACGTTTTAAAAGAAATATTTAAAGCCCCTTATTTTATAATTTTAAAATCAAAAAATCATGTCAATATATTAAAATTCCTCTATGTCAAGATGTCAATTATCATTTTTTACTGGTATTGTCCTTCCAGTTATAACACAATATTGCTCTTTGGTTAGATTATTTCCCTCCATATGCCACATTTGCCACGGAATGGTTGTATTACTAATTCTACTGATACGCCAGCACCTGTAATAACTACTATATTTTCCATGTTGATGTTTTAATAATGAACCATGTATCTGAATTTGTATACTACCTTACCATTATACCTCTTACTCATTGTCTCATCCTCCGTTTTTACATCCACAAATAAGTAAAATCTGATTTTGTTGATGTTTTTATACAATAGGTCTTTCACAAACACCCTTGCTATATTATCGAGATTGAATGCGTAGTTTATAAAACTCTGCCCTTCAATTTCTCCAATCACTTCATGTGTATAGGGTAACGAAAACCTATCTCTTTTTTTTGAAGCTTGTATGCCAATCTTCTCGAATAAATCTTTTAGTTTCCCCTCGCATTCAATCTCGAATTTTGTAACAGCAGCAACATAGGTTTCAGTATCATACTTATTAGTTCTAATCACTTCTGGTAGAAGTATAGTATATAAGATTGCCCTATTAAACCTAGGCGGTATATATCGTTCAATTTGCGTACTCATTCGTTTTTTATTAAATTTAATATCCCAAGCCTAACATCTTATATAAAAGAGGGGTTGCAAAACAGTGTCTTTCCAAATAAATTGTCATTTTCAGGGCAAGTAAATAAAAAATACTGTGGCATCTTGTTTTCAATTAAGTAGTAATCATCACATTGTATAAGCAATTCCCTTTGCTTAATTACCTTTTTATTCCAGTCATTAGTGAGTTCAATTGCTGCATTACTTGTATAACCCATTTTATCAACTATAAATTGTTGCATTTGGTGCTTGTATATCATATAGCCATTACTTTGATGTAAAAGCTCCATAATATATTTATTATTTGAACTGATAGGCGTATTTATAATCTTTAAAATAATTTCTGAGTCAACTTTATTATATAAGCATTTTAAAATAGTAAAGTTTTGTTCAGTAGATTGTTTTATTGCTTCATAAATATCATTGAAGGTTAATTTTGTACTTACATGTTGCTTATTTGACGCACCACTTAAATGTATTACTTCACTTGGCCTTATTGTATCTGTCACCATTCGGATAAATTTAATCCCTTGCTCCTTCCATTTAACCACCCGATCAAGTAGTGTAGGAAATTGTATGATGTTAGCATCATCAATTGATAAAATCATTTCTACGTATTTCATAATATTATATTTTAAAAATTTAAGAAAAGAAGACGCCGAAACAAATCAGCGCCTTCTTATTATTACTAACCCAACCATCAAATCATTAACAACTAGTTCATCATTTCAGGTAAAGCAAATGAAGCATGTTGCTGTTCCATATTTTTATTTTGTATTATCCTTAATGAATTTATACTAGCCAAATCCGTTAACGTAACGCGTTCTACTTTAATACCCCATCTCCTAACAAATGCACCTACTTTCTTGGTAAGCAATGAATCCATGCCGTAAATTTCAGAAAATGTCATGCCCTCAATAATCTCTCTAATCATGCCCTGTGTGGTATCAATAAGCACATCATGCGGCTGTGAAATAGTAGTTAAGTAGGTTTTTACATCTTCAATCCTAAAGCGAATAATAGCCTTAACAACCACATTTCTGCCATTCCGGGTGGTGATACTTTGCGGGTTCATTTCAAGCGACTGGGTAATTATGGTGGCTTCCCATACCGAATCTAAAAAAGGAATTTTGAAGTGAATACCTGGCGTTAACACCTTTTGTTGAAGCTTGCCGCATCTTAGCATAATAGCTTCATTCCATTGTTCAACAATAACATAAGGCAAAAACTCCTTTCCAATACTTATTATAAAATCAATTAATTTATCAAACATAATTTTTCATTTTTTTTAGTAAAAGAAGCGCCGATATTTCGCAGCGCTTCTTGATAATCAAAACACACACATTATTCAAAAGGTTATATTGGATGGTTAAATCCAATAGGGCTTCTACCCGATTTACTTAATACAAATTCTTCCTTGCATAATTCCAAAATAACATCTTCACTATTTGCTTCTTCATCCAACAAACTATTAATTAAAATTTTCTTATGAACATTCTGTATTTGACCACCTGTCAACAAACATGTATCATTAATTTTTTCAATTGTATCAACTGAAATATCCTGAAATACATTGGAAAGAATTTGTTTTCTTACATTGGCCTCCGGCTTCTTATATTCCACCTTGTATAAAAAACGACGTTCAAATGCGGGATCTAAATGTGCAGCCAAGTTGGTTGTTGCAATAAAAATGCCATCTTCAAAATCTTCCATGTTTTGCAACATGATGTTCTGCAATGTGTTGTAGGATTTGCTGGCGCTAGATTCTGCTTGCATTCTAGTGCCTAAAATTGCATCAGCCTCATTAAATAATAAAATGGGTGCTAATTTCATTGATTTTCTACATTCCTTATAGCTAGTCCAAACACTTTGCAACTGCTTTTCTGCCTCACCAACAAACTTTGATTGCACACTAGAAATATCTAAAAAGAACACATCACGACCAGATTGCGCAGCCCACTGCATTACTGTACTTGTTTTTCCGCCACCAGCCACCCCATACAACAATATGTTGATACCTGTTTTTAAGCCCTTTTCCTTTAATTTGGTGACCAATTTTTTATAATTTTCTTCCTCCAATGCACGAGAAATAGTGTCGATTTGCTTTTTCTCCGCCTCATTATAAAACAAAGTTTCTTTGTTAATTTTTTCAGCTTTATATACCGTACACAATTTGGGCTTTACTACTTTAGCGACTGTATCCTTGTATCCGCCCAACATCACTTCCATCGCATGTTCACTTAATCTAACATAACTCATAAATGAAAATTCATCATCTGAATTAACCACTAAATCATTGGTAAATAAAGCACATTGGTTTTCTTTTATTTTTCTAGAATATCTAACTCTATCTTGTATCTCGCTATAAGTTTCCTTAATCATTTTATCAATATTCACTTCATCCTGACCTTCAATATGCTCAATAGCAATATTTAATAAAATAGCTAAATCGTACTTTGTTACATCAGGATAGGATAATAACCACTCCACCTCTGGAAAATCTGCATTTAATTGTAATAAGCCTAATAATTCATCACACAACTCATCAGTTGTAATAATTGAATCAATACGCTTAACAATCAATTCTCTAATTTGACTTAACAAAGCAAAGAAGTTACTAACCTTAGACACCTCCATCAAAGCTTTATCTCCTTTCATTAAAGCACCAATGGCATTATCAACCACTGTAATTGTATTATTATGCTCCTCCTTACGTCTCACTGAATAATCATGACGTTTTTTATAGACTAATTTCTTTGCTGTTAATTCATCAATAGCCATGTTTACCTCCGCTAACATGCTTAATTTTTTTCCAAAAATCTCAACCATTCTTTCTAAATCAATATCTCGGTCTTTTAACTTTGCTTCCAAATACACTGAAAATATTAATGCCTGAAAATGTGTGATGCCATAAAAACCCATCAATGGCTGAGAGTCCATAACCAATTCATTCACCAATTGCTCAGTTAATTCTTGTCCTTTAATTGAAGTACTCAACTTTTGAACTGAAGTCAATAAATCTTTTGAAATGTGCATGTTTGTCATAGAATACTATTTATTGGTGAAAAAATGGGGGGAGCGAATATGAGATACTTATTTTAAACCTGAAAAATTAAAATGCCAATTTTATTAAGATGTGCGTAAGTATTTTATTTATTAAAAAGTTCCGCACAATAACAACTATTAGTAATTTTCACAACCATCTGTTTAGTAACAAATTACTCATATCATGTTTGTGTTAAGTATAGTTAACTGATTGTCATATCTGTTAATTTTATTTTAAATAATTTAGTTTATACAGGTCTAATATGCATTTTAACCTATTATCTGCGCCTGCCTTTCGGGCACGAACTTCATAAGGGTTATTATAATAGGTTTTCTCTTTGGTCAACTTATCATATTCAGCTTGGTGTTTTTTACAGGTAATCACTTTTGAGTGATCATACTCATGTATAATAGTATCCACTAAACTTTCAATTGATTTATGAGATCCAAAATAGATGGTAATTGTTTTATTATAATAACTATAGGATCCCATGAGCGTTTTATGTTTGGTATATTTTAAATTCAAGTGAATGACTCGTTTTTTATTTTCATCCAGGTTTTGAAGACACCATCTAATAACCGCTCTAACAAATTCAATTTTACTACAGTTAAGCTCATATTTTTTAATGGGGATATGAATTCTTCCCTCCTTATCGCCTGGGCTATCAATATCATCATCAGTGATTAACTTTCTTTTTTCAATGCCATTAATCCAAATCCTAACCGATACAAAAATGTTGGTTTGAATATTATTAGTGGGTTTAATAACCACTGGTATAATATCCTTTGAATTTGGATGTGATTTAGCTTTATTTTTCGCTTTATCACTTTTATATACGCTATGCAACACCCAAATGGCAAAACACACATATAAATACATTATCAGTGCTTTATCCGCAGTATTTAAATAAAGTAATGTTACCATGTCACGCAATCAATAAGGTTAAAAATGGGCTTCTTAAACCCCCTTTTTTCTTTGAGGGGAGGACAAACATACAGGAGTGGTTTTTAGTCTAATTAAAATCCAACAACCGATTGAACTTTTTTTACATTTTTATTACAAAACAATTAATTAATCACATAGTATTGATATTCAATACTTTAAGTAATATATATTGTCCCATTTGGGGATAAATAAGCAGCCGTTTTATATTATAAATAATAGTTTTAAATCATACTTTTGAATAAGTCCTTCCCCTAATTAAAACTTCTTTTTATGCCAATAGTACATGCTGCTAGGTTGAGGATGAGATATTTAGACCAAATTCTGCGCAATCACAATAGAAAATATACTGTCCTTGAAATTAAGGACATGATTAACCTAAAAACGGGTATCGGAATTTCAAAAGAAACCGTTTATCAGGACTTACAATACTTGAAGCGTGAGTTTGACGCAAAAATTATTAAAAACAGCTATAATCAATATTTTTACGAGGATCCAGAATTTTCAATTGAAAAAGCGCCATTAAGCGATGATGATAAAATATTATTAGATGTTGCTACTAGTATTTTTAAGCAATTTAAATCATCTCCTATTTTTGAAAAGTTTGAAACTGTTATTAATAAAATACTTACCGGTAGTGCAATTACTAAAATAGAGCGAAATACCATGGACTGTATTCAACCCGAGCAAACCCAAAGCGTGGTAGGTGTTGAATATATTGAACCTATTTTAAATGCAATTTTAGAGCGTAATGCGATAGAGATTGAATACCAAAAAGAAGGACAAAAGCCCGAAACCAAAATAATTTCACCCTATGTATTAAAGCAGGTAGATCATCATTGGTATATGATTGGATTTGACAACCTTAAAACAAGTTTAACTAAGAACTACTCCTTGGATAAAATATTATCAGTAAAGGTTTCTAAACAACCTTACTATATAGATGAAAATTTTGATGCAAGCCAATTTTTTAAATATTCATTTGGGATTTATCATAATTATATTTTTAAGCCTCAAAAAATTAAACTTGAATTTAAGGACCCTTATATTAATACAATTATCAACTACCCTTTAAGCCCATATCAAACACATTCACTTAGTAAGGATGGTAAAAAGCTTACGGTTAATCTTGAATTGTATGATTCCTGGGAGATAGTTTCTGAAATACTTAAATATGGTGCTAGTGTGAAAGTGATATCGCCAAAAAGTTTAGCTTTAAAGATAAAAGGGATAGCGGAGGAGATTGCAAGGGGGTATAAATAATATGTCTTAAATATGAAAGTGAATTTATAAATCATAATAAAATAATTAAATAAAATGGCAGTTTCAACATCACATACAATAACTATACGAAATAATATTTCAGAAAAAGAGGGTATTCAGTATGTATTAAGTAATTATAAAGAAATGTTTAATCCTGACGCAAAGATTAGAAAAGAACTATTAAAAAGATTTAATATTGATCAGAGGTTTTCAAAAGCATTCGATTTAATACAAATTCCCGGCAGCGATAATGCGATCGAGGAAATAAATATTGATGAAATAGAAGTAATTAATTTTATTGAATTAAAAACAACTAAGAAAAAATTGTTAAACAATCCAAGTAAGTTCTTTTTCGGGGCAACACAAAATGAATTTGACCTAGCAGATCAACTTGGTAATAAATATAAATTTTGCTTTGTATCACTTCATGAAGAATCAAAATCTGCATGTTTTCTTTCTAAAGAAGAAGTTTTTTCTATTATTCAAAATAAAAGAATTCAATTTCAGATCAATCTAAAATAAATTACTGGCTACTTGATTTGTAAGATTAATAAATCTATGTTACTCATTATATTTTTAAGTGTAAATTTTTATTAAACAATTATACTTATGGAGCAAATATTAATGAATTGTATTATATTTATTTAACAAATTTTTCCAATGAATCCTTCACAGCTTACGCGCAAACTTAAAACTTACGCCCTTCCTGAAACACTTACAATTAGGATTCACAGAGCCATTTCATGGCTAAAAAGTGCTGAAAAACAAGATGATAATTTAGATTTGAAATTCATCTCCCTATGGGTGTCATTTAATGCCTGTTATGCAGTTAATCTTAATGGGATTAGCTCTAAGCCAGAAAAAGCAAAATTGAGGGATTTTACCAGTAGTCTTGTTGAATTTGATCGTACCCGTTTATATAATTTGTTTTGGGAAAAGTATAGCGGGCCTGTTAAAGTATTAATTGAGAATAAATTCGTTTTTGAAAAGTTTTGGGAATATAAACGAGGGGAAGCCAACGACTATCTTCCTGCTTTTAATAAATCTATCACAAGTGCTACAAACTGCCTATCCAAACAAAACATCGAGGGCTTAATTGAAATTGTATTGGAAAGGCTATACACCCTTCGTAACCAATTAATACATGGGGGCGCTACTTACAATTCCAAGTTAAATAGGTCTCAATTAAAAGATGCCTGCAATATTATGCAACTACTAGTTCCAATAATAATTGATATTATGCTCGAAAACGGTGAGCATGATTGGGGGGAGATAGCTTATCCGGTAGTGAATTAAAAGATTTATTAATTATAAAATATTTATATTAAATTTGATATTAGATAAATATTAAATATGGAATATACAATTTTTCAAGATGAGCCTAGCGGCACTGGATTAGATTTGGTTAGTGGTTTATTTGGTTTAGTTGATCACACTGGAAAAGTTGTAATTGAAAGCAAATATTCACATATTAGTACAATTAAAAATTATTCCGATTTGTCTCTGACAAATTTTTCTACTATTTACCTACTTTGGGGTGGCGGGGGTGGAGGTGATAATACTTTTGCATATTTTTCTTATATAGAAAATGATAATTTTATTATATCAAAATCTCCTTATTGGTTTTCTGAAAATACCAGTTGCGAGCCGCATTTTTATAAGGGTTTAACAATTTGCACATCAAAATCATTTAAAGAAATAATAATTAATTTAAAAGAAGAACTAATCGGTGGGCCCTATAGCAAAGGATTGAGCGAATGTGAAGCAGGACAAAATATTAATTTAATTGAATACCAATCACTGGTATGCGAACTTTGTAGATCTTATGATATACTTAATTTTGTGATAGGATACGGGAATGTATTAAATGACTTTTATTATAAAGAAAGAGATGAAAAGCTAAAACAATTATCACCAGGATTTGTTTGGCCTATTGAAATAGAAGATAAATTAGGATATGATATAGTGGAGAGCAAAAGTATGGTTTATAATGAAATACATAATTATAATTTGGAAAATGGACTAGCTTTAGTAAATGATCATGGAAAATTTAAATTTATAAATAGATTTTACTTTGAAATAGGTCAAGGTTTTGACTTATTAATTTCAAAAGAAGATTTTGAATTATTTTTAAACGATAAAAAATGGGAGATAGAATATAGCTATATTAAATTAGGCGATACCATCAAAAAGATTCAGTTTACAGGAGACTTTATTAGTGAAATATGTCTCAACCCAACAATATTCATAGAAAATGAAATTTTAAAAGAATTTATTAGGTCGAAAAGATATTGCGACACTTTAATTCAAGCAACACAAAATAGCTTAGTGCACAAAATTGATATTGGATATTTAGATGATATGGAAATCAATGCTAAAGTTATTAATGAAAATTTTATAAGGACAAATGAATGGGAAAAAGAAATAATTAATACAGATATGCTAGAAGAAGATTTTATTGACGATCATTTAAAGTTTCAAATATCACCAAGTGCTAATTTCATTCAATTAAAAAACAATATTAAAGAATTTAATACCCTTTTTGGAAATACTTTTAGTGGGTATAAGGTAATTGAAACGTATAAAATTGAAAAATCTTAAGCTACCTTTTCTATTTTAATTAAAACATGTAACCTCTTTTTATATGGTTTAGTAAGAATTTTTAAAATATAAATAAGCTTACCATAATCCAATACAATAAATTATTTAGTTAGCTCATTTTTGCATCATCAAGTTTCTTCAATTCACTATCACTCGCATAAGGCACTTTGGCACTTGTTACCACTTTGGAGGCTTTATCCAAATGCACATCCTGGTCATCACAGAAAAAGTCAACCCCGGCGGCTTCTAGTATTTTATCCTTTGATAGCCCTCCTAAAAAGTGGGTTTCGTGTATGTAAACACCCCAGGATCGTAATGTTTTAACTACCCTTTGTATTGCATCTCCTGACCTAGCAGTAATGATTGCCAATTTTAATGGAGATAGCTCTACAGGACCAGGTATATATTGTTGGATTTGAGATAGCTTATGGAGGAATTTTGCAAAAGGGCCTGCTGGTAATGGTACGTCCTCGTTTTCTTTTTCGTGTTGTAAAAATGAAGCTAACCCTTCTGTCTTATACCTATATTCCGAGGAAGTAAATAATACCTCATCAGCGTCAAATCCAAACTTTACAATATTGGGATTGGTAGTTACTTTATCAGGGGCATTTAAAATAAGTGCAGCTGCTGCTAGTTTTGAGTCAATTACTGCTTGGACATCTGTTTCATCTCTTGATAAAAACAAGTCAACGCCATAACCGGGTAAATATGTGCTAATTGGATTACCTCCTGTGAATGCCATTCTAGTGATATCTAATCCATGTTTGTTTATTGAATTCATAACACGCATTCCTGTTTCAGGACTGTTTGTTGACATGACTACAATTTCAACTATTTGCTTACTTGCAATTTTATTTAATGCCAATAGCTTTTCGATTAAATAAAAGGCTGCACCTGGTGCTAATACCACATGCTCATTTTCCTCTTGGTATTTTCTAAATGCTACTATCCCTTCCTTAGTGAATATTTCATTTTCATGTTCCAATGAAAATAAACTTCTAGAGGAAACGCCTATTACTAATATTTCAGATAAATCAACAGGCATACTTTAAATTATTGTTGATCATTTAATCGCATCATTCCTTCAACCAAAAAGCACATGGCCATAGTGTCTAGTTCACAATAGCGAAGTAATGCTTCCTTTAATCTTAATCTTGCCTCTTCAGGAATATGGGTGTATTGTAAATATGCATATGCACTTAATGCTGCACCGCCATCAGCAATACCATCCATGTCGTCAAAATATTCATCCAATTCATCTCGGTCATAGCCTTCAAAAATGGTGGGCAATGTTTTATAGGGGTCATTATTAAAAGCTTGATTAATCCATTGATGATCGTCAAAGTTCAAGCTTTTAATAGCTAATTGCTTACCATAGATACCCAATGTACCATATTTAGTTTTTAAATAAGGTACATCGTTGATTATAGAAGGTAGTACAAACTTAAGTCCTACCTTACCTTTTGAAAAAGGTGAATAATATAAACGTTGAACTACATCAAATAAATCAACCATATTTCTTGCGCCACTAACATAATTTTTGCCATCTTCTTTATGTCTAGTTATTAAGTCAATAAATGCGAGTAATTCCGATTTTTCAGGATCTGCTACTTCTAACTCACCTGATACTATTTGACCATGAATCATTCTTAAAAAAGTGTTTTCATGATTGTGGTATCTGAAAATTGTGCCATTGTTTGTACTTAATGATTGTTTTAGTGTTCTAATGAATTCTAAATTTGGAAAAACACCCTTTTCAAAATTGATGTATTCGCCAACATGTTCAATACGTCCATCCTTATGCATTAAATGATGGGACCATTGAAAAGCCACCCCACTGTATGGTGTCTTATTAATATAAAAAGGCAATGCACTGGTGGAAGTTTCAAAGTCAATGTGGTTTAAAGGCCATACCCAAGTGTCAGCCTCTGCATCAAAGTTGTCTTTGTCAAAGTAATAATTAGTGTCCTTTGCTTTTTCCTTTTCCACTTGCTTACATCGTCTAGCATACTGATCTAATCCAATTTTGTCTTTTTTTGTTGGTTCAGTTCCTAAGTCAGTATTTTCAAGGCGTTCCATTAAATATATACCTTCAGTTAATGCATTATCCATTCTTCCCTGCCAAACGTCAATAGTCCATGGGGATTGTAATAAATTATCTGCGTACTGACTTATATGTTTCCAACACTCTAATCTTCCATCTTTTAAACCATCTCCTTTTCCTGGCTTCACCCAAAATGAACATGATTTACAACTCATAGTAAGTGGAGAAAATTTTCGCTCATCGTTTACATAAATTTCTTCACAGTAGTTAACAAATTCTTCAAAGGTATACTCCTCGTTTAATGTAGTAGGCACTTTATATTTATTCCAAATTTTTTCAACCGTATCATCTGTATTCACAACAGCTAAGATAGATGCCCCTAATTGCGCCTTTGTAACATTTGAGATATCAACAGACACCCTTCCGTCATCATCCTTAACAATTTGAAATATTTGATTCAAGCCGTTAACTGTTGCTTTTTTAGCCTTATCCACCAATAATAAATGAGAATTAACAGTATAGTCAGGGAAAGCTTTTGATACTACATATTTTTGAAATGCAATATCATATAAATAGGGTACCCATTTGGAATTGATGCCCTCCGTTGCTTTACCTAAATATGATATAAACGAAAGTTCGTTTTCTACATCGCTATTCCAACTTTTAGCTTTTACTTCATAAATGTCAATTACTTTACCAACGGCATGTTTTACAATAATATCAGCTCTAATAAATAATTGATTGTATCTGAAAGCCCCTTCAGCAATTACTACCTTGCCAGCCCTTGCTAGCTTTTCATTGGTAATTCGTATTGATTCATCATAATCAAGAGTATCAACAATAATATCATCTGCAATAGGGTTATCACAAAATTCAAATAATGCCAATGCGCCAGTCTGATGGCCACCTTCAGCTAATGCCTGTAAAAATTTATCATCGATTTTTTGATCAGCATATTCTTTCTTTTTCCCAGTGTAATACAACTTAGTTACACATTCTAACCCTGATTTGAACTTTGATTTTGTAAGATATCTTGCCATGTTAATTAATTTAAATATTAATAATATTACCCCTTGTAAATTGACTTGCATGTGAATTATGACAAGTAAAAATTAGCACTTGTTTATTTTCCGCATAATCTTCAAAACAACTTACCGCATTTTGTTGTCTTCCTTCATCAAAATCAACCATTGGGTCATCGAACACTAAAAACCCGTCATTATTTTCTAATAAATAATCTGCCATACTTAATCTTACAGCCAGACCCATTATACCAGAAGTGCCTTGAGATAATAGTTGGAATGGTAATTCTTTATTTTCTGCCACATTTACTACCATGTTTGGTGCCAATTTTTGTTCACTGTGAAATATATATTTACCACCACTTAGGGTATTCAAATATGTATTTAATTTATTGTGGTAGTTTATATAAGGCGCATTTTGGGCATTTAGTAAAATATTTTTCAACTTATCTAAGGCCGATTTTAGGGAAATAGCTTCTTGGATTAAACTTTCTTTTTGTCTTGTTTTATCATTAATCTCTTGTTCTTTTTCCTCCGTAGTATAATTAATCGGGTTGCCTTCTAATACTTGTTTCTGTGTAAGTTTATCAGATAATGAAATACTATTAGTATTGTACCTTTCTTTTCTTGTTTCGAAAGTAGTGTTGAATGTATCAAAATTTATTCCTTCTGGGATGGCTGCTAAACTATCAATCTGTGCTTGTTTTGCACTAATTTCATTAATCTTCGTAGCTATTGCTTGTATAATATCAATGACACCTTGATATTGTTTTTTTAGGTTTTCTAAATCTAATTTGTGCTTATTAACTGCTATTTTTGATTGAGTCAATTGCGTTGTAATAGAATTTTTCAAGTCAGTTAATTCTTCAACACCTCTAGTTAATGGCAAATTATTGATACTGGCAACCTCAGCTTGTAAACCCTCTAAGCTTCTGCCATTAAGTACTGCTTGCAATTCAGTATTTCTACTGCTCTTCACTTGCATTGCTGTATTGTAATTATTATTTAATGCTCTTAGCGCATCCATAGAATCAACCTTATATGAAATAAATATTTCTTTTAATTTAAATTCAAGATCCTTAATTTCATTTTCTAATTGTAATATTTTTTCAACACTTGGCTTAATTTTAATTTTTACTGAATTCGTTGATAGTTTAACAGTTCCACTGCAGTCAATATCAATTGGGTTATTAGGTAATAATTGAATATTTTCATCTGGTAAATTTTCTTTAGTTACAACAAGATTATTTGTTTGTACCGCTTCAACCTGTATAATATATTTTTGGGCATTATTTAACGCATCCAAATTGGATTTCTTAGTGTTTAAGTCATTTTGTATAGTTTCAACATCTGTCAAATTTTTATTAGTAATTTGTGGGGTATTTGATAATGCCAAATTAGCTGCAATAAATTGTGTATTCAAATCACTTGCGCGATTAAATTCATTGATTAAATTAATGGCACCTGCACGACTTTTTGAATTTTTTAATTCCGAATTTATGCTTTGTAATTGCAGAGTATAATCATTAATTTGTTGTTCCAGGGCTGGTAACTGATTTTCACAATTTACCCATGTATTTTGCTTATTCATTAATGATGCCTGCTGATCCACTAATAATTGTTTTTCAGCCATTAATCCTGAAGTTCTTTTGAAGCTCTCAATTTGCGGTTCTGTATCACTTATATAAAGTAAATCTTCATTTACACTTATCCTTAAACTTCTAATGCTATTGACTAATTCATCTAGTTTATTGTCATAAGAAATTACAGCCTCTAATTCTTTTTGATGATTATGAATTTCATAGGCTAATATTAATATTTTTCCTCTTGATTGAGTTCTTGGATAATCGTAACTACCCAGACCATCGCCACCTATAACTGGTGCGTTATTATCAAAGTCCCAATTTTGAGAAATAGATTTTCGATTATCCTCAAGTTTAGCAATAATATCTTGTGGCTGTATATTTGCAGTATTCATTATTGCATTTGTAATTATACTGTCTACATTTGCCTTGATTTCATTCGCATCTGAGTCTTTTGGATTATTTAACAACTCCAAAGTTTTTGCAATTTTTGATTGATTTACAAATAAAACATCTTTGAGAGATGCTTTATTAACTTTTATAAGTGTATCAAGCAATGCCTGCACATTAGCTTCATTTTCAATAGGTGCATCATTCCCTTTTATAAGTTTAGAAGAATGGTTTGTTACTTTCCATGTTTTATATAATTTATAAACAACAGCATCAGACTCAAATGTTAATTCAATAGATATTGAATCGCCTTTTGAATTATTTGTATTGATGGGAAAACAATCTCCCATCAATTTATTTAAATTATTTTCAGTAAGATCGGTTTTAACTAATAATGCTGACTGTATCGCCTTAATCAAGGTTGACTTTCCACCTTCATTAGGTCCTTTAATTACATTCAAACCTTCATTAAAATTATAAGATTTATTAATCACACCAGCAAAGGCATTTAATTTAATATTGATCAATTTCATATTCTTCTATGATTTATTTAATATTTGTAAAGTTTCGAAAACTTTTTGCACTGCCAAAGTATCTCCATCATTTAATAATTCAGTTAGTAGGACATTTGGGATAGATGCATTTGGATATGTATCATTTATCAATGTGTGATCAATTAATCTTTGTATATCCTTGACTTCCTCATAGTATAAAAAATTATTTCTAAAATCTCCTAATAATGTGGTCAAATTATCGGAATCGGCTTGACTTAAGCGACCCTTAATGTTTAAGCTTAAAGCGGTATGTTTTTTATCTAAAGAATTTACAGTATTTGTTAGTTCTGTTATATCATTATTTGAGTTGATGTCTTTTTCTATTGAAACGTACTCAAACAAACTAGGCACAAATCTTCTTGCATTTACATTCTTATCTTTATTAACTTCGATAATCCATGCATTTCCTTTACCATTTGATTTCCAAGAATCAGGCATATGAGTACCAGACATAAATAAGTTTGGATTCTCGGTAATATGCTCATAGGTAGGATAGGTGACATGAATATGCCCTAGTAGCCAAAAATCGATATCAGCAGCTTTTAATTCATCTCTCGTCATATTGAAATAGTTGTTCTTTTCGTCCCTACCTAAACCATAAACATTACCATGAGCTATTCCTATATTAATTTCATTTTTATTAATCACTTCATTCTTTATCCAACCAATTGCGTTTTCTGAAGAATGTTTTGAACGACATGGTGCTGGATAAAAATTAACCTTTAAATCATTAGCTTCTAAAACATGTTTTATAGAATTTGTTAATACAACGATATTATTATAGTTTCTACTATTATCTTTGAATTTCGACCACAGCGTATTAGCTTCATCTTCAAAGTAATCATGATTACCCGGGATAATAATTACCTCACCATTAAAGTCTTTCAAAATATCGATTACTTTTTTTATGTTTGCGATTGATACTACAGTTTTGTCAAACAAATCACCAGCAACTACTAAAAAATGACAACTATTCTCGTTGCCTGCTAAAACAATTCTTTTTATAGCCTCTAATCTTTCATTCAAACAGGTATCCTTTGCATTTTGCAAATTATTGTAACTTATGCCAATATGGTTATCGGCGGTATGTATGATTTTTATACTCATAATAGCTAGTATTTAAGGTTTTTTAGGGGGATTCTAAATTTACGAAATTTATTAATAAAATAGGCAAATAATCTACCATTGAAATTTTAATCAATTATGTACAAAGTCACTATAGCTATATTATCATAATTGGTTGAAAATGAGAGTATGCACTGTTGTTTTTTGCAGCTGTCATACCCATTATAATTTTGATAAATGTTCTTACGAAGTTGACCATTATATAATTCATAACTAAGGTATTTGTAGGAATGTGTCGGCAGTGTTTGTCGACTTGTATAATCAATAATTTTCTCATAATTTAACCTATCACATTGCAGGGTATCAAAGCCGCTTTCTAATTTAATTGAATCCAGTAGCGCTTTTCCATTATCGGTTAATACTTCATTGAAATGATGCTGTGGATTATTCCAGGAGTAATGCTTCATTTTAATGGCTTGCGCCTGCGAAAAAGCAGTTAAGCCAAAAAACATAAAAATTACTGTTATTATCAATTTCATGCCTTTTAGGTTTTAATTATACATGATAAACTAAAATACTCTTATCAATCTTCTTGCTTTTGGAAGCAAGCTTCGATTTGTACTTTTTAAATTCCTTGTATTTTTCAAAATGGAAATCGCACATTTTAATTTCTGCTTTGCTATAGGCAATATCTTCAATAGTGGTTACCGTCTCTAAAAAATCATGCTCCGACAAGCCTGTATTTTTAAACTTTTGCCATTTCTTTAATTTATCATTTTCGGTTTTAAGTACTAAATTATATTTACCCAATTTAGTTTTATATAAATCAACTAAATACGCTTCAGTAAAACCTTCTGGATTTTGCTTAAATAACTCAAACAAGTATTTACCTCCTACTTTTCTTGGGAAGGAATGCTCCTCCACCAATTTTGTATTTGCTGGATCGTTTCTTAAACTTTCTAAGGCAGCTTCACTAATTCTACCGCTGTAAAGTGCATCATTACCGGGCAAATACCAGATGCCTGCACCCAATAAGGTTTCGTACAAACCTTTTTGTCCCTCATTAATATCTGCACTAAAATATCTATCATGTGTTGATGATATAATGTTGTGCAATACCATTACTCTTTCTTCTAATAAATTGTTTTTCATAAGTTTATTTTTTAATTATTTGTTTACTTTTTTTGTCAATAGGAGTATTAATTCCATTGATTTTTTTGGGGTGTTATATTTGAGTGTACGGAAATGTATCCGTATGCTCAGAAATAGATAAATTTTTTCTATTCATTTTTAATTTCAAAATATCCAGTGGACCCTCATTTTTAGCTATGATTAAATGTAGTTCCCCTGTATCATCACTTGGTAGGTCAATGATTTCATAATAGTCGGGGCGAATTAAGAAAAACACCCTTTCCACTTCATTCACCAATCTGCTATCCAAATCCGTTAATCGCGGAAATTTTGATTCCCTATATTCAACCAACCTATTCCGAAGCGTGATGGTACATAAAACTGGAATTTTATACTCCTGTGATAATAAATTAATATCCATCATCACATTAGTTATATCCTGACTCCTATCCCTTACTCGATCAACAATTGATTGTAAACAATCAACAAAAAGCATTTTAGGTTTTTTCCCCTCTTTTAATTGATTAAAAACCAAGGATCGAATTTGAAATAGAGTAGGATTACTATTGGTTAAAAATAATAGCCTATTTGATTCTAAGTGTTTTGTTATTGGATGTGAAGCAATTTGAGCTACTTCCTGTTCTGTTAAATTCCCATTTTGAATATTAGCTAGTTCAATTTGAGTAGCTACCGCCAATAATCGTTGTATTAAAACAGTGGCGCTATCCTTATCAGTTATATATACAATTACTTCATCGTTTTGAATTGATTGTAGTAAACTGTTTACTTGATTTAAACAAAAAGCGGTCAAACCCATACTAGGACGTGCTGAGATAATGGTTACGCAATGCTCCCATCCCCCAATAGTATTATCCATACTAGCAATACCGGTGCTAATGGCATTTGGAGACAATGCATTATTATTTGAAATTTTATTCAATATTTTATGAACTATTTTTTCAGTCGTGTTGCTAATCATTTTGATCTTTTATTAATTTAATTTATGAATAGCTTTTTGACGGAATTCACTAATGTTTAAAAAATCACCCTTGAACTTGTTTAAATATTCAAAAGCCTTTGGGTGTATTGACTTTAATAATTTTAGTTCCAAAATATTTCCTTCATATAAGCTGCCTAAAATATTTGCGCAGGAAATAGTTATTGTCTTTAAATTAAGTTCTAATGCAGCTTTATTTTGTAGCAAAATAACCGCTTGCGCATCAGTCAATGTTTCAAGACCAATCGTCAACGCTCCTTTAAAATTTGCCAGCATAGATAAAGTTTTATTACTCACCTTTTTTAAACTTTTCAGTTCAATGATATCAAATGGGCCGTTAATTAATATTTTCGCCGCTTGCGTTGAAATTTTAGTAACTCTTGGGGCTTCAAATATCATCAAGCACCTATCTAATCTTTTTAACTGCCTGATCTCCTTAATATCATTCACATCTAACTTTGAATAAAGTGAAAAACAATGGGTATTTATTTTGTTATTGTGAATGGGTCTCATAAAACACTTTTTACTTTATATTTTAAAGGAGCACAAAGGTAGAAATGCGATTTTAGTCTATCTACAATCTGGCGTTCATCTGACAATTCCCCAAACCTACTATTTTAAGGCACATAACAGAGCCTGTCCATATTATAGGCTGCAACCACATTGGTCTTCGCTAGTTCAGCATAAGCACTGGTTAACATGGAGTTATGTATTTCCTCGGGGCTTAAATGTATAAATTTACCCAGCGTCACCCCAAATACATGGTTACTTTGATCCACCATTTCCTGGGTGATATCATCCCCCAAGCCCATTAAGTTGCATTCCGCAACTTCGGAACAAAACATGTCACTTGTATAAAGCCCATGTAAGTCAACGGAGGTAATAAACTTTTTTGCGTAACAAAAAATAGTTACTACTTTTTTGTCCTTTAATAAAGGCGCCATTTCCTTATCTACAATATATTCCATATAGGATAAGCCATTGAACTGGCCAATGGAAAATAAACCAAATGGACTGCCGTGCCCTAAGCATAAAACCGTATCGTGTTTTTTAATCAACTCAATTAATTCATTTTTACTTACGCCACCTTTTACAACCGTCAATTCCTCTTTTGGAATATTGCCATAAAGCGGCATCAAAAACTCGGTTGAAATATCTGAAGGATGTATTACTATTGTCATGTATTTTATAATTTTATTTTTTTATATTTAAAAAAGTTGGGTTTGAAGTTCAATGAAAAATATCTTAATGAATTTTAAGTGATGAACTGAAAAATTTTAACTGATGAGCTAAATGTGTTGAATACTTTATCTTTCATCGGCGTCAGCATCTATCAAGATTTGCTTAATTGTGCTCAATGCACAGGATATTTTTTATCTCCCCCCTCCCCCAACCAGTACGTTTAATTTAGGTTAACTTAATATGGTTTTGTGGTTCCACTCGTCAAGTTCATCTTGTATGGTCTCAATTTGAGACTCAATGTTCTTAACCATTTTATCACGTTCTAATATTCCAATTTCAGCAACCTTTGTAATATACTTTTCATCCGGCCACTTGGAATAGTGGGTTCCACTTTCACAACCTAACTCCTTTAACATTTTACATTGTGTTTTTAATTCACTAAGTCGGTATATTTTGTCATTAACACTACTATTTGCCGCTTGTATTTTACACTTTAATGTAATTAACTCCTCTGTAAGGCTGAACCAGCTTTTCATCGACTCCCTAGCCGAATATGGTCTTTCATTCTTTTCCTCAATACTATTATATTGAGATACCTTTTTAAACTCTTGGGTTATTTCACCCACTAATTTATTTTTACGTTTTAACGCTTGTTTAATATTCATAATTTAATTTTTTAATTTTTACAATTTGATTCCTATCGTTTCAAGTAACGCTATAGTCTGTAGGTAATTTAATTCATAACTAAATTTTCGTTGACTACTTAATTCCTGAAACACTTTTATATAATTTTTCCAATGTGTATTCGGACCATACACACTTCCAGTTACTATTTTTTTATTGATTGGATCCCAAGCAGAATATACATTTGTACCTGATAAAGCAGACCCACTAATTTTTATAATTTTATTACCATTATAAATAAGGTCATCTGAATTTTCCCAGGTTTTAAATAAGGCACCCAGCGTATATCTGAACGTACCTATATATAATCCACCCGAATACAACCAATTTGGGTTTAAATAGTAAAACCTTTCACTTGTTGTAATTTTTTCCCTTATGTCAAAGAGCTTTTCAAAATGATTAAACATTAAAGCAGAATATTTTTTCATATTCTCCTCTGTTTCTTCATGAACCCATGCACCATATAAGCTTACTGTTAAGCCTATTTTGTTATCCGCTATTTTCAATCCATTGGCAAAAACTAAATTCTTAGGGAATTTGATCACCAAGCCAGATGTATCTTTTAAAAGATAATAGTCTACTGCGTTGACCTCGATCTCACCGACGATATCTAAAAATTTATTTTGCATTTGTTTTGATTCAGTATTTGTACGCATAATATTTTAAATTTTAATTTTTTGATTATTAAGGGGCAGTTATTTTGAATAATCTCATAACCACCCCTTAACCACTAAACAACCACAACCACACAATTAAACCCTGTCAACTAACAAACAAAAACTACTAATATGAAAACCAAACAAAGTCATTATTTCGAAATGGGAGTGCAAAGCTAAATTTTATATTTTATATTGCCAAATGTTTTTTTATATTTTTTTTATAAATTATGATAAAACTTTACTGGAATTGGAATTTTTTTTGTTTTTAGGCTAAATAATAGTTGGTAATGCGTTGGTTTCCCCCTAAAACGGGTGGAAACTGATCGATTCAACCCCCTCTAATGGTCTGTTTATCAACTCCTCCTGCAATATTGCCTTGACTAGCGCTATATCGGGCCATGATTGCTCATCAAAGCAAAATATCATCTTATTGGATTTAAAATATTTTTCCTGGGCTTCGAAAGTATCTCCAAAAAACTTGCGTAAATCCTGCTGCATGCTCAATTGCTTATCTTGTCTTAATACTGGAAATAAGGTTAAAGTATGTTTAGGAAATAAACAACCAGGTTCATATTTACTATTTACCATGTCACAATACCGATCGATATTTAATTGCGATTCGCCCAATTTTGTTAAAAGCGTATTTGTAAAACCTCCCACAGTTTTTTTTGCTGAACAAATTATATGAAGCTTAGATGAATTCAATAAATTAATTGAATCGTCACTTGTTATTTCATTAACTGTTATATTTTTTAAATTGCTCATTTGTTATTTTTTTTATATAATTTATCGTTTTATACTAGTTGCATATAATAACGATTTTGCTTCAATCTTTTTCGTTGCTTCTACAATATCATTATGTAAAGTGACTAATTCATCTTGCTTTTCAAGTCGCTTAAATACCTTCACTTTGATATCTTTAATTTCCTTAATGCCTGTGATTATTACACTTCCTTGATTAATTATGTTTAAATTTTTTGTTTCTAATCTATTCTTTTTACTATTATATAAATCTAATAATTCATTTTTTACAAATGAATCTAGTATTAAATGTATATAATTGATATTCATATTAGAATAGTTATCCCTTAATTTAAAAATTATGAAATGATGTGTTGCTGCAGCATAAAAATTTTCAAATTGTTTATGATTTTTTAATTCATTCATTGACTTAATCATTGAATATCCAGCTGGAACACCTCTTACACAAAGCAAATAGTCAGTTGATTGAATGAGTCGTTTTTCAGTAATTGGAATTAAATCTATTGAATCATTATTTGTATCTTTTTTGGAGGCAATTTTCTTTTTTCCCCTTTTCAAACGATTATTAATTAAATCGGATTCATTTTGTGCTAAGTTTTCAAAATCTATTAGCCCATCATTTGCACGCATGTCACCCATATGCAAAAACCATACTTTACGCTGATCATTATTGTGCTCAATAAACCTTTCATGTTTATCCTCTAATATTCCAGTTGTGATATGAAACAAATTATCAAGGGTTATCAACTCATGTTCATCTATTAATAATAGTAATAGCATTTTAAAAATTTTGTCGAAGATAATAAATTATTTTATATTTGTAATATAATTTATATACTGAAATGATTAAAAATTCATAAATCATTGAATACCAATATTATAATTAATAATTATGAATAAAAAAATATACTTTCTTATCATTTTCATAGCCTTACTCGCAACCTTAGTAGTATATAACTATTCAGATTGGAAATTCATTTCCCCAGTAAAAGGAAGTAGCAGACTTAGTTACGCTCAAACAGGATTTGGGGCTCCTAGGGTAGGTCATAAACATAAAGGGGTAGATATCTTTGCCAAGTCAGGGACGCCCGTTATATCGGCTTCAAAAGGGATGGTTATATATACAGGGGTTTTATCATTGGGTGGCAACGTTGTAGTGGTTTTAGGACCTGCTTTTAAAACGCATTATTACGCACACTTAAAAACCACTGATACGCAATTAGGGATGATCTTAAATAATGGGGATCCTATTGGTACAGTTGGGAATACGGGCAATGCAAAAAATACACCATCGCATTTGCATTACTCTATTGGTACAATTTTACCAAAATGGTATAAGGATAATAATAACGGGCTGTCCTTTTATACGGACCCTGTGCCGTTATTAAATAAGTATTTTGAAACCTTAAAGGATTAATAAAATTTATGTTTATGTATTTACGGTTTTTACAGAATTTCTGGTAGTAGTTCCAGTAGGTGCCTCAATTTTACCATCTGCTATTGCTCCAGTATTCCAGGAAGCAGTATTTATCGAAAAACTATTTTTATATGATTCTAATTCTTGCTCTTTACTTTTTTTATACTTTTCAACCTCATATCTGAAGAATTCAACACCTTCTTTTTTAAAATGGCCTACCAAATCAGATAAACTTTTTTCAATAAAAAGAGTAGGGTATAATTTAATGTAATTTAAAATTTCCTGATTTAATTCTATAAACTTTCCATTCATCAAATTGATATTTAAATTATTATATTTCTTTTTTAAATAGCTACTAAAATTGTCATTTCTAAATTGCGTATAAATTAAATTTGTTTTATTAAAATCTACAGCTAACCCAATATCTATTACTCTTTGAATTTTATTATAGGTAACCATTGATATGATATAATTTGAATTATCAACAAAATAAATATTATTTTGACAAATCCATGCTTTAGTTTTCTCATAGTCGTACTTATTAATTTTACAATAATCATTAAAAAAGAAAATCATATATGAATCTAAGTTTTCTTTTGCTAGTTCTTTCGTTTTAGATTTTTTAATAAGTATGTGCCTTAACCATTCAAATTTGTAAATTGAATCTTGAAAAGAAGTTACAAAATCATACATTCTTCGTTCCTCATGTTTTATGGTTGAAATATCAATTCCATTAACTTCAAATTTTATATTATGATAACCATATTGATTAATTAATTCCCAGATTTTTCTAGTTAATCTATTGATCGATCTGAAATATATCTGATGTTCTATAGTAAAAGAAATATATTCGATTTCAGTATCATTTTTTTTTACGCTGCAGAAAATATAAAATGAATACATAAATAGTAGAATTTATAAAATCAACATTAAAAATATTATTTTCATTAATCGACATCGTACTCTAATAAAATATTATAGCAGGACTACTAATTTATATAAATTAGTGAAGATTTAGTAAATAAAATGTTAAAAAATAGAAATCATATGAATTAGATATAGACATAAGTGAAGGATGTTTTTTGCTACTAATCCACCAACCCCCTCCATCAACCCACTATGGAACCCCTTCAAACCTTCATCCTTAAACCTGCCAAAGTAGTTTTGGGTGGTTTTTAGGTTGGAGTGTCCTAATGCTTCAGATATATACTAAAGGGGCGTTGTTTGCATTTAGCCTAATGAGTACTTTTACGCATCTCAATTAAATATTTCTGTTTTAGATGAAATAAACGCTCCAAAGGCTTGCTCAATAGCTGATCTTAAAGTTGTTTGTTTGGCATCTTCTTGTGTTTTACCACTACCACTTACTGTAATTGTAACAGTTTTATCTGCATCTTGTGCAAATAAAAAAAAGTATAGAAGTGAAAAAGATTGTAAATATTACATTTGTTATCTTATTCCTAGTTACCATATTTTATTGTCATTAGAAATCACATTTATAATATAAGTTCCTAGCGCTAATTGACCTAAATAAATCGGTAACCCTGCATGTAGATTTTCGAACTTTATGTCGTCAAATAGTATGTTTCTCTTAAATTGAGCTAACCGACATATAATTATTCCTTCTTTTTTTTAATAAATTTAGATTTATTAATTACTTCTGTTGCAATTTGATTTGCTGACTGATACATATAATCAAAAGTATTCCCATCTTCGATTAAAGTTTTATTTTTATCAATAATATTTTGTGTTTCTTTACCAGTATAAATTTTTTCTACCCCAAGTCCATTTAATATTTTAATTTTTCCACCAACAATGTCATAGACAAATAAGATACCATAATTAGTTTCTTTATTACCTATACCCCATCTATTAAATAAACTAGTACTAAAATTTTGAAGATCATTGTACATAAAAGGGTATAATGTTATAACTGCTATTTGTAATCCAAATTCATAATCATAAAATTCTAAGAGCTTCTGTAAAGAATCACTTTGAGATTGACTTAAAATTCCATAATAATCGTTAACTAAACCTCTAGGTAGAATATTTTTTAAAATAGATTCACTTATATTCTTCAATGAGTCACTCGATAAATTTAAATTTTGAATTGCTTCTAAATTTATAATTGTATAAAATGATGAATCATTATAATTAAAATTTATTTGATTATTTATTGATATTGCGGCTGTATCAGTGTTGATAATTACTGTATCAGTAGTTATTGTATTTTGAACAATTACTTCGTTTGACAAATTTCTTCTTTTATACAAATTTTCATAAAATATATAGTATGTCAGGAATATAATTGATATAGTACTTATTATTTTAATAAGAAACTTTATTAAATTATTTTCAAAAAAACTACTCTCGTTATTCATATTTTTTAAATTAATTATGATTTGGTCTAATATCTTTTAAAAGTTTAAAATAGAATTGCTATCTGGTTGCTTTTATATTTTGGTTTCTACGACTTCAGTTGATAGATCTAGGCCAGGTTTTCACCAGAAACGGGTTAAATTATGAAGGGTAATGGAAAACAGATGTTTAGACTAACCTCTAAATAAAAGTACATCGAACTCATCGAATGCGGTCATTTCTTGATCTGCTACATTAATTTTAATAGTGCATTTAACATCATCCCCCTTTACCTCTAGCACCTGGTTTCTTAGGTTGTTGTATTTAGTCTTATCTGCCAAGGATTCAACATAATCTAGCTGTTCTCTAGTAAGATCGCTAAATAGGTATTCCTTTGAATCTATGATGTATTTATTGGTAATATTTGAGCCTCTCATGGGTTAATTAAATTTTATAAAATAAAAATGTATTACTTAAATATTGATAATATAATATTTTATTAATGTAAAATCGATTGAACTAAATAGATTTTTTAAGTCTTTCATTAACATTATTGAATATTGAAATGAAGTATAAATTCCATTCATCATTATCAATTCTATTTTCCCATTTTTTTAAATAATTTTTTGAAATTCTAAAATAATTATAAATTTCTTTATTTATTTGATTATCAATAATCAAACTTTCTGCTAATTCATAATAAACAATTCCTAGCCAGAATTTAGGATTGTAAAAATAATTTAATTTACTATATTTTGTTATACTAATTGCTTTTTCATAATAATCTATTGATAAAGTATAATTACTGATTTCTCGATAACAATTACCTATTTCAAAATATGGCGGAATAAAATTATTTGTATTTGGAAGATTTTCATAAATTTTTATTGAACATAAATAATTCTTTTCAGCATCAATAAAATTTCTTAATTTAAACATCTTCTCCGCAATTATATAATATTGTTCTTGTAGAAAATAATTTGGATTTCTATTTAATACCTCTTCTTTTGGGCAAAATTCAATTGCTTTTTTATAGCTATAAATTGATTCGATATTTTTCTCTAAATCAGAAAAATTTGCTCCTCTAATTAAATAGATATCAAATAACAAGGAATTATTTGAATCAATAGTATTTTGTGCAATTGTAAGGCATTTTTCAAGTAATTCTTCTGCTTTCAAATATTGATGAAGAATTCTTAAATTTAATACAATAGAAAAAAGTGAAACTAAATATGATGGATGATACTGACCTATTATTTTCTTTTCAATAGCTAGCGCATCATAATTTAAAGAAATAGATTTTTCAAAATCTTTAAATTCCCAATATATTGTTGATATATTATACAAAGCCTCAGAAATTTTTCTATCATCATTCTCTTTAATTGCATAAAAATGATATTTAGAAAAATTTCTAAAAGCATAATTATATTTTTTTGATTTATAATAACAAATTCCAATTAGATTATAAGCAGATATTTTATACTTTGTTAATTTTTTTAAAATAAGAATTGCATATTTATAATATTCCATTAATATTAAATAATGCGATATTTCATAAATAGATTTTTTTTGACTGCTTTTTTTTACAATCTTTATTACTTGTTCAACTATGTGATCATATTTTAAATTTTCGATTGATTTCAAATAATATAAAATTATGATAATTAACTTTGAATGTTCTATTGAAATTGGCTTGATTTCAATTTTATCAAAAACATAATTACATGTATTTTTAATTATTTCGTGTTCTCCATTTTGCTCTAAATATTGAATAAGTAAAAAAATAATATCGTAATCATTTTTTGATATTTTCTGTAACATTAGTCCAAGGGAGATGTTATAAGATTTAGTTTTAATAAAATGATATAAAGGATATATATAAAGATCTAAGAATTTTTTATCAGAGTTATCAATCAACCAAATCAAATGATTATAATTATCCGAATTAATAAATCTTACTAAAGCATTTTGAATAGCATATGAAATACCTTTTATTTCATTTTTTAATAAAAGATTTAAAATAAATTTAGACGGTCTATTTTGGTTATTTATTCGAATATAAAGTACTTCACCCAAAATATAATGAAAGAAACCCTCTACGGTATAAATAACAAAAAGACGTTCATCATGTACTAATTCAGTAAGAACACCTTCGAAAATTAATTGCTGATATGGGGAATCTATTTGAATGGATCTTACAAAATCTCCAATTTGATCATCATCAAATAAATCATCTACTGGAATATTTTGTTTACCATTTTCGTACATAATCTCAGCAAGACGGTATAGAAGAAGGTGCTTAGGTGTCATGTATTCATTTTATTGAATTCATTTTTGGCATGAATAGTTAAACCATTTTGATCACCTAATGTTTTTGTTCGTATAGTGTAAGCTAATTTCATTGATTCTTTTGCTTTTTCAATCTCACCAATTTGTAAGTATATATTAGCTCTATCATAATGATTCCATGCCATTTCAGGACTCTCTTCACTTATCTGAAGAAGCTTACACTTATCAGAACAAAATGAAAAATGAAGAGCTTCATCATATCTTTTTAAATTTAATAAAGCAACTGCTTTCATTAAGTATGAAGTACCAAGTAAATATGTTACGTCAGTTTGATATAACTTTTGTAATATAGAAATCGCATTATCTAAATAATTACAGCTTTTATGATGATCCCCCTTTAGTGAATAAGCATAACCTAAATTTTCTAGATTTTGATACTTTTGTATTGAATACTTCCCAAAATCAATCTCTATTATCTCACTTGCATCATGATAAAGTGATATTCCAATATTAAGATGATTAATATTTTGGCTTTTTAACTCATACCAAGTCTGATATATCCAACCTGACCAATTAAGAAAATAACCATTTTGTTTACTACTTTGAAAACATTTTTTATAAATATTTTCAGCTATTTCAAATTGTTGTAGTTCAAGTAAAGGGTATAGTACATTATAATAATTAGCTGTCAAAAGTTCTTGCGAGTATTCATATAATTTAATTCTAGTTGAAAAATCAAAGGCTTCTTTTAATAAACCCTTTGAAACTATAATATTATAGAACTCAAAATATATTATACGTTTTTGATAGTCTGAACAATTTTGAAAATATTTTTTTTGATTATCGTTAATTTGACTAATAAACTGCTTTAAATTATTATTAGTATTATGAAGTAAACTTTTAATAATTAATTGCGACTTATAGAAACTTGCATTAAAAATATTAAATTGCTTAAAATTATAAATAAAAACTTTCCAGAAATTTTCTATGCCAACATGTTTATTATTTTCATCAAGAAATTTTAAGGTTAATAAAATCAAAAAATACCTATCTTCTAAGTCATCATTTATTAAAGTTTTAACAATAAGTTCAAAATCATTCAAAATAAATGAATTTGCTAAAGGTTTAACACATATTGTGCTAATTGTATTTTGAGATTTAATGAAAGATATTAATTTTTCATTTTTAGACTCTTGAACATACTTAGACAAACAATTAGCAACACCTTCATTTAAACCAATTAATTTATTTGAATAAACTATATCTATTAAATATTGATCAGACTTTTCTTGATCAATTCTGTATATTACCTCTCCCAAAACATAATGAAAATACCCTTCAATTGTAAAACTGACATAAAGCTTCTCTTCTTTAACTATTTCTGTTAATACACCCTCAGAAATTAAATGCTGATATGGAGAATCAATTTGAATGCTTTTTACAAAATCTCCAATTTGAACATCATCAAACAAAAGATCTACTGCTAAAAAATGCTTTTCTTCATTCAGCATCAATTCAGCGAGATGATTTAACAGTAGTTGATTAGTGGTCATTTATTTCATTTATCTTCGTTATTAATAATTTGGTATGTGTAAAATCTATTCCATTATTTTTAATAAAAATATCTAACGATTTTTCATAATATATTTTAGCATTTTTATAGTCTTGTAACCCTTTATATACATCTCCGATATCATCATAGTCTAACCCAAGATTTGGATGATTAACATGCAATAATTTTATATCTATTTCTAATGCAAGAGTAAAATATTTAAAAGCATTATCAAGATCATTGATTTGTAGATAAACTGAGCCAATATTGCTATAAGTCCGGGCAGTAACTGTATGATTTTTCCCATAATAACTTAATTCAATAGCTAATACATTTTTAAAAATGGCTAATGAAGTTTCATTATTTCCTAAACTGGCCTCGATTAAACCTATATTAAATTTCGAAAGTGCTGTAGTTGGATGTTTATCTCCATAAATAATTATACATAAATCGTGAGATTGCTGAAAATAATTTTGAGAAATATTTAAATTATTCATTCTCCAGTATGCTGCACCTAAATTTGTATATATCTTTTGTAATTTATCTTTATTTAT
>Ga0114969_10000370_pt1 | contig 38652 bp, 55 predicted proteins | sample M_130807_MF_Meta_FD_87316 | JGI IMG/M metagenome (GOLD analysis project Ga0114969, IMG submission 87316) | Freshwater microbial communities from Lake Montjoie, Canada to study carbon cycling - M_130807_MF_MetaG | ecosystem: Environmental > Aquatic > Freshwater > Lake | place: Lake Montjoie...
GGGGTCATACGTTAATGGACCAAGGTTTAGTAAACCGGCAACACGTCCTTGGACGTTCTGCATTCTTTCAAGGGTCTTACCAACACCCTCAAACCCAACACGGTTCATAAATGGTATCTGTGAAGACACGCTGTTACGAAGGATGGCTTGGGCGTGGCTCTCACCTTCCTCACGACCGGTGATGGCATCCAACAGTCGGCTCCACAAACCCTTTGGTTTTTTAGATGCGACCAGATGCCCGTAGGAGGCCAACGTGGAACCACGGTCCAAGTTTAAAAGCGCGGGGTTGCTATCCTCAGAAGTAATATCTTCCTCTGTTAAAGGATGTTCTTCCGAGATAATACGGTCTTCGTTAGCGGAATATCCGGGTTTAGGCTCGCTAAGTGCTTCCGCTTGATCAAGTAACCTCGCGCCAGTAGATGGTATATAAGTGGCAAAAGGATCTTTCGAAGACGACGCCCCCTTGTATCTTCTTTGAAGAGAAGTGTCTGGTGTACCCCACACATCGGAAAGCATTTTTTCAAAAGCACCATCCGTAGGAACAATGCCTATTACACGGGTTACCGTGTCGTATAAGTTTCGAAGGCTGTCCAAGACATTTTTTTGGAACTTTTCAAACACTGTCTTTGGGATACGGCCTTCCAGTTCTTTTGCAAACCACTGCGCCCCTTTTTCTGCAACCCACTCCTCAAACTTACGATAGTACTCGTCGGACACGTTTGCACGACGACCTCCCTCTGCAACAGAAAGATCTCTTTTTCCTGACGCTAAAAGTGTTTGATACTCCTTTGGGGAAAGGTTTGCTGCATCCAATGCCGCCTTTAGTTCGTCAACACTGTTGGTCTTTGCTTTCCCTCCGGCAGCGCGGTAAAAAAGATATCGTTGAAAACCAGTTGCACTTCGTTCTTTAAAAAATTGTTTCTCTACGGCTGTTTTTGTAGCAGGGTCTGCAAATTGATAATGTTGAACCTCAATTGCATGAGAAAACTCATGCATTAAGGTGTGCAACATTTTTGTTTTATTTCCCGCCTTGAAATCCGCCTCAATTGAGGCAATGTTGATCACAATCTTGTGTTCATCACCAAAATTTATGGGGCGAGTGTGAGATCCGTAATTACCGTCCGGAGTTGAATTTTTAGCCTCAATCACAAAAGAAGTGTTCGGAAACATTCCTTTTTGAATTTCCCGTAGCAAGTCTTCTATCCCGGAGCCAAGCCTACTCTTCAGATTGAACTCGGAGGCAGGGTTTTTAAATCTGAACTTTGTGTTGCTTGGTGCGGCAGGAGGCGTAGGGGCGGCCTGAACTGGAGAAGTTTTAATAGGTGCAGTCTGAGCAGGTGCGGCCTGAGCAGGTGCGGCCTGAACTGGAGAAGTTTTAATAGGTGCAGTCTGAGCAGGAGGCGTAACAACCTCAATAGGGTCCGATACACCTTTAGATGTGGGAATACCAGCTATTGCTAAAATAGATTGTGCCTCTTCCGGCTTCATGTTTTTAATAGCTTCGGGAGTATATCCAAGATTAGCAAGGCTTGTCCGCATCTGCGCTGTCATCATAAATGGAACGGATGCTTTAGTGGTCGATGGACCTTGGGCGGTGGTTTGTGGAGGAGTAGCATTAGACAAGATAGAAGCATACGCCTTCGGCTCAACCACACGAATAAAGTCAATTGGCAATGGTCCACCAAGCTTGAGCGACGTCTTTCCTTGACTTTTACTCATAAGGTCATCGGCCAACGTCTTGATATGACGTTGGATACCTTTACCAAGACCTTGGATCTGATCGTCAGTAAACCCTAAGTCCGTCAGGAACTTCCGATAAAGAGCATCGTTACTCGCCTTCTTAGCCTTGCTTGTAATATACAAAGCCTTGTCTACGCCGTTTACAAACTGAGGCTCAAATGTTGCCGTTTGTGATGGGGAGAACGGTACAGCCAGTTCAATCTTTGTTGGGGCAGCACTTAAAGGTTTTGGCAAATTAAACACAGGGGCAGCAGAAGGCGTCGGCTCCTGCATTGCGGGAGTCTCAACAGGTGTTGGATTAACAGGGCCATATGGCTCAGGCTTCTGCGGCCCAAACGGCTCCTGTGGAGGAGGACCATAGGGTTCTGGTCTTGGGGGTCCAAAGGGTTCAGGCTTCTGCGGCCCAAACGGCTCCTGTGGAGGAGGACCATAGGGTTCTGGTCTTGGAGGTCCAAAGGGTTCAGGCTTCTGCGGACCAAACGGCTCCGGCACAGGAGGTCCGTATATCTCAGTGGGCAGAAATTCCGGACCCTCGGGTGGTGGTTCAACAACCGTCTTAGGTTTTTTTACTTTAGCGTTGGGGTCAACAACGGCAGCGTTGGGGTCAACAACGGCAGCGTTGGGGTCAACAACGGCAGCGTTGGGGTCAACAACGGCAGCGTTGGGGTCAACAACGGCAGGATCAGTAACAGGCTCTTCCGGTTTTTCACTACGGAGCGCACCAGAAACACCGCCGACACCCGTGCCAAGAACACCACCCGCAACAGCCGCATTAACAATTCGAGACTGTACCTCGGGTGACATCTCATAGAGTTTGTTCGGATCAGCTTGGAGGATGGTCAGTGCTTCTTGGATGCCTTCCGTTCCGGCCTCGACAACACCGCCTTCAACAGCACGAAGTGCCGCCCTTGTAAAAAGTCTACCGGCAGCAGCTTTCCCAACACCGGGAAGAAATCTGTCAATCGTAGCTTCAAGACCCGCCGACACTACTGCGGCAGGAAGAGCCGTGGACAGTTCAACCTCACTTAAAGTCTTACCTCCAGCCATCTGCTCTTGGATATTCTCGCCAAGCGTCATCGGGAGGGTAGCAGCCATACCACCGCCAATACCACCAATGACGCCGCCCACTGGACCACCGACCAGTGTTCCGCCAATGGCACCTATCGCGCCGCCTACTAGAGGGGCTGCAATACCGGCAGCATTTTCAGCCGCTGTCTCGTACCCAAATGTTAAGGCGTCCCCAACACCCTTGATGTCTGAGGCAGTTGGTACTGCTCGACGATACCGTTCACCAACATCCTTTTGGCGGTCTTGAGCCTCTTTAAGATTTTCTTTGGCGGCATCACTAAACCCAAGGACATCCAACCCCTTGGCATAAGCCGTCTGGGCGGAGGACTTTACGCTTGCCGTACCCGCCTCAACGGGACCTAACCGTGGTCCTTTGCCCTTCAATTGTAGGACAAAGTCAAACTTATCCATCCCCTCCCCGTACTTTTTGTACAGGGCGGTGGCTAACTGAGCATCCGAGAATTTGTTTAATTCAGGACGCGCTCTGCGAAAATTCTCAAGAGTATCAACCACCTAAACCCCTTTAATTAAAATTGTGAGTCAATCTCAGGATCTACTTCGCCGCTCATGTCCAACCCTTCCGAGGAGTTACCATTGAGGGCTTGACTTCCAAAGATGTTATTCTGTGCGTCTGCTACAAGTTCGAGAAGACGATTTTGTTGTTTAGAGGCATCAGACTGTAGTTCAGTGTTTGTTTCCATCTCTTTGTTTAATCGCCCCAATGCAATCTTATACGCTTCTTTACGCATAGCCGCTATCCGGGCTTCTGACGTTTTACCAAGAGCGTTAGCACGGGAAATGTCGTACTCTTCTTTCCTCCGCAAGGAATCCTCATATGCCCCCAGTTTTCTTTCAGAGAGAGCAGTTTCGCGATCAGACTTCTCCAGTCCGGTGTATGCCGCAAGTCCACTGATCCCGCCCTCTGCGATGTTTTGCAGAGCATTCGGGCTTTTACCAGCCATCATGGCAAGACCTGCTTGCATCAAGGCCATGTTAAAGTTTTGTTTCTTTTCCGCCTCCCTGTCAGCTTTGATCTGCTCAAGTTTTGTCACCATACCATCGGAGGAAGATGGTTCATCTCCGGGCAGTTTTTCCTCGGGCGGTTTTTTAATAGATAAGATGCCTTTTTGAGCGTCTGTTGTTTTTTGTGAGGCAGAAGGAAGAGACCCCGGCATATCACGACGGGTTCTACGACGCATCACAGGATAATCTACGGTTCCGGATGGTCCATGAGGCCCTCCAAGGATTACACGTTGAGTTTCCCCAGTTGCCATCATCGGGGCTTCAGCGGGAGAACCTTCTCCAAGGGCGTAAGGTCTATCAAAATTTCTATCAACATTCCCACTTTCCGCATACAGAGCCATAAGTTCGTCATACGACATAGGTCCGCTCGGAGTTACAAGGCTTCCGTCTTCATACCCATGCCGGACCATACCACCGTCGGCAAATTCACTCCGCGCAATACCGCCGTGAGCCATCCCGACAGGACGAACGCCAGCGGCTTGCATCTGCGCCATCTGTTGTGCTGCTGGCATCTGCTGCATGGCAGGAGGCGGGGCAGAACTTGCAACAGGACGTGTCATGGCCGGGCGGTCACCCTGAGCAAGGGTGTTAAAATAGTACTCGGGGTTTTGCTTCATCTTTGCTTGCGCCAGCATTTCCTGCGCCACCTGCATACGTTCTTCGCGGGTCATCTCCGCAGAGGACCCGTCATCGACCATGGACGTTATTCCGCTGCCCCTTGCAGAGCGGTCACGGAAATTAAACATTTCGCGTTGGAGTACCGGATCTTTGGCCATGATCAACTCTTCAGTTTACTTGTTATAGAGATTGTACGCAGCAAGGGCGGTGGTCCCAAGTCCAAGAACCGATGACCACGGACTTGCCGCCGGGGATGTTGTCTGCGATGTCTGCATCTGACCAGAAGGTGTCCTGTTCAGAAGATCAGCGTAATACGACATTCTCTGGTATGGCTCGTAGGCATATAACTGCTCGTTCATGCGCTGCGCTTCAAGCTGCTTCTGGTTTTGCCCTTGCAGGTTGAGACCCATGTTGTACAGGAACGACGTGTCGCCCTGACCGAGGGCGGAGGTCTGCTGCCCAAGTGCCGCCTGTTGCTGCCCAAGGTTTGACAGACCCGCAGCACCCTGCGCCTGAAGTTGTCCAGCCTGAAGATCCATCTGTCCAACACCCTGACCCATAGCATATTGCTGCTGACCAAGACCTGCAATTCCGGCAGCACCCTGCGCTTGAAGCTGTCCGGCACCCAATGCCGTCTGTCCTGCCTGTTGCATACGAGCCTGTTGGTTCTGGAACGCGCCCATAGCAGCCTGTTGCGCTTGGCTGTAGTTTGCGGACCTCTGCGACGCCAACGTCTGACCTTGGACATCTGCCAGATTACGGCCCATCTCCGCTTGTTGAACAGCAAACCTGCTTCCACCAAAAGCACCGCCGGATACGGCTTGAGACGTGGCGTTATTCTGTTGGATGGCTGATTCCCGCCGCAAGTTCTTCATCACATTTGCAGTGACGGCCTCTTGATACGGGTCCATGAATTCATTGACAGAGTTAGGATCGTACTTCCTTGTACCGCGCTTAGAAAGGCCGAGAGCATCTTCTGCGTATCCACCAACATCCTGATACCCACCACGGGCTTCATCAATATAACCTTGTGACCTATTCATTCCCTTCCTGATTGCAGACATGGCGTCATCGCCATATCCTGTCAGACCGCGATAGTCTTTTGCAGCCTCTCCGTACAGACCACCAGCCGTCTGAAGAAATGGCTTGTAGGAGCCAATACCCTGAGAAGCCATTACAATGGCGCGTTTTTGCTCCGGAGACATGCCCGCAACACGGTATTCAGGTATATTAGTTTTCCGGGAAATTAAACTTTGTGCGTCTTCTAGAAGCGCACGACGGTACGCCTCCATCCATTCCGGTTCGCGGGTGTATACGGTTTGGGTACTGGTGGTTTCATCTTTGGCCATGGCTTAAGCCCTCTTCTCAAATTGGTGCATCATATCGTACATACGTTTTGCTCCTGCCGCACGACTTCCGCCACCGGCACCCTTGACAGCCCTTGCTGTCATAACAAATTCGCCATCACTCAGCTTTGCAGGAATACTATCGCTCGTTCCTGTACCCGGACCTTTGAGATGACCGCCTACACGGGCGTCGATCTCGCCACCCTGCGCTGCTGTTGCATAATAAGGGTTTGGAGAGTACGTAGGATTTATGAGGTATCTTGGGTTGTATCTCTCTGCAACAAATGTACTCGGAGCAAACCTTTGCGCGTCAATCTCTTCCTGTGAAGGTCCAGACGTGTCTATCGGAGCGGGCTGTTTTACAGTCGGACTCAATGCACCACCAAGCAGAAGACCTGCCCCACCAGCAATCGCCAAAGAAGTCTTTGGATTAGTGGCAATGAAGTTGCCCATCTTGTCAAAGAAGCCTGTTGGTGCCGCAGGTGTCGGATTATAACTACCAGTGCCAGCACCCGCAGCACCGACGGGACCACCCACTACTGTTGGTGCGGCCTGTCCGCTGCCAAAAATGTTTGGATTTAAGAATGGGGCCTGTGGATTTCCAAACATCCCAGCAGGAAGACCGCCTTGGACGCCGCCCATAAACGTGCCGCCACTAAGCATTCCCGAAACTCCAGAGAATACGCCACCAGCAACACCGCCCATCAAGCCAGCTTGGAGTGCCTGTCCCGGAGTTGCCCCGTTGATCATGGCACCAAGACCGGCACCAATCGCACCAGATGCAATCGTACCCAATCCGGGAACTAGAAAGTTAAGTGCCACAGGGAGAATGATACCGGCGGCCTTCTTAAAGAACTTGCCGATGCTATCAAAGAACCCATACTCAGGAAGGCCCGTGATTGGATTGATGCTTGACCCTTGTGTTCTTCCAAGCATCGCAGCTTCACGCGGATTGATGTGTGCCAGAACGCTGTCACCGCTGCGGTTTGCACGGCGCACCATGTCAGCCTGTGACCGGAGATTGGCAATACCACCGCCAGCCATTGCAAGAGGTGGCATTTCTGCCGCCGGACCTTCCATTGGCATGGCAGCAGGAGACGCTATGGCATCCTTTACCATACCCGCCAAGATCTCGAAGAAACTAGGTACGTAATCCGGCGGAAGGTCGCCCGGTTCAACAATACCTTGCTGAACTAAAGTCTGCACAGCACGGTCGTACTGATCGGACTTGTCCATGATAAACTGGATTGTCTGCTCCAGAATTGTCAGCTTGTCAGAACCCATCGTCTTCAGATCATCTGACAGATTTCTGAGGTCGGTGATGTCTTCGACCGACAGACTGTTAAAGGCACGTCCAAGAGCAGAGATCGCTTCATCAGAAACCCGTGTTTCTGCGGGTTCTGCTGCTGGGGAAGCAGAAGCTGGTGCCTCTGGTGCGCCTCCCATCATTCCTTGAAGATCTTCAATTCCAGCCATCGGTTTGTCCTATATGTAAACTCGAAAAGCAGGAGCCAAAACCCTGATCAGACGGCGTCGCCAAAATACATCGTTACGCTTATAAATACAAGCCTTAGACAGTCGTTACTGTTACAACCCCGACCGACGTTGTCGAGGACACTCCAAGCGGCAGAGGAATGTTCGCAACGCTTACACGAACAACACCACTTACCTGAAACAATGCTCCAAGTTCCAGATTATAATCGCTGCCACTTGGCATGTTGGTAATTACAAGGGTTGACTGCCGACCAACTCCCGGTGCCGTAAGCATCGTGGTCATATTGTTCAGCATACGCACCATGTCATAAAAGTACGCAGGGTCGTACTTATCCGGAGCGCGTCCAAATGTAGGCAGTTGAAGATTTCTGTCCATTATCGACGACCATCAGGCTGCATTTCAATACGTGGAGATCCAAGTGACCACCGTGTCCCGACCTGATTACTCTCAATTCGGAAACTGGCCTGTCTTCCGCGAAGTCTGACGTAAACCTGTTCTGTAAACTGTTCGACCGGAGAGGTCGCTGTCTGATACACATTGTCAGATTCAGTTTGGCTAAAGTCTGCTCCGGGATAATCTTGCATCTTTAAAGTCATAGTCACCACAGGAGACGTGGCAGTAGAGTTAACAAACGACACATCCGGGATAACTTTTTTAATAAAGAAGAAGTTATCCCCCTCTCCAATGTCAAAAGGTGCGCTTTGGATATAAGAGTCAATCGCAAGAGACGGGGTTAGGCTGCCGTCATCCGTACCATTCTCTTGGTTGTACAGATAGTCATCTGTGCCAGCCGCAACCGGATACGGATTAACACCACGATCAATCCACGCTGTTCGAGCAAGAGTTCCGAAAGTCCACGCCTTCTCTGCATAATTGTACGTGACATACGCATTGTTCTCAGTGGAGTCCGCTGTTGGATAAAACCAAGTAATCTCGTTAAATTCGGAGTTTACCCCCGCAAACACCTTGTCAGATTCGCCGATGTTAAGATTGGTAAAGATATAGTCTCTTATCGGACATGGTAGTTCAGAGGTCTGTCCAGAATAGGTATAAAACTTACCCAACCCCATCCATACGATGTTGTCGTCAACCGACGCAAAGCAGTTGAACCCCATAGAGGTAATGCCGGATGCAATCTGCTGGATGCCAAAGGAGTAAGGTGCGCCAATAAACTGCATCGAATAGAGAGACACGTCTGTCCACACCAAGATCTCGCGTTTTGTCTCCAACGCACGAATAATCTTTGTTCCAGACCCTAGAAGAAGTTCTCCGGCAGTATTGGTAGCCGTCGGTGTCCACACAAATCCCGTGAATGGATCAGCTTGCATTTCTTGAGTGCTAAAACGAATGCTTAAAGGATCTTGGACGGTGGACGCACCATAGTTCGACCCAAATGCAATAACATGCCGGTCACGATCTGATACCATGACTTGTGTTGCAATAGTCGGGGTCGTAGCATCCGGAGTTCCAATTCCTGTTAGATAATCTGACAGAGTTAATGCCCTAACAGTAAACCCAGTAGTCTTGTCCCAATAATATACGCCGCCGTTTCGGACGTTAAACAACAGATCCTCGCCAAAGTTATCCACGCCCCATAAACGCAAGGTATTTCCAGTTGACAGAACCCTTGGGGTTCCCCACGTTCCCCCGCTCCATGGACCAGAACCCCAACCGTTACCACCAACCTGAGTATCAAGACCGACATTGATCTGATATTTCGCAGTAACGGTTCCACCGCCTGTGGTAGAAGATGTGGCGGCTGTCAACAGAGTTATGGTGTAGACATCATCCGATACAACCTTAGCAACAACGTGTTCCGCATTAAGCGTTGCAGCCAATACACCTCCGACAGCAGATGCTCCGGAAAATGTAACAAAATCACCCGCAGTGCATCCGTGAGCAACATCTGTCACGGTAAGTGTCACGGTAGTATTTGTCGTAAATGGATTTGTCAGTACCGCAGTTTCTCGAAGAGGGGTGATGTCGTTAAACGCCCCGCCGTCTTCAATGTAAAACTTGAGGTTTGTTCCAACCGACAGGTATGTGGAGCCGCTCAGTGTCACCCAGTTTAAAAGCGACCTACTCGTTCCAAGATACGAACTCTGGGAATATTTTTGCCACCCGCCAACGGACTGCGGAACTCCGTTTCTAAACCGAACATAATCGCAATCGTACCACCCGCCCTCATTAGTATAGGCGGTTACGTCTCGAACTAGCCCCGGTCTAAACTGGAGTTTTTGTAGAGGCATCAGGCATAAACCTTTTACTCGTCGCGTGGTGGAGGATTAGGATCGTAATACGACCCATCGTCGGCTTGCTTGCATCCGGGGCCAACCCAGACCCTATCTCCAACAACAATATATGTCATACCTTCAGGAGCCGCATCTTCAGCAAGTCCTGCAATGACATTCAACACATTCTTATCAGCGTCTAGAACTACGGTTTTCATTAGTAATACTCCGTAATGCGAATTGTTCCGGCTGCACCATCACCGCCAGCATAGTTTGATGAAGTAGTAGTTGCAGGCGATGCACCTCCACACCCAAAATTTTGTCCATCAGCACCCGTGGCATCATTTGCTCCACCCCTTGCACCACCAAACATTGGGCATTCGCCGGGTTGAGACAGAGCCGCTAAAACTCCACTGATAATTGTCCTTGCTCCTGCCCTACTTCCGTAAAGATTGATATCGCCGCCAGTAGCTGTCCCGCCAACGCCACCTACAGTTGCTGATGAATTTCCAGAAGTTGCAGAAGTGGCTTGTCCTAACCCTCCCCCGCCAGCACTTAATAAAGATGATCCAAATGTCGTAGTACCACCACCCGTTCCGTTATTTTGCCCGGACGCACCACCACTACCACCAGCACCAACAGAAAACGAATATGTAGCTGATGGTGCTACAATTAACTTAGCACAGTATGAACCACCACCCCCTGATCTAGACACCGAAACCATACCAGTAGTTCCAGCAACGCCAGAACCGCCACCACCACCGCCAACACATTCGACATAAATTGCTCTGACCTTTGATGGTGTCGTATATGTACCGGAACCTGTCTTATACGAGATGGTCTTGAGTGCGTATGCGTTGATCGAATTGACTTGGATGCCATTTGTGAAATTCGTAACTTGAGATGAATCAACCGTTACAGCAGTTGCAATTACCGTCGGACTGGCATCGGTGCCTGTTCTAAAAAGCATCCTCGTCGGTATACGGTTTGTGCCGATTGTGCCTTCTGAATCAATAATTATTTGAGCACCGTTAGTAAAACCAGTCCCATCGTATCCTTGAAAATTTAACTGACCAATATTATCACCAGTCACAACAGTCGTCCGTGCAGCTTCAGTGCCGCGAGATTTTCTGAAATATGCATTCGGAGCAGATGTGTCCGTCGAATATCTAGTAAGATATTGCGTTGTAGCAATTCCAGACACCTCAAAATTACCGTCTGGCGTCGTCGTCCCGATCCCGACCTCACCCGCGGATGTAATCCGCATCACCTCGGTAACATCAGTGGAACTGTTATTAGTATAAAACCTTAAAGCACCCGCAATGTTTGAATCAGACGTATATGTCTCAACAATCGAGTCAATACGTCCAATGTTTCTAAAATTTGTCCCGCCATATGCTTGGATTTGCAGACCTCCCGCCTCATCTGACGTAGCCACAGCGGTAGGGGACGCCAATGTCCCTCTTGCTTTTCTAAAATCAAGTTGGGGTTTGGTGGCATCAGTGGAGTATCTTGACGCTCTAAATTTAGTTTCTGAATCACCATCAATTGCAACAATTGTAGACGTTGCATTGTAAGCATTTAAGATTGTACTTGGAGAAGTTGTACCGACACCCACTTGACCACTCGCACTAATCACAAACGGTGTAGTGTCAGGGTTCGTGCTGTCCTCGACAACAAACGCATCACCAGTACCCGTTTGCGTAATACGCATGGCGGGAAGAGTGGAGGATACGGACGAGATAACAGGGCCACTGAACAGATTATTTCCTGTCCCAGCAGCGTAGACGTTCCAGTTATTTGCCTTTACAACGCTGCCCGTTGTTAAGGCAGAAGATGTTGCGGCACTGCTATATGTAAATACGGTTGTATTGGTCACGGTCACCGTGTACGGGCCACCATTATAACTGCCGGATGTCATAGTTCCAGTGACGTTGGCAATTAAAACCTTGTCGCCAGTTGCAAGGCCATGTACCGCAGAGGTCGTAACCGTTACCGTTCCTGCTGATCCGACAATGCTGGTTATCGTGGATGCTGCCGCCGCAGCGGTGTTAAGATATACGCCGTAATTATTCGTAGCAGTAGTGAGATCGTCGCCATAAAACCCATAAAAATCGGTTACTTTTTGATTAGTTCCTAGCGTAAAATTGCCCGCTCGGTAGTTATATACGTTACTGGTCGTGTATGAAGACGCCGCCGCTCCTCCGGTCAGTAAGGATCTGTACCCATAAATACCGACAGTTGCAGTGTCATCATAGGTAGGTTGTACAAGAACCCCGTATTGAGTAGTCGTACTTGTAGAAAGTGTAGTGTCAACATTTATACCCACAGCATCACTTGGGGTGGAGCCACCGACAACAAAATTCCCCTGTAGGCTTAAGCCGCCCGCCCCAATGGTAAGAGCCGGAGTATAGTCCAGAGCCGAGTACACGTTGGTGCCGTCACACCAGACCATCGTCGTTTCGCCATTGGTGATCGTGATACCCGTTCCGGCAGAAGTCTTGACAACAATCGACTGCCCCCCAGATGTGCCGTTTTTCACGACGTACAGCTTGTCAACCGATGGGACAATAACATTTCTGGTGGCTGTCAGACCACCGACAACGGTCGATGTCAGGCTGATAATCATCTGACGTGCTTCGTCAGTTCCTCCGTTTACCGTGGACAAGGTTTTGTTAGCATCTGTCGCAAAAACTACATCCGCTGCTCCGGAAATAGCTTGTTCCAGCAATGTACCAAGGTTGGTATTCGTCGTGGTTCCCCATGTACTTGACTGATCTCCAGTACCGATGAGTTCCAAACGAAGATTGGAAGAATACGTGCTGGTCATTCATGCCTCCTAAGCGGCGATCTGTGTCCAGTCAGGAGACTGGTTTGGTGTGATTTCACTATATCCCGGAACTTGCGCCGGGGCAATCACAGACCACGCTGGTGATTGTGCGGGAGTAATAGCAGAATACGAAGGTATTTGCGAGGGGTTTATGGCAACCCATGCTGGAATTTGATCTGGAACTATCTGCCCCCAAACAAGAACCTGACCCACAGATCCTGTTGCAAATACGCCTGTGACAAAGGCACTTGGAGATATGACAATGCTGACTGATCCAACACTTGTGTTTGCCTGTACACCGTCCACATCCACAAGATTGATGGTTATGATGTCAACTTGACCGACAGCAGTGGTAGCTTCAACCCCTATCAAAGAGACGTTTGCTGTCCCAACAACAGATACGTCTCCAACAGATCCTGTGGCCTCAACACCCGTGATACTGACATTGGCATCCGCCGTGACAGTTGCTGTTCCAGCACTGCCTGTAGCAGAAACACCTGTAAGGTCTACATTGGCGGTTGCGGTTACAGTTGTCGTGCCAACACTACCTGTAGCAGTAACGCCCGTGACACTGGCATTGGCATCTGCTGTGACAGTTACCGTGCCAACAGCACTTGTGGCAGTGACGCCTGTAAGACTTACATTAGCGTCTGCCGTGACGGCTGCTGTGCCAGCACTTCCTGTAGCAACGCCAATCGCAACTGCGCCTATTCCAAACGGATCTAAGCCCCAACCAGAGGCTCTTGACCATCCTTCAAAGACTACAACTGCGTCGGTCATTACTCATCACGCTATGCGAATAATGGCACTGGAAGCATCGTTTGTTGGGAAAATAATTGTGAACGTACCTGCGGAGGCTGTTTTGTCTGCGCCAAAGTCCAACACAACGACAGCTTTATTCGCCTGTGTGAAATTATAAATTAGTGCGCCGCGAGCAGTAAACGAAGCAGTAGACCAAGACGAATCTGCAAAATCTGCAAACGCTGTCGTGCCTGACGAGGACGTAGCACCTGAAGCAAGCGTATTGCCTCCCGCCACATATGCAGAGCCAGACGTGTTTGTCGTTTCATTGGTTGCAGAGTATGCGGTTGTCGAGGCGTCAAGCGTTGCCGAAGACGTGTACAGAGCGATATTAAACGTGTCCGCTGCTCGAACAGGTGAAGAGGCGGATGCAGAGATTGCGTGTACGCCGCTCATCAGTTGCAGCTTGAACGAGGTACACATGAAGTTACCAGTAAATGCCATCACGGCCTCCTAAGAATTTCGGCGAGTTTCGGGTGTCCAGCTTCCTCAACAATGTGGCCGACAGTGGACCTGTCACAGTTGATTGCCTGTTTCATATGGGACAGTATAACCTGTTCCACTTGATCTTGAAAGGCTTTTGCTTGGTCGCGTATTGCAGGGTGCGCCGTATCAGAAACTTGAATTACCCGCTCGGCTGCACGTTTCGCCCAGAACTCCGGTGGATGCCCACCATTATCCGACGTTGCAACATCGACCTTAAATGCACCCGTTGTCATTGCTGGCGTAAACATCAGTTTGCTTTCACCCTAATTAATCCGTTTCTATATGTATCTTCGTTCTCACGACCTTCGCCGTAGTTCTTCAGTCTCGTGACAGCTTCGATGAATCGTTGATTGTACGTGTTCAAAAGATCATTCTCACCTTTCAAGAAGGTGTACGCCTCGACCAAAGATCCATACAAGAGTGCTTCTATGGCATTATCCGCTAACCACGTAACAGGTCCTGTCGTAAGGCTTGCCGGTCTGTAGTAATAATGGATCTCAACAACAAAAGAAGCATTTGGCACAGGAGCGATCAGGAAGTTGTCCTTGTCAAACAGGCCGTAGTACTTCGGGATACCCGTAGCTTCGGTTGGGTTATACTCCTGTAGGTACTCAGGATCTTTGTTTAAGAGAATAATCTTGGAGCCAGAAGACGTAATTATCACACTAAACGGGGCTAGAAAATCTGTCGGGGCTGTCAGATACTTGTTTCCCGAGGTCATCGTCCCCGTAGCGTTCTTGCGAAAGTCCTCAAGATCAACGGCGTAAAAGATACGCTCTTCTGCGCTTTGAATGAAATTGTCGATATTAGCAACAAACGTCGTTTCTTCGGACTGAGTATAGTCCTTAATGGCTTGTACCAAAGTTGCGTATGTCCAGCCCATCAGGTTATATCCACTTCAACAACGCCAACCTGCGTAATCATCTGCAACAGGTTGTACTCTATAAACGGGAAAATGTCAGTACCAACTGGTACGTCCATCGGCTCGATACGGGACGGTCTTGGTGCAACTAACGCCTGTGGCTCAGGGGGCGGAAAGATCGGGTCTAACTGAGGATGCTTCGCCTCCCAGCATTCCGTGCAGGTTCTCAGACCATTCCACTCTTTTGCCAGCAAATGATAATCGTATTGAAATCCGCACCTGTCGCAGATCGCAATGGCGTATTTGCCGTTTGCAAAAAGACCCATGGGTTACCCCAACCGATAGTTGGACCGAGAAGGCGTCAATCTCAGAGACGCCCGATCACGATCTTCCGTGGCAGCACGTTCAAACTCTTCCTCGTAGATTGCCTTCAACATCTGAATACGGTCGGGGGCCTTCTTGATTGAGATGTAGTACGCCAACCCGGCAGCAAGACACGGGTAAAAGCGAAACGGGATCTGCATGGTGTCTACACCAGAATTAGCATCGTCCAACCGCACCAGCTTATCAACCACCAGAGTGTAGGTTGTGTCAGGCTTTGGCCAGACATACACAACAGGGATAATCTTGCGGTCTACAAAGTACTGTACAGGGCGACCAATGCTTAACTTGTTAGGGATGTTCTGATAAATCTCGCGGCTGATCCGGTCGATTGTGAGATCAGACTGTGACGCGGTTCCAACCCCCGAATCACTTCGGACAACAGCAGTAATGATGTCGATCACACTTGATGTCAGCGTATATGATTCATTGCTGGCATTAAGCGCAATATTCTCTTGGACAATCGTCCACTGGTTCAAACCACGGTTTGCCCACTCAGCAAGAAGCAAATTCAAGCTACGGCGAGCCGTGCGCTGGTCGTATCCTGTACGGATCTCAATGCCACAACGCTCAAACGCCTCTTCGATGTAGTCGGCTACATCTAACTCAAATGTCTTCGTGCCAGAAATTGTCATATCAACTCATCTTGCAAGGTTTCATACGAATCACTATCCCGCTGCCACGGCTTACAACAGAGCCGCCCTTACTCATCTTCTTCGCCTTGCCTTCGCCCATGACACGCATACGCTTCATTACACGCATCGGTTTCATAGGCTTTACAAGGCCGCCCTTGGCAAATCCGGCAGTAGCACCCATCTGTCCTGTTGTCTTATTCATACCGATAAGACCCGGATTTGTCTGCTTCGTTGTTCCCTGCGGTTGACCAAAAGCATCCCCCTGCATCCCGTAATCCATTGGTGAGGCATATGGGGATGCCTGTGGTACCTCTGGCGCGGCAGGTTGCGTAACACCAAGGTTTGCCATGCCTACAGGAGGAGCAGCTTCAACCGCACCACCATCAGCGTATTTCCGCACACGTCCGCCCATTTTAAGCCCCTTCATGGATTGCTGCGTATCATGCTTTACATCAGCCCTAGACTTTTCCCAATCGGGCAGTGAAACTTTTCGCTTTGCAGCAAGTTTTTTATCTTGGGCAAGATCCTTCTTGGATTTCTCCCACATACCAATATTCATAAGTCCAGATGGTGATGCTGACGTAGCCATGTTATCTACCTCCGGCTCTTCCAAACCCTTTAGTTGCAACGCCACACCCACGCTTTGACGAACGCTTGGCTGTTACTAGGCCACCTTTTTTCATCGCCATCTTACCGACCAAATCACTTTTATAAGCCTCTTGGTCCTTGAGATACTGTTCCTTATCTGGAAATTTTCCGGGCAATTTAGGCTGCGGTTTATCCGTTTTACCGGGAATAAAACTGCTTCCTTTTGGCATGGAATATTGGCCCATGCCCATATCTTCGCCCTTGAACCCTATTTTCTGCTTTGGCGTATCCTCGTTTCCGGGAATAAAATCAATTCCTTTTTGTGGAAGATCACTACTTAGTGGTGAAAGTTTGCTGGTCTCCACTTTCCCAACCTTCGGAAGGGTGTCCATAATATCTGTGCCGCTCTTCCTCCGCGCACCGCCACGATTGGATTCGGTCTTGGGAGGAGCCATCTTCGTGTTGTAGTTCTTGCCTTGAAATTCAAACGTGCTTTCTCCGGCATCCAGTGCCGAACGAAATGCTGCGTCAAACTCTTTACGAACTGAACTTGCCATCTTACTTACTCCGCTTCTTCGACATACCAGCCTGTGATAAGGCAATGGCGATTGCTTGTTTAGGGTTCTTTACCACAGGACCCTTCTTACTTCTTGTATTCAAGGTTCCAGCCTTAAACTCGCGCATCACCTTGCTGATCTTCTTCTGCGCCTTCATGATCAATCACCTGTAGCCGGATGTCTTGGCAGCAATCTTAGGGGGCTGTTTTACAAACTGCTTACCCTTCGCCTTGCCAGCACGTTTAGCCTTTGTCGTTGCAGCATACTCAGAAGGGGTAAGAGCCTTAATGGCAGCCTCCGGCAAATACCTCTCACCTGTCTTACTAGACGGCTTACCGGATTTGGTACGCCACTTTTGATCAGACCAGTTCTTCAGGGATTGCTGTGGAGCCTTCATTAGTCCCTATATCCTCCGCCCTTTGCCTTGTACTGTTTAGCCAGCATCTGCGCTTTACGAGCAGACCACTGACCAGCAGCCGTACCCTGCACGGCTGCGCTCTTGATTTTGCTAAACAAAGCCTTCCTCATGGTAGGCTTTGTGTAGTTGCCCGAAGCATTTACACCAGACTTCTTTACAGGCAACTCACCCTCCTTTAGCTTTTGCCACGACCTTTTGGCTTACCAATAGCAATCATGATCGCCATGCCACGGCCTTTTTTAGCCATGCCACCCTGTTTCATTTTGCCCTCGGACTTTTCCATCTTCATGGATTCCATTCCTTCGTGCTTCATCATACCCTTCTTGGAAGAGTACATTTCCTTGCCGCCGTATTCGCTGATCTTGCCAGCCTTTTTCTTGGTGGCCATGCCACCCTTTTTCAGGCCCATTGCTCCATACATACCTTTGTCAGCCGCTGCCATACCCATTCCTTGAGATTGAGAACGCGGCGAAGGAGCCGTCATACCGGGAGGAAGACGAGTTGGTCCACCGGATACTCTGGGAGGAACCCGAGGAGGTTTATTGGTCACGTCTCCGGGACGAAGTGTCATACCGCCCATTGCCATTTTAATACGGGGTAGTTTAGGCATTCCGGGGGAAAAGGGTTTCTCGCCGGGACGGGGGGAAGAACCCTTTGGACGAGTCTGCACAGTTCCGCCCATTGCTTTTTCAACGGCACCACCTTTTTTATAAGGTTTTCCACCAATAAATAAAGGCGCGTGAAGCGGCTTTTTAATCACAGGGTTACCTTTATCTTCGGAAAGTCTCGTATCACCACGTATAACTGCTGGCATAGTAAATCTCCTATCTGTTTTCAACTAAACGATCTATTTTCTCTTCAATCCGATCAAATCTCTTGATGAGTTGGTCTAGATCGTTATGAAGATCTACTCGGGTGACATAGTTTCGGGCTATGTCCTCCCGCGTATTTGAGGTATGGCGGAACAATTCGTTAACCCTGCCATTAAGATACACCAAAATCCACGCCGTAGGAATGAGGATTATTGTTAAAAGTATGTTCCAGATAAACTCTAATCCAACCATCATGTCAGCATTTCCATCTTTTACGGGCCTGACGAAGACGGCTTTTTGGATCTTTTGCAGCTTCCGGGAACATCTTCGCTTGTCCCGCTGATCTTGCACAGTAAGACTTACGGCGTTTAGCCCGCTCTCCTGTGGGCTTGTCTTCTGTCACGGCAGTCTTCAACTTCGATCCGGGGTTGGCACGGCGGAATGCTTTGACACCTTTTTCTGTCATGCCAGCACCGGTCTTCGTTTTACGGAAGTTGCCGGATTTGACAGATGTCTTAATTCCCATGCCCTTGGCCATTGTACACTATCCTCAGTAGAGTTTTCTCATAACGAGAATAATTGTGTACGCATCACCCGCCGACGCATCCAAGGTGGTGAACAAGATATTTCCTGTTTTTCCAGTGCTTGCGTTGTTGTCCAAGCCGCCAAAATCGTTGAAATCTAGCGTCTGAGAAACATTCTGCGGTACGGTTAGAATGGTTACGTTGGTGGATGCCTCCCAAAGGAGACGAACTTCCATTCCGTGCGTGAGCATATAGATCCGATCAATCTGTACGGCAACGCACGCTTGACCTTGATACGCAGTCAAGGTGGCAACATCCACTTTTTTAACGGTGGTTTCACCCGTGCCGTCGGAAGCGTTAGTGAATTTCATGATGACTTGTTTGCCACCCTGAAAGAGTATCTGTGTCGCTACTGCATCAACCATGTGATCTATCCTTCAAATAAATGGAAGGGGTGCCAGATATTGACACCCCTTAAATCACATTACGGGGTATATGTAGCATGCTGGATGTAGTTTACAACCAACCAACCAGTACCTGTGCCTGTGTTTGTTGATGTGATCATGATCTTTACATCAGTCGTCCCAACAGTGACCCAATTACCAATTCGGGTTGCATCGGCACCTGCCGTAGCCGCAATAATTCCAAGTGTACCACCCGCAACTGCCGCAGCTGCCGTGAGTGCTGTTGCCGACGCTGTTGTGCCGATTCCAAGAGTTGAAGCTACACCGCTCCAAATAACACCGACATAAAGCTGGATGCTTGTGATCGTGCTACCTGCTGGGATTACGATGGCTGTCGTATAAACGCCCGCAGACCCGCCATTGGTTGCCTGAGTGACAGCTTCATATTGTGAAAGTACAACTTCACCGACGTTGGCTATATCTGTGCCGAGGGTGGTGCCAGTTGTTGATTTGATTGGGCCAGCGCGTACTGAACCTGAAAAGGTCGTCGTTCCCATGAGGATCTCCTGTCGTTGGGTTGTCTGCCACAGTGGCAGTCAGGGATTGCAAAACTCTACAATAAAAAAAGGGCTGACACAAGGCCAGCCCTTTTATATTTCTGTCAGTGACAGATTTTACGCACCCGGCGAACCGTACATGGCGCGAGGGTCAGACCAACCAAAGCTATAACGCTCACGGGCCTTGTAACGAGCGTTGCCCGTTTCAAAGTCACCTTCCATAGCCGTCTTGATTGGGCTACGGACAAAGTGCTTCATGCCATTTGGTGCGTCTGTCTTAATGAAAAACGCATCAGGATCGGTCAAGAAGTGATTGATGCAGAAGCCTTGTGGCATATAACCACCCGACTTAATCGCGTTGAGGTCGTTATCAGCAGTTCCAACACGTTGTTCGGACTTCAAGATCCGTTCAGCCGTGAACTGGAGTGCAGGAGGCAAGATCAGTTTCATGCCACGAAGGGCAATCTTCAGACCACGCTCGTCGATAAACGCTGCAATATCAATCAGAGCCTGTTCGAGAGAAGTCTCGTTAAGATCTGCTGCTGTTGCGAGTGTATTCGACCAGTTGCCACCACCAGTTGTGGTATGTGCGCTGCTGATAAGTGCTACACCATCGCCGCCCAAGTAGGACGAGGAGAACGCATTGTTAAGGATTGAAGCTGCCTTAACCTGCTTGGTATTGGACATCGACCGCGCAAGAGCGCGGGTATAACGAGCCGACAGCTTGTCATACAGGTTATCTTCCACTGCCTCTTCCGTGATGGCGAATGCAAGAGCAATCGTCTCATGGGTGTAGCGAGCAGTAAAGGCTTCACCAGCGGTGTCGTATGAAATGGCCGCGCCTTCGCCCTTTACAGGGGCTTGGCCGAAGCCTGAAAGCATCACCTCTTCCTCAAATGCACGGTCAGAATTTTCCGTGTCGAAGATTTCGGTATGCTCGTTGTCGTAACGGTCGTACTCCAAACCAAACAAGGCGTTAAGACCCGGCTCCAGTTCTTTGAGGAGTTGTGAACGAGTAATAGCCATGGTTCATTACTCCTTAAATACCCGCGCCAGTGCCATTGGCATTGTAACGGTAGAAGTGATTGTTAAGCAACACAATCGCCAAACGCCCCGCCGACGCAGCATCAGAGTTCGCAGGAGTATCCTCGAAGCCCAAAATGCGGAGGTTGAGAGTATTGGTAGTTGTTGCCGTTGAAACTGCAAGCGTACCAGCCGACAAGCCCGAAGTCGTTGAGCCTGTAATAGCCGTTGCAAAGTTTGCGTTTGCATGGACAATGCTATCTGCTGCTGCTGCATTACAGTTGATCAGGAACGTCTGATCAGGGTGAGAAGAGATAGTTGCAGTAGCTACCGAACTTGCATAGACTGCCGCTGTTCCCGGCCAGTAGGGTGACCATCTAGGCTTACCCGTCAGGTCGATATAGTTACAGCCAAGAAAAGCACCTAGAATTGGAACAGTACCACCGGCTGCCGAACCGACAATGTCAATCATGCCGTTCGTCAATGGAATCACAGGAGTACCCTGATAGATTACCGAAGACGTTCCAGTAGTTGCCGCTGTCTGAATGTTGTAAACAACATCACCGTTGGTATTTGCACCGCTTCCAAGCATACGATACGGGCGAAGCCCGAATGCGGCATTAATATTTGCCATTGCTTAGATCCTTATGTTATTCGGCTGCACGATTGCCGCCGAAAGTGACTCTTGATTGCCGCTCAGGTTTAATAATCGGCATGGAAGGATGTTGATCTCGCATCAGGTCGTTATCAACCGCATCAAGTTGCTGTTGCGACTGACGGTTATAATAAGCCGTACGCTGATTTACCAGATCCATTGGAATACGCGCTAGAGCAAGACCACCAACTGCAATGACACCAGCATGCTTGCCGTTATCAATCGTAGGAAGATCCCAATCAGGGTATTCATCTGCGCGAACAAGTGCAAAGCCTTCGCGTTGGCGGGCGGTCATGTTTTTCCGATCATCAAGCCCCGCGTTTTCCATTCGAATCCATCGGTGCTTAAAACCCTCCGGTGGGAGAGGTGCGTCCAAAGAGGACGGTGGTTTCCAAGTCGTAGGTCGTGCGGCCTTGGAGCGGACGGTATCTTCGCGTTTTGAGCGATCCATAGTTAGTCTCTCTCTGCTTGCTTCAGATTTACCTGCCGGGCGTACTGTTCATAACTCAGCCCCAGTGCTTTGGCAATCTTTTTTTGTGAAGTGGAAAGGTCGTCACCCTTGACAGCCTTGTTTGTTTTTTGTGCGCCAGTGGGCCGCGCACCTCCGACAGCGGATACAGGCTTGGTTCCCTTGGCAAATTTATGCGGGAAATCATTCCGAATACGCTTGTCTAACTCACGATAATACGCATCGCTCGAAGGATTGTACCCCTCTGCAACGAGATCATTGTGAGTGTCGTAGGCCGTGTATGTCATGGCCTTATCCGCTCCGAACCATTCATTACGCTCCGCCCACTGCTGGGCCTTCTCGTCAGGAACGGGCTCTCTTCGAGGGGCAGCAACCTCTTTTGCAGACTGTTGGTCGTACAGAGTCTGCTGCTCCTGTTGATACTTGTAGTTGCGGATCTTGTCGCGTTCCAGTTCAAGCCTTGCAAGATACTGATTGGCTTCAAGCTGCTTATCCGTGTCACCAGTGTCAACAGCAGACCGATACTGATCCTTGTAAAGCTGTTCTTGGACCTTGATCCGCGTGTCAGCTTCTGACGTGTACGACTGATCCAGAAGAGACGTGCGCTTCTGCATAGCATCAAGCTGGCTCTTGACAGATTTGGCATAGTCTAGTGCTGCCTGTTCACGACGCTCGGTTTCACGAACTTTATAGGTCAGCTTACCGATACGCTTCCTGACAGACTCGCTCTGGGCAGATAGATCGTCATCGTCGTCGTCTTTTGGTTTCGGTTTGACCTCTACCTCAACTTCTTCGGTATCATCGTCTGACGACTCTTCATCTACAACGGTAACTTCAATGTCTTCATCATCTTCAAACATGGTAACTCCTTAATGCGCTGTTAGACATTCATGATGTCTTCTGGATCAGCGATGGTTGCGATGACCTCATCATCGTTTAGGATACGAACTTCACCGCCATCAATCTTGAAGCGTGAACCCGCATAGCGACCGAATAGAATCCAGTCGTTCTTCTTGCACCACGGACCTGCGGTGAATTTGTTTTCGTCCCCGTAAGCGTCTGGTCCAACTGCCAGAACAAGCCCGACGACGGTGGCAAGGGTCTGTCTTTCAACATACTCATCAGCCAAATGGATACCGCCCCGTGTCTTACCTATGCCACGATAGGGAAGAACAAGGATGCGCCATCCTGTGGGTTTTGGTAATCGCTCGAATACACTGGAGGGGATCTTGGTTGGATCTAAGTACCGATCCTCCAAAGCCACGTAGGCTTCTTCCAGTGCGGATTTTGGGGCCTCTACATTCTGAGGCTGGGCCTTCATAGCTTCTGCAACGTGAGTCGGCAGTATTAAACTACTCATCCTTGTCTTCCTGTTTAAGCAGAGAGCGTATTACGTATTCGGCTTCCGCCCAGACTTCGTACTTTGCACGAAGCTGCTTGTATGCCACGAAATCAGGAACCGCGCCCTCTGTGATCGCTTCCCTGATAACCTCTTTTCTGTCAGCAAATGTCCTTAGAACTCTGTCAGCAAAGAACAGACTATCCACATGATCTCCTTATCCAATCGGTGTTGAGTTATGGATCATTGCATCCTTCTTCTGGCTACCTGCGGAGGAGCCAAAGAAGAACGCCATGATTCCGGTCCAAGCCGCGCTTAACGTACCAAACATCATTAAAAGCACGTCGCCGCCTTTTTCTGGCAGACCGTAAACCAAAATGTACAGCAGTATCCCAAAAAAACCGAACGTCACCCCAATGGCAAGCACCCGTGGGAGCCAGTCCTTTGTTTCCTTCTGCATGTCACGGGCTGATTTCCTGTCATCGACGGCAATCCGCTCTAGATCAATGTCAAGGCTTCTCATTTGAACCTTGAAGTCCGCATCCACCTTCTTGACAGCAGCAAGCTGTTCAGGAGTTGCAGTTGACAGGGCTGTTGCAATGTCACTGTCATTACCATCAGGATGGCCAAGAAGGACCTCTGACAGGGCTTTGACAGCAACGCCAGCAAGGGGTCCACCCAATGCTGTTGCCAGAGTTGGCGCGACAGACCCGATCAAGGGGCCGAATGTTTTAAGAAGATCCATCTTTACCTCCAGTGGATTTAGAACCTAACATGATCCCTGACAGAGTTCCTGTCAGGAAGGTGGCGATTGGAGCAATCAGCTTGAAAAACTCTTGGTCATTAGGGGCCTGTCCGTCTATCGGCTGCACGACAAATATTAGACTATATAAGACAGCAAAGACAGTTCCTGTCAGTGTAAGACATAGGGATATCCCAATGATAAACTGCAACAGGGCGTGTAGTTCGTCTTCTTTAATTCTCATCTTGCAACGGCTCCGCACGGGTTTCTTTTGAGGGTATCTGCGGAACAGGTTCCAGAGGCGGTGCAGATAGGCGGGTTGCATTCAGGTTTGTCCCAGTTTGCAGGGTCTTGACATGGGTAACGATAGTGGTCTTCGCATCCCGCCAGAACGATCATCATGGCTACCAGAAAATACTTCATTTGTGCGTGAACACGACCATTCCGATGCCAACGCATACGGAGAACAAAACAATAGCACCAACAAGCCATGCGCCTATAATTAAGTCCTTCATGTTCTCTTCAGCCTCATGCTGGGCCGCCGCTGCCTGACGCTGGGCTTCCTTACGCATTTCGGTTACTTCCTTTTGAATAGAAATCCACGCTTGTTGACCGTATGCACCTACAAAAAGGTTTCTGGTGTCTAACTGAAGTTTTTGGGCCTTCTGCTTCAGCGTATAGAGTTTGATAGCTTCGGCCTCAAACTCAGCTTGCGACTGAAATAGTTTTTTCTTACGTTTACCGGACGTTAGCTGAGTAATTTGGGCAATGCGCCCAAACAAACTACCCACCTTTTCGGCAACGTCCAGCATCTCATGACCAGAGTCCACGGCACCTTTAATGCCGTTGTACAACGCCGTGGCTCCAGCAATGAGTGTAAAAGGGTCCATATTAGCTGACAGTGTACTTTTGAGGGCGGAGCATTGCACCAAAGCCACGGGCAGTTTGTTCACCCTTCGGTGCTGGCGGAACTCCAATGGCAGAGCCGTTCTTCAAAGGAATTGTCCCTTGATTAACGATGGACTGCGATGTCTCAATAGGTGGTGTCTTAGTGGCAGCGCGTGGGATTGGGTAGTTCATGGTAGTCTCCTTGTTAACCTAAACGATTATATCCGGCGTAGTACTCCGGATTAGGGCTGTAAGTCTCGGTAGAAATTGGCGGACCTTGGTAATTTCCAGCGGTAAAATCTATTCCAGTTGTGTACACTGGTGGGAGTGGGGCTTCTGGTGTAGTTGTTGGAAGTACCGGTTTTTTAGGGGTTTTTGGAAGAGATGCAATCCCGCGATTATCGTTGCCGCCGTACAGTTCTTTGTCGCTTCCCGCGTTTGGATAGAGACGGTTAAACTCAGCAATGTTTACTTCTTCCTGCGTCATCTGACGGTCACGGTTAAATTCTTGCTGTGCTGTTGGGCCGCCTAAAAACGTACCCTGAAGAGTAGGTCCGTTAAAAAATCCGGATACGGTATTTGCAGCACCAAGCAGAGGATTTATGGCGTATGCTCCGGCTTGAATAGCAAGGCTCGCAGCATTGCTTGGAAGAGCATCGTAAGCAGTATTAAGTGCTTTTAAGGTATTCTCCGGAGCGTTTGTGATTGCATCGGCAACATATTTACTGGCAGAAGCTATCTGATCTCCAACTCCGGGAGAACCGCTTGGGAGAAAAGGTTGGCCTGACACGGAAACTCTTGGGATGTCCATTGCAGTCGCATATTCAGTAGCACCAACGTCGACAGGTCCTGCCTGAAGATGCTCTGGGTCATAGTTATTACTAAAACTTCCACCCCACCCAAGACCTCTGTCGTACCCAATTGCACCCATGTTAGCGTAATCTTGGGCAGTTCCACCTGTCAAACCAATATCAGCAGCAAGACCATATTTGTGATAGGAATCTTCTGCGGGTTTAGCCCCGCCGGGTAGTTGAGCAGGGGTAAAAGTTCTGGCAGAAGAACTTAGGTAGGGGTTTTGCCCCGAGTTCATCACATCATCCAACGTCCCCGAAAGTCTTGTTTGAAACCCCGGGTCCAATGTATTAAGATTACTTAGGTTTCTCTCTGTGTCCCCTTGCATCCGCATCGCGGTAGAGGTCGGGTCAGTATAGCCAAAGTCAAACAGGTTCTTCGGGTCAGCCATCATCCCACTAGGAGTTACTGGTGCCATCCCAGACGGCATAGACATCGGTGTAGACATTGGTGCTTTAGGGAAGTCATTTATCATTATGCCCGGAATACCGAGGTTTTTGACAGCTTCCTGTCGCGCAACAGAATCCAGACGAGCCTGTTCAGCCTCCGCCATCTGACGCTTTTGAAATTCTCTCGCTGCGGTTTCGGCAGCAGCTTTGTCCGCCGCCTCTTTGGCCTTATTTATTGCATTTTGATTTGCATCCGACCGATTAGAAGAGTCCCTGTCAACATCAGCCTTAGATACAGGATCGCGACCACCGCTTTCATTTACCTTTGAGTAACCGGAATCGGATTTGCTGTCAGCAACCGTGTCACCAGCAACAGAATCTACGCCACTTGCAAAACCCATACCCGTAACCCCTTACTGTCTAGCGCGTTCGAGTGAGACATTTGCACGGAGTTGTGCCACATCTTCCATGGATTGCAATCTCTCGCGGTCCAAAGCGTCCTTCTTGGCCATCTTCTGCTGGTCGAATGCCAGACGAGCCTGACTTTCCTGACCCTTCTGCTGCAATTCCTGACCTTTAAGCTGCAAATTCTGCTGCTGGATTTCAATCAAAGGATCTGTACCCTGCGGAGGAGGAGGGGCAAGTTGCTGTACAAGTTGCTGCATCAGTTTTGCTTCTTCCTTCGCAACCTCGACAGCCATTTGAACCTGATCAAGTTGCGGCATATCCTGCCCAAACTGCTTCTGCATATTCAAAATAACCATCTGTTGCGCCGCCAAAGAAGCGTGTTCCAGAAGGTGGGACAGCAAAATTCCGTAAATTGCAGGGGAAGTCTGCATAATTGGCAACATGATAAAGGCCATATGCACCTGAATATGTGCCATATGGTCCTGATCAGGGAACGCCTTCAGAGGATTACCCCCGGATGGGATCACCAATGACCGAGCATTCTCCAAAATAGCCTCTTCAGGCTGTGGTGGAGGGGGAGGAGGTAGTACAAGATCAATGTCTTGTACTCCGAGGGCCGAGTACATCCGTCGGTACGCCTCGTAAAGGTTGTGCATCTGTGGTGCGTTCTGCGCCAACTGCAACTGCTGTTGTGCAAGCGAGATCCGCTGCGTCATAGAGAAGATATTCGGGTCGCTGACAGGGATTACGTCCACCCGACCGTCGAAATCAGCAGCCATGATCGTCTGTTCACCGCCAAGTACCTCATATGGGTACTCAGGTGGCAGTGAATCAGCAAAAACCTGCGCCAGCAGCTTTAATTCCTGCATTTGGGCGTTGTGCAACCGCTTGTGAACAGCGGAAATGACCCTCGAACCGCGCTCCAGCAACGCAATCGTCGTTCCGACAGGCATTTCTTGGTTGGAATCACCCATTCCAAGGTCCGTGGTCCCCACAAACTTCTGCGCGGCGTCAATACAGAAGCCCAAAAGCTGCATAAGTACCGCAGATGGCTCCTTATACGGCAAAGGCATCAGCCCTTCACGCAATGCGCCACCCGGAGCATCGACATCCCGCCACTCTCCGGGCTGAATCGGGCTTTGGTCCTCCATTCGGAGGCCCCTTGTCTTAAACCCACCCGGCAAATTGGAAAGTGTCCCTGCGTCAATCAACTGGCGGAGGATGGAGGTCGAAGATCGTGACAGATTACCTAGAAGGTGAACCAGCCCGAAGCCATAAAACCCTAACCCGGGCAAGAACTTGTAATGAACAAAGTACTGACGCTTCTTTTTCTTCGGATCGTCTTCACGATAATTGCGACGGATGGACAAAACCTCCATCGAATCAGGGTCGAACGTAACAATGTACGGCAATTTGATGCCAGTCTCTTCACCGTCCTCGTCCGTGTCTTCAAAACCCTCTATGTCAAGGTTGCAGTGGCACTCATACAAAGCGTACTCTTCGCTGTCGCCCGTAGGTTCCCTGCCAGAAATATCGTCCAGCCGCTCTTGGATCTGGTCGCGCTCGGTCTCTGCCGGTTCTCCGAGGTCCACGTCCCGATAAAATCCGCTCACCTGCTGCTTGCGGAGTTCGTTCTTGCTCATACGTAATACGTGTGTAACGCGCTCCGCCGTCAGTAGATCGCGTGCCAAATATGGCACAATCAAATCCTTCGGCAAAATGTATGGGCTTGTCGCCCTTTCCAGAGATGTGTCGTAATACACCTTCTTGAAGGTACTGCCGCCGTATCCAACATAGAACAGCATCTGATCAAAGTCAGGGTCATACTCTTCCATGACCTGAGTGATCTGGTAATTCATGTACGCCTTGACGCGCTCCGCCTGTGCTTCACGCTCCGGTGTCACCTTTCCAATGATCGCCGCCCTCGCAGGGCCGCCCGGCGGCAGCAATTCCTTGTACGACTGTGCTTGGAACTGTGTCACAGCCTCATTCAGAATAGGATGGGTCACGCCGGACGCACCTTCAAAAGGTTCCGAACGCTCTTCGAAGGTCAGACCAAGGAGGATCATCCCCTCATCATAGACCTTCTTCCATTCTTTGCGGCTGCTGTCGTCATTGTTAATCAGGTCTACCAGATCCAAGGCAATCGTCTTCATGACCGCCTCATCTAGGACCTCTGCCAGATTTGCTTGGAACTCGATCTCTTCGACCTCGGCCTCTTCTTCAACCTCGGCTTCATCGTCGATTTCAGGAAGGCCATCAATGTCCTCGTCGTCCATCATATCGTCAACTGGACCACCAAGAGGTGTACCGATATTGTTATATGGCTGCATAGACATCAGTAATAAACCCTTTTCCCAACCCGCTCTTCTCTCACCGTCTCGTAATCATCGGGATGTGAAAGAAAGCCGCCTTGCCTGAAACGCATTAACGCCTGTGTCGCCGCATCGCAATGGTCATCATGCTCGCCAAATGGAAAAGTAGCCATCTCTTCGATGACTTCTTCCGCCCAGCTTGTTTCAGGATACCACACTAATCCTGCCTCGAACAGAGGCGCGACAGAATTCATTCGGCTGAATTTATCGTTGCCGCGACTTGGCGTGAAATTTACAACAGGAATACCAGACGCTCGCAATTCCTGTGTCAACGGCATACCCGCAGCCTTTGCTTCCACAAGGATTACCTCCGGCTCCCAGTACTTGTACTCCTCAAACGCAATCCTCTTCAGGTCGGGAAACTCCCACCGACCCTTCTTCGCATCCATCAGGATCACGTTCGGAGGGCTGTCCTCCTTCGGGTAAAACACACCCCACGTATGGATCGCTGTAAAGTCAGCCGTCTGCGTCTTCAAATACGCCGTGTCATACGACTGCATGACATAATGCAGACGAGGGATCTTCTCATGCTCCCAAGGCCGCCACCACTCGCGTTTGATAATGGACGAACCGTCGGAGGACGGTTGTTGAAGGTACTGTGCATTCCACTGTTGCAACGGGATCGAAGCCTTGATCTTCTCAAGTTCCTCTAAACTCCAGTACTCAGGCCACAAAGCCTTGCCGCTGTCCAAGATCGCAGGAAATTCGACCACCTCCCACTGATCAGCCTTCGGGTCCATCGCCGACTGCTTTAACAAACGTGCCGTCAAATCCTTCTCACCCCACCGGGTCATTACCAGAATAATCGCACCACCCGGCTGCAAACGCTGTCGTGGACCCGATGTGTACCAGTCCCACGCATTTTCAAGAGCAGTAGGTGACATCGCATCCTGCTCAGAGTGCGGATCATCCACGATGAAAAGATCAGCCCCGCGACCCGCAATCGACCCGCCAACACCAGCCGCATAATACTCCCCACCATCGTCCGTCTCCCAGCGATACGCAGCCTTACTGTCAGACCTTAACTTGACATCAAAGATGCCTTGGTAATCCGGCATCTCCATAAGGTTCTTCACCTTCCGTCCAAACCTGACAGAAAGATCCGCAGTATGGGTCGCTTGCATAATCTTGAGATCAGGCCGCCTACCGATCATCCACGCCGGAAACAAAAAGCTGGCAAACTCGGACTTCGTATGTCTCGGCGGCATGTTGATAATCAACCGCTTCAACTCACCCTTCGCCACACGCTCCAGCTTTTCCGCAACAATCTTGTGATGCCGCCCGGTGATGAAACCGGGCCACATCTGTTTTACAAACTCAAGGAAACTATCCTTCGCCTTGTCCTTGGCTGTCAAATCTTTCAACCTGTCCATGTACTTGTACATGTTCTTCAGGTCTTCAACAGGAACTTGGGACAGAGACTTGATTAATGCTTTTTGATCAATGGACAATGGTCATCCCTCTATTGTCCATCGACCAATGCCACAAAAGTCATAACACTTCAATGACTAGCGGTAATTCCAACTGGTCGGTGGATGGTGGACGTTTGACCTTGGACTTCTTTGCAGGTTTGATAGCCACCAGTCCGGAGTCCCTGTGCAAAAAGACAGGACCCAATGGACCAACGTAAGCCCCTGTTACGTTGTACTCCATATATTCATTGGCCTCTTCCCGTGTCATCCCGTCACGGATTTGCAAAACTTCCTCACACATATTGTAGTCATACACAATACGGGAGTTGTACTGCGGGTACATGCTGTCGCCCACGCCGATAATTGCATAATCAAAGCCATCTGCAAAAAGCGGCTTTTCCTTGTCATCGTATCCCTCAAAGAAATTTATTATATCCTCACGGACAGCTTCGCCGTGATCCAGCATTGTCTGATATTTCTGTGCATTTTTAAAAGACGACATATTACAAACTTTCTGTTGTACGGGCCGGGGGTCCGGGACCCTAACCCTTATCTACAGAAAAGGGGGGTGGGGGGTCAAGGGACCAATGTCCATTGTCCATGGGATTTTTTGAAAATTGATAATCCAATGTCCAAAATCGTGTACGGAGTACATCGGCGCGGTACGGGGGTCGATTTAGGGGGGTCGGGGGTCTGTAGACGAATGCCGCAGCCGATCCTGTTTTTGGCCAAGGGACCCGATAGGTCAGGATGGTTGACCTATTGTTGGATGGGCGAGGCGAGCGATAGGTCAGTTGTCCTGACCTATGTGGCCAGATAGGTCAGGTTGCCTGACCTAAGAAAGTTATCCACAGGGTGATTTATCTTTAAATCATTTGTTGACATTGTTTTGACCGCGTGCAGAATGGTGTCAATGCATACGGGATATGCAGAGACAAGAAAAAGGAAGACGACTATGACATATCTTACTCGGGCGGCATGCGATGCTACCACACCTCTTGATAATGCTTTGATACTGTTCGCGCAAGAATTAGAGGCGCACAAGGCATTGATTGAAAAGCTTGAAACTCAGATCCAGAGTCTTCATGCTCAGGCATTGGATCGCAACATGGACGAACGTGATACAGACATTCGTGAGATGGACGAACGTCTCGAAAAATTCTCTGGCCGTCTTGATGAAGTTGAATGCAGTCTCGAAGACAAGCTTGACTCGATGGATCTCGACGAACGTGTTCGCGAAACATTGCAGAACGTCACATTCACAGTCTCGGTTGACTGATCCCAACGGGGTGCATCGCAAGGTGCACCCTACCACTCTCGAAAGGATGACGACAATGAAAAATCTAATTGGTGATATCTTTGAACTGTTTTGCCTTGGCGCATTCGTCACAGGCATTCTGTTTCTCGCAGTAGCAATGGGAGGTTGAATATGGATTCGTTTACAGCAGTTATGATGATCGAAGGTCAGGTCGATGCAGAAGAACATGAAGTCTTGGATGCATGGCAATACCTGATCGACACCGGATTAGTCTGGCAATTGCAGGGATCATTCGGGCGCATGGCTCGGGATCTCATCGATCAAGGGATTTGCTATTTACCTAATTCAGAGGAAGCAACGGCATGACCAAATACAATGGATGGACAAACTACCCGACATGGCGTGTCAACCTTGAGATCTTCGACGGTGGCAACTGGGATCGATACTCTGCCGATGATCTTAAAGAGTTCGTGGTCGATCAGATCTTTGCCGAGACTTGTATTGGGATTGCCCGCGATTACGCAGTGGCTTTTGTGGGAGAGGTGAACTGGCGTGAGATTGCGAGTCATCTTAAGGAAGAGGAAGAGGAAACAGCGGCATAAAGACGAAAGGCCTCTGGAAACAGAGGCCTTTTTTATTTGTTATTTTTTTGCGCCGTGACAGCGCATTGTCACTTTACCGGCGCGGGCATGACCGGCGCGGGCATATTGTTTCTGGTAGTATAATTGTCACTTTACCGGCGCGGGCAGGTCGGCGCGGGCAGGTCGGCGCGGGCAGGTATGCGTTAAATGCAGGGCAGGTATGCGTTATGTGAGTTGACATTGTTTTGACTATGTGAGATATTATTCAAGTCAACAAGAGATTGACGGTCAAAAACAAGGAAAAAAACAATGCGTCCTATATATGAAATAGCAAACGAGATTCGCGCCGATTGGAAGAAACCATACTTTGGTGCAGTTCCATATCTTGAAGCTTTAGAAACACTAAAGAGTGCATCGGACAATTATTATTACGATAGCGGAAAGAGTGTCATCCTTTACTTTCTCGCCAATGCGTCAACGTGGCGTGGCGACGTCGCCAAACGAGTGAAGGCAGAATTGAAACAAACTGTAGGGATTAAGTAATATGATAACGAAAGAACAGCAGATTGCGATATTGCGGGTTTACTTGCGCGACACAAGCGAGGCCTCGTCCTACTTGCAATTCAGGCGCAGGATAAAGCGCGGTCATGGTTGTCTTATGCTACAATGGAAGGGGATGTGGTTGGGGATAGAACCAGACGGTTATACACATAGTTGAATAAGAGGCCTCTGGAAACAGAGGCCTTTTTTATTTGTCTTTTTTTGCGCTGTCATATTGTCACTTTACCGGCGCGTGCATTACCGGCGCACAGTATGGTTGTCACTTTACCGGCGCGGGCATTGCCGGCGGGCAGGTATGCGTTTGACGCAGGGCAGGTATGCGTTTATTGCATTTGACTATTTGTTTACTATCGACTAGGATCTAAAGATCGAAAGCACATAGAAAGGAATCTTCGATGAAAAACAGAATCTTCTCGAGCGACAATCCGAAAGCGATCAAAGCGCAAACGTACGGTTGGCGCAATGCCATTCACTATATGGCACCGTCACGACTTGCCGGAGTTGGTGATCTTTGTGGCGACGCAAGCAAGAGTTGCATTGAGTTATGTCTTGGCAAAACATCGGGCGCGGCTATTTATTATCCGACGGTTATTGCAAGCAGGATTGCAAAAGCACGACGTTTCATGAAAGAGCGTAAAGCTTATCTAAACGACATGAACAAATCAATCAAAGCAGAGATCCGTGCATCGGATAGGGCAAACGTCAAACTATGTGTTCGCCCGAACGGATCTACCGACATTCCATTCGAGGGAATTCGCGACGAAGACGGCTTGACACTCATGGAACGGTTTGCAGAAACGCAATTCACGGACTACACGAAGAGCGTCAAACGTGCGTTAGCGCACGCTCAAGGAAAGATGCCACGCAATTATCATCTGACGTTTTCGAGATCCGAAGTGAATCATGACGATTGTTTGCGCGTCTTACAAGCGGGCGGGAACGTCGCGGTCATCTTCGGGAACGGATTGCCCGACTCATGGCAGGGTTATCCGGTTATCAATGGCGACGCGCACGACTTACGACATATCGATCCGAAAGGTGTCGTTGTTGGATTGACACCGAAAGGTCCGAAGGCGAAGAAAGATCAATCGGGCTTTGTGCTTCGCGACTACTGATTTGACTTCGGGAGGCGATCCGGTTAACTCTGGATCTCCTCCCAAGGAACGGTTCGGTTTTTGTTTTCCTTTTCCGAACCTACACTTACCCGCAAGTTGAGCGACTCCCCGCTCCTTGCGGGTTTTTTTGTGTCTAAAAAGCGCAGTCATCGGACATTACCGGCGCACAACCGGCGCGACCAAGCCCTTGCAAAAACGCAAAGTATATTGGCACTTTACCGGCGCGGCGTTTGCAAATCTGCAAGGTACGCTTGCACAAATGCAATGAATAATGACCACTTTACCGGCGCGGTTAAAACAAGGTCGGGCGTCCATTGTCCAGAAACCATTGATTTTGCTAGGTTTTTACAGGTATAAATCTCAATAATATCAGCGGAAGGACGGCTGACCAAGTTAAAGACATTTGCAAAAATGCAAGATCGACGGGATTGCCAAGCAATTTGGGATGGTCGCCACAAAGAGGCCTGTATATTAGACTTGGTTTTGACGACCTTGTTTTCTACCCAAAATTCGCCACAATCTATTGCGCCGTTTACGTCCGGAATACCCGCTCCCGCCCATGCTTCAACTCTCGTCCAGTGGACTAAATTCTCTGTCGCTTTCTTCATCGATGAGTACATCTTCTTCTCTGTTGGGAACAAGGTCGATCTCCAGTGTTGGCATGGCAACAGCACGCAGGGCGGGGAACTCCGTCACCAGTCGAGCGATCTCTTTGGCGAGGTCATCCTTGCTCATCTGATCAATCCTACCGATCAGAACTTCAGACCGGCTAATATAGAGACCGGCGGCGGCTCCCCGCTGTTTCTCTGCACTGACAGCGGCGGGGTAGTTTCCGGCGGCTATCGAAAGATCGCGGATCTTTGCCAGTTGCACGATATGGCTGTCGTAGGTGACCTCATGTACCTTTGCGACCTCCGCCCTCAGTTCTCTGACACGCTCAACGATGAGCGGGTAGGTTCGACCATTCAAGAACTTCGAAGCGGCTGTATGGTAGTCCACATACCCCGCCTTCTGAGCGGCTTCACCCTGTGGTAGCCCGTCGATGGCATAATATCGACAGAACTGTTCCTGCATCTGCGTGATCCCCTTCTCCGCCTTTGCAGAGCCAAGATAGGGGATTGAGACAACAGGCTTGTGTGTTTTCTTCCGGTCTTTCATGTAGTCAACTTCCCGTCAACAGACTTCCTCTATAAGGGGGGTCTCCCAGCAATTACAAATACATAGCAGAGAAAAACAAATCTGTCTCTCGCGTGGGGGAAATAGTTTGGATATTAAGGATATTCTCCAGATAGTGGCTAAGTCATTGAAGATACGGAGATAGTCAGATATCGGCCCCACAGAGAAAAACACACACACAAAAATCATTCTGTGGCCCCCCGCGCGTAATAAAAAAATATTCTCCGTATAACTCCAATATCTGACTATCTCCGTATCTTCAATGACTTACAGACTATCTGAAAAATATCCTGCTCACCCTTATAAGGACAATGGACCATGGACACTGATCCATGCACAAAACGCATACCACCTATGCAAAAATATCAAACCTCCCCCATTGACCATTCTTAAACTTATGATATTATATGTCTTGTCAGCGGGAGAAAGGCTGACGAGCCGGACAATGGAGAAAGATCATGGCTCTCAACTTCGACGTATCAAACATCACGGACTACCAGAACATCACAACCTCGCCCTTCGACGAGAACAAGTGGCACCCCATTACTGAGTACCTTGTATTCGGCCTCATGGGCATCGGCATCAACGAGATCAAAGTCGGCAACGTGGACGAGGTCTTCCGGCGGGTCGCCATTCACCAGAAACTCTATGGCCCCGCCTTGGAGTACTATCAACCACCAACCTCGATCTACCTGACCCGTCAGGACATCAAGAACCACATCGGCTTGCGTACCAACGTCAGCAACATGACATCGGCAGAGTTCAACAAGAAGACGTTCAAGATTTTCGAGGGCTATGCCACCGACCAGTGCGAAACAATCCTCTCTGCCTTTGGACAGGTCGCGAAGGTCGCTCATGAACGGTCACTGCTCAAAGAGCAGGAAGCCGCCTAACAATCAGGGGGGCTTCGGCCCCCCGCCTTCCACGGGAGAAAGACCATGAAGTATTTTGTAACCATCCAGTACGGGACGAAGGCAGGGAACGTCGGATCGTGGGTGGGGTTGATTGAAGCGTCGGACAGCCAAAAGGCTCTTGATGTTGCATCTGCTCGCATCAAACGCCGCAAGTACGTTGCTCGTATTTTTGGAGGAGACGCTGTATGACCCCAGAGCCAAGTGAGATAACCAAGACGGCATTACACATGTATGCACAGGGTGCGACAGCCATACTGGAGACCAAGGAATCTGAGTGGGATGTCTGGCTAAGTACAAGCAGTGCGCCGAACTACTCTATCAACCTGTTCTTCAATGGCGAGGGCAAGCCTCAAGCAACACTGCACTCCTCGACAAAAGACGGCATCGACTTTGACTCAACCATCGAACTTTTTTAAAACAGGAGACGTGTGATGACTGAACGCGGAGACGAGAAATCAGCAGTGGTCAACGAAACCTACGACATCTTTGTACGAATCAGCATGGGAAAGGGCATGACCTACGACCCATACCTGTCTCCTTCGTTTGCCTCCTTTTCCCCCGAAGCGGAGGAAGCATGGACAAACCCAGACAACTGGGAGGGCCACCTTTTTAATGGGCCGTTTGTTATGGACGACATGGCAGTAGATGTTGTTTACAACCCCGCCAATCCAATGGACTTGGACTTGTGCATTAAGATGGATGACTACGGGGTCGAGAGGGACGGCAGGGACAACCTTGACGAACCTACAGACCTTGAATGGCTTATCAAGTACATGGAGTTGCACTACAACAAATTCGGCTCCCACTTTGAGTGGTTGAACTTGGAGGAGAAAGCATCATGACCACCTACGACCCAACCCTGTCCCATTCATTTTCTCTCCACACTGGGGACAACATGGAGATCATCGCCTCCTACGTCCTGAGCAATCACGGCAAGTTGATGGATGGCGACGTTACTGAGGAAACCAACTACGACCACAGCTTGGAGATGCTCGACGAGCCAACAGATTTACAATGGCTGTTGAAGTACATGGAGTATCATTACAAGAAATTCGGATCTCACTTCGAGTGGGAACAAACAATGCGAGGGCGGTAAAGTCACCTGCATCCGCGACGGCAACGGGCAAGTGTGAGGCTCTTGGGGTTTTTAAGTTTTTTACCCAAGATGACCGAGGCACTACAAGGCAAGGTTCTGGGCCGCTCCCCGCAACAGATATGTACCAGTGAAACCATGCAAGCCGTCACTTCAATTCAACCATAGAAAGGGTAATACAATGAGAACACTTCTGATCGACCCAAAAGAGAAGACCATCACCGAACACGAACACAATGGCGACTGGAAGACCATCGCCCCAACCATCGACGCCTACAACTTCGACGTGATCTTCACCGACTACGGCGACATCTATGTGGACGACGAGGGCTTGATGAACAGCCCCGAATACTTCTGGGCATTGGACGGTCTGCAACCCATCGCAGGAAAAGGTCTTGTGTTCGGCAACACGGATGATGAGGGCGACAGCACACCGGCCTTCGCCACTGCCGCAGAGTTGCGGGAGAAGATACGCTTCCTGACCGTGGACGATGTTCGGGCGATGTTCTGATTTAAGCCATGTCCATTGAGCATATCAGCCATGCTCAATGGACATTGGACAAAGGACGAACTGTCAATTAACAATCAACCCTACGTTCACAGAAAGGAACTAGGCCATGCCAGACTACAAGCCAATGACGAAGTACCGCGTGACTGTCGAGACATCTGGAACTGATGTCTACGGGATCGAAAGCGATATGTCGGAAGACAAGTTTCGCGAATGGGTAGTATGTCACGTCGAGACCCTGCCCAACAACCACAACTCTGTAGAAGACCGCAAGAACTTCGATGTCATCAACATCGAGTTCGACGAACTGCCTTCGAAGATCAGGGCTTACGACGAACTGTTCAAATACATCTGCGACCTCCAAGCAACATATGGGAACAGAAATGCGCTTGAACTACTTAAACAACTGCGACCATGAGGGAGAAAGAACATGAAGGATAGTTTTACGGGCGTGATCAACGGCCCCATCAACATCTACGAGATCGCTAGTACATTGAACAGTTTGGGATTTGCCGTGATCATCTGGACACCGGACGAACTACGGGGCGTGTCGCCCAGTCTCGTCGAGGAAAGTTCTATCGAACACGGCTACAGTGTCATTGAGATGAATGCGGAGACGGAACATGAGTGAGAAAGTCAAGGTATTGAAGGAAGACTTCATCAACTTCTCCATGGAGATTGAGAACGCCATGAAGAAGACTGCCGTTGCCCTCTACAACGAGGCACGGGCAAACGGACTGACGGTCAACGCCGCAGGGGGCGTCCTCATCTACGGACAGTTGGACTTCGCCCTGAAGTCAGCCCTGCTTGGATCGGTATGGAATGACCCGAAGGAGTTGCTCCACTTGATTGGCGAGATGATTGATTTTCTGGGGGAAGACGAGGACGTTATTGAATCGCGAAAGGAGGACGCCAATGTCCACTGATTATGTACCGAAGACCCGTGTCGTTTATGCCATCGAACTAGCCTCAAGCGACAGGGCGTTCCTTTCCATCATGTTGGAAAGCTATGCGGCAGAGATCGACCGCCGCTTCAGGGAAGAGCGAGCCGACATGGCGGAGAAGACCTATGAGTATCTGTGGAAAGAGCGGCGCGATGCGCTACGCCTTAACGAAGTGATGGGAGGAGTTTAAGATGACTTATGTTTCATTTTTTGCGGACAACGCTATAGAGCCGGAGATGTCCGGAAGCGGCGACACTAGAGAGGAAAAGGGTAGAATCGTGCGGTTAAAACAAGTTTGGGGATATACCCTCGGTAAATTGCGATCCATCGGCTACACCAACTCGAACCTGTTTGGAGTTGTTAAAAGCATGGAAGATCACAAAGGGCAACTCACTGTCTTTGTGAAGACCAGTAAGTACCCTTTACGGAAAGATGTTGAAACGTCACTACGAGAAGCATGGGAAGAGGTGGGCGGTGAGCCGTCCTCCAATGTCGATATACTGGAGACCCCCGCTGCGGAACCAGTCCCAACCCCAACCCCAACCCCAACCCCAACCCCAACCCCAACCCCAAC
>Ga0114969_10000371_pt1 | contig 38639 bp, 42 predicted proteins | sample M_130807_MF_Meta_FD_87316 | JGI IMG/M metagenome (GOLD analysis project Ga0114969, IMG submission 87316) | Freshwater microbial communities from Lake Montjoie, Canada to study carbon cycling - M_130807_MF_MetaG | ecosystem: Environmental > Aquatic > Freshwater > Lake | place: Lake Montjoie...
AAGCGAATCGAAAGCAAAAGAAGGGAAGGGGTATAGTTGTGAGGAAGGTAAAAAAAATTGAAATACTTTTAAGAAAGAAGAGAGGAGTAACCCAAGAAAGACAAAATGGAAGCGACATTTAAGAAGAGTCAACAGGAAAGTCTGGAACAGTACGTGGAAGAGGCAATGCGAAAGACGTTGTCGGAGGTGACACGTGAGCTAAAGCTGAAGGAGATCGAGAAAGTGACGAACTACACGGAAATCTTGGTGCGGCACCTCGGGCAGCGCTATAATTTTGATAGCGAGGAGGCGCTAACCTACTTGCGAACAGACGAAGCAGCGGCAGGAGCAGCCGCAGGGGCGGCGGCGTTGGTAAGTAAAGAAAAAGGGCGTGGCCGACCCGAAAAGAAAGTAAAAAAAGTGGTGAATAAAGGCGAAATGGTGGAAGATAAAATCCAAGAGATCTTGGCAGCGGAAGTGGCAGCAGGCAATGTGGAGGCCGAAGCCGCGAAGCCCAAGAAAAAGGTGGCAGCGAAAAAGGTGAAGGCGGACGCACCGGTTGTCGAAGCCGAAGCAGTTGTCGAAACCGAGCCAGTTGTCGAAGCCGAAGCCGCGAAGCCCAAGAAAAAGGTGGCAGCGAAAAAGGCGAAGGCGGACGCACCTGTTGCAGTTGTCGAAGCGGCAGCAGTTGTCGAAGCGGCAGCAGTTGTCGAAGCCGAAGCCGCGAAGCCCAAGAAAAAGGTGGCAGCGAAAAAGGTGAAGGCGGATGCAGTTGTCGAAGCGGCAGCGGTTGTCGAAGCCGAAGCCGAGAAGCCCAAGAAAAAGGTGGCTACGAAAAAGGTGAAGGCGGATGCACCGGTCGAGCCAGTCGTCGAAGTGGCAGCGGTTGTCGAAGCTGAGAAGCCCAAGAAAAAGGTGGCTACGAAAAAGGTGAAGGCGGATGCACCGGTCGAGCCAGTTGTCGAAGCGAAAGCGGAGGCAGCACCAGTGGTGGTTGTTCCACCGCCAAAAGAAAAAACGCCGGAACCTGTATCAGGAGAACTAAGCGAAGAAGAAATAGAAGAAGAAGATGCGGACGCGGACGAGGACGACGAGGGCGACGTGCTACCGGAAGATTGGACAGCGCCGGACGGGACGAAATATCACCTAATCCGCGAGAGGAACAACCTGCTGCTGGATTACGAAGATCATACGATCGTGGGACGTTTAGTAGATGGAGAGATAGTAGAAGCGGATGAAGAATAAAGAATAAAGAATAAAAGAAAAGAAAAAAGGCCTTAGAAATAAGGCTATTTTTTAATGGGCCGTCTCCAGTTTCCCTACTCATTTCCAGTCTAGAGGAAAAGGAGTAATTTTGCAGTAAAGGTAGTGTATAAGTGGAGAGGGCGGATGCAGAGGGTGTGTGTTATAAGTTAGATTGAAGAGTTGAACTAAAAAATTGAAATACTTTGCTTTGAAAAGCGAAAAGCAAAGAGCGACAAAGCAAACGAAGAGAATGTTGTTGGTAAAAATAACAATGTTGGAACAGTATGAGTTCATACAGGACGTGCGGCAAAAGATGAGTGAATTTCACAATTCAAACGTGGACGCAGATAATGTGGCAAAGATAAAAACAATGGTGGCTATCGTTGAACTGTATTTGGGCTGCAAAGGCAGGCGGTTCTTAGAACAGGAGATACCGAGTATAAAACTTCACAGGCAAATGCTGTTAGGAAAGATAGCGGAATTTGCGGAATACAATGAAGCACAGGAAAACGCGGAGTATATGGAAAAGGCAGAACTCTTAAAGGAGATGATAGGTGAAATAAACAATAGGGAGAGAGCGAATTGGCCAGTGGATGAAGAAGAGAGATGGTGGGTGGCGGATGCAGAGGGCGAATGGTAAAGGGGACTACACCGAGTATATGCATCGAGTATATGCATCGAGTATATGCATCGAGTATATGCATCGAGTATATGCATCAAGTAGATGTAAATAAATATTTTTTAATCTCTCAGTTTTATTTTTAGCGAGAGATTAAAAGCTATGGTTCAAGGTTACTTTGTAAAGCGCTCGAGATACTTTTCTTCTTCGAGACGAGCTTGCCTTCTTTATTAACGATTAAATCTGCTTTGTGCAAAAGACCGGAGGTTTGGTAGGCAATTCCGTCCCAGACTTCTTGGCGCGTGCCTTCGTTTTTTTGATAGTCGTGTCCGGCAATAGTATAGGTGCCTTGTTTATTACGGATATGCTTTTTGAATGCGGCGAGAACTTGGTTAGGCTGTATGAGCGGAAGGTCGGCAGGGAGAGAACCGTCAGAGGAGATGCGGTTAGTTAAAGTATTGTATTTTTTAATAAGTTTCGCATTTTCTCTAGTCAATCTCTCATTGTCACACTTAAGTAAGATGACTTCATTGGTATGATTCGCTACTTGTAGTTGTTCGATCTGCCTCTTCAAGGCTTTATTTTCTTCGAGTATTTTCATATAATTGGCAGGACTAAATTCGATGTCGGTAATAATCTCTCGAACTATTTTATCAAGCTCGGTAAAAGCGAGGCCTTCGATGTGCAACAGTTCAACATATTTCTTACAGTTTAAGATGAGAGACCGCGTCCGCTCCACTAAAATCGGATGGCATTTAATAGCATTTTCGATTTGCAATTTGTTCTCGACTTTAAAGGCATTGACAAGGCGAAAATTGGTATAGGTATCTCTATGAACGCGGACGCGTGCACGTAAGTCATTCGAGTTGCCAAACTTGATTAATTTTTCATTTTGCGCAGTGACGTTGTCAATAAGCCCATAATAAACACACTGGGTGTTCTTGGGGGAACTGTTCCAATATTGTTTTCTCTCGTAATTTTTCTTTTTCTTTCTCGGAGAGAAAGGTTTGCTGCTGTAATTGGTTATTCTTTTGCTCTAATTGCAGCTTAAGTTCTTGGCTTTCCTCTTGCAAGACTTCGTGTAAAGTAGTTTCGAGTTTAATATAATAGTCGTGAATTTCATCGGCTTTTTTAGTGCCAGCCTTGAGACAGAATTTTTTGAAGGTTTCGACATTTAACATAATTATTTCTTTATTGTGACCGCCTCTGGTGTCGTTTTTTGCTCCTGAAGCTTCAGGAGCAAAGATTTTATAATCAATATCTACTATAAATTGTTTTTCCAAAAGATACTTTGCATTATGTTTTTTATTAAACCCTAACCATTCCCACACCTTATCCAAGTCAATAACAAAATCATTCTTCGCATCGTGCTTCAAATAGCAGTAAAAACTGGCAACAAACATTTGCTGTGCATTTTCATTGAAGTTCGCTTTGATCTTGGTTAAAAGCTTGTGCTGGTAGGTGTCGGTAAGACGAGTGATCGGATTGTTCTCTATGAGATCTACAATGTTGAGAGATGTGTCCATTTTATATAATGTATTACGGGGGTGTCTTTATACCTGTTTATTGCTTTTAAAAGCAATAAGCGACTACTAAATCCGAAGTCCCAAAAAAGAAAGCAGTGCGCGCTAAGATACGGCACAAAAAATTGAAATACTTTTCTCACTCGAGGGTATTGTAACCCTCCAGCCAAACAAACGTTTAAAATGGAAGCCTACCCTACAGCCGTAAAGAGAGTCATAAGTATCTATTTAAACCAAATCGAAATGCTGCCGAAGAAGGAACAGAAGGTCTTTGTTGTCACTGGCCTCTTAACCTATCTCTCCACTGCTGAAGTGAGGCCGCTATGGAATACACCGAATCATCTATGGAATATACCGGATTATGCCGAATATGTAAGATTTCGCACAGTGCTTTTACAAAAAATCCAAGAGTTCATGAATGACCCCTATGTGCAAACGAAGAAGAATTACCGTATGCAAGCCATCTTGCGCGAGCTGTGCACCTATTTAGTCCAAGATGACATCGGGCCATTCCGCAGCTCTGAGCGTCAGAAGCAGCGCACCGTGCGTGACCTGAATAGCTGTTTCGCTCAGTGTGATAGCATCGAATGTATGAATATCGCCGCTGACCTAAAGAAGTGGAGTGCAGTCAAACCTGTTGTCGCACCTCTTGTCGCACCTCTTGCCGCACCTCTTGCCGCACCTAAACCCGTAAGTATCAAAGTCAAAGTCTTGCCCCGCCGCTCGGCCCGCTTGTTAGCCCGCCGTGAATAAACAGTAAAGAAAAGAACCAAAAATACCCTGAAATAAGGCTATTTTTTTATGACCCATATACCGTTTCCCCACTCATTTCCAGCTTAGGGGAAAAGCTCGGTTTCTGGCTATGATGCCAAGCTCGGGGGCGAGGCTCGGGTCGGCGGAGGCCTCTGCGAGATTGCTCAGGTTAACGACTACCAAATACAAGGATTAAAAAAATTGAAATACTTTTTTTATAAAACTTATAGATCAATAACAATCTCTCAACTAAACAAAATGGAAGCAACAATGAAAGCCGAGCTCGCAACGAAAGGTTATGCGATAGTAGAAGGTGTATTGAGTGAAGCGCAGGTAGCAACTGCTAAACAGTATTTCAAAGAGTGGATCGATGGGAATCCGGAACTGAAAGCCAAGCATCGTAAGATTTGCCCACACGGTATATTCAAACACGGTGAAGTCGGCCATCAACGGCACGCGTGGTATATCAAAACATTAGATACCGTGCAGGCACAGTTCCGCACCATATGGGACACACCCGAGCTCACAACTGGGTTTGATGGCTCGTGTTGGATATCGAGTGACTATACAGGTAAGGATAAAATATGGACACATACGGATCAAGCACCGGATACGAAAGGCCTTGCGTGTGTACAGGGCTTTGTTGCACTGACCAGTAATCAAGAACGCACACTGGTGGTCTATGAGGGGTCACATCTGTTACACGAAAGTTATATGAAAGAAAAGAAGCTCACGGGTAAAAAAAATTGGCAGCTAATTGAGCACGAGTATTTGGCTCGTATTGCTGAGACGAAACGGGTGTTGAAAGTCAAAGCAGGGAGTCTCGTGTTATGGGACTCACGTACTTTCCACCAGAATCAGTATGGTCAAGCAGGCGAAGAGCGTATCGTTCAATATGTGTGCTTCTTACCGAAAGCACATAAAGGCAATAGCATCTCTCAACAAAAAAAACGAATCAAGTATTATGAAGAACGGCGCACCACATCACACTGGCCATACCCACTCAATGTCAATGGATTACAACCAAGTACCTATGGAGACAAAACACTGCTGATTGATTACACGAAATTGAAGGCACCGCAACTGGAGGACTTGGACGCGAAGATAAGGCAGTTATTGTAGGGGGCACACGCTCGGCGGATGCATAAAGCGGATGCATAAAGCGGATGCGATGCATAAAGCGGATGCGATGCATAAAGCGGATGCGATGCATATATAGACTGGTTTCTGAATAAACAATTTTTTAAATCGATATGCATAAAAAATAGTTTATTCTTTTTTATTCTGTCTCGTAACCAGTGTCATTTGCATCATCTTGATAATAATTCATTTGCCAGCAATTGCACTGCGCGTTACCATCCCAGATATTCCCACAATTTCCACACTGCTCCATTAGCTCTCCATCGATTTCAATTTGCGGCATTTGTTGGTCCTTTTGTTGGTCCTTTTGTTGGTCCTGTTGTTGGTTTATTTTTTGTATCAATTTTTTGATTTATACAATATCTCTCAATAATATATAAATCAATAATATATAAATCAATGGGTAAATTTGAAGGTATCATTGGTATCGCTGGTATTCTTGGTTTAGTATCATTTACAACCCTAATACAAAAAATATATACAACCCAAAACACGGAAAGCTTACCATGGACGTGGGTTATGGTAAATATTGGAGCACAAATTCTCTCATTAATCTATGGGATAGCCAATAATGCGTATGGTATTTATTTACCCAATATGCTTTTTATTGCTGGGCTAGTCTATATCTTTTATGTTAAGCTCAAAGGATCCAAAGAGACCAAAAAGAAAGAGACCAAAAAGACCGAATAAAACCTGATACATTTAAAATCCATAAATTTAGAACCTAATTAATTTAGAACCCATAAATTTAGAACCCATAAATTTAGAAAAAAATATTTTCAATAATATATATGTCTCTTATTAACGATTTCAACAACCTTTTCGCACCAATGGATAAGAAATATTGCGAACTCTTTCACGCTATTTCCGTCTTTTATTTTCTCATTATGATTATGTCGATCATCAGTTTAATCTTTCTGTTTAAGGACATTAAGCGCAATAAATATGTTATCGCCAATTCGGTTATGGTTGTTTTAATGTTGGGTGTCAATTATATCTACAATCGACTTTTGTTTAATATGTGCAAATAGATAGGGGGCCAGCCCCCTACGACCCCCGTTAAGGCGGATGCGTAAGGCGGATGCGTAATGCAGGGGCAGGGGGAAAGGGACAGGGGGCAGATGAATTGGGAGGGGACAGGGGCGGATGCATTGTGCGGATGCGTCGGGTTGATTGATTTTTTAATTGATGTGTAATTTGACACATTAATTAAAATGATTGAGTTTGTTTATGCATCCGCCTTACGCATCCGCCTTACGCATCCGCCTTACGCATCCGCCTTACGCATCCGCCTTACGCATCCGCCCAATGCATCCGCCCAATGCATCCGCCTTACGCATCCGCCTTACGCATCCGCCTTACGCATCCGCCTTACGCATCCGCCTTACGCATCCGCCTTACGCATCCGCCTTACGCATCCGCCTTACGCATCCGCTTAACGGGGGTCGTAGGGGGCTGGCCCCCTATCTAATTGAGAGAAAGCAAATACAAAAATTGATTAAAAGCCGCCAAGATTTCATCACGAATCGCTAACAAATCTACACCTAAACTCTCATTGAACGCCAAGAGGAAATCTTTATAAAGTTCAATCTGCTTTTTAAAGGCCTCGTTGTTACTATACACACTCAATTTAATCAATGAGACATTTAACAATTTTGCACGGCCACCCATCTCTCGTTTTCCGAGCATCACTTCGACAAATTCATCAATCTTTTCATTCAACTTCGAATAGAGTTCATCGGTAGCTTTATGGGTAGAAAACGAAGTGGTTTTCCAGTGGTAGAGTTTGACAGTGTTAAGCATATGTAAAAAGGTAGGGACAAGCGAAGCGGTGCCAAGCGAAGCGGTGCCAAGCGAAGCGGTGCCAAGCGAAGCAGGAGCAGGAGCAGGAGCAGGAGCAGACATAGCAGAACGTTTTTTACCAGCTTTCATACTTTTTCTACGCATCGGTCGCCGACCAGTTAAAATATTCCTACGTGTCATATATATATTATGTAGATATATATATGGAGGAGAACGATAAAGTTATGGATGAGAATCAATACGATATTGTAAAAGAAAAAATAAGTGATAGTATTAATACTCAGGGCAAAAAAAAATCAGAATTAGAAAAATTGATTAAAGCCAATTTAACTGGTATTGATAAACTGATTTTAAAAAACTCTATACCATTCCCGTTAGATCCAGAAAATAAAGTAACCAAAGAAATAATAGATGAAAGCAACAAAAATTTCACGAGTAAATTTTTAGAAATGATTGATGAATTATATGAGAGTTCCAAACCTAAATTGAAATCAAGAGATATTGGTTCCTATTTATTTACGCCAATAAAAAATATTTTTTACGAAAACGCAGGCCGTTATCAAAGATATGAACCTATAAATCGATTGTATTTTCTTTTTTTATGCAACCTATATTGTAACTCATTAGAATATTATACTAGATATAAATGGTTACCTGAATTATTATTTATATTTGAGCAATTGGGATTAACTGGAATATTTTATATTAATAAATACCTATTTGGTGAGTTATTTTCAAACTGTCCTAAAAAAATAGAAGGTAGAATGGATGAAGAACCGGGTAGAGGAGTCGCTTTGTGTAATACCACACTCAACAAACTAGCGGAAGAAAGAAAAGAAAGAATAGCAAGACTAGTACTAGCAAAAAAAAAGAGAAAACAAAAAAATACATGTAGATACGGTGATACTTGTGAAAGGCTTAACGCAGCTCATAGAGAACAATTTCATAGTACAACACAACAAAGTAGAACACAACAATTTACAGCACCAACGATAGGAAATAGAAACGCAACAAAAAGTATGAAAAGTACGAAAAGTACGAAAAGAGGAGGAAAAAAGCATAGCAAAAAACACAAAACCCGCAAGCATGGAAAAACCCGCAAGCATGGAAAAACCCGCAAGCATGGAAAAAGACATAGGCTTAGAAAAACAATAAAAAGAAAATGAGAGAATATATAAATGAATAAGTATCTCTCCACTTTGGGATATATGGGTCCGAATATTTTACTTGCACTCATCCTTTTCACCTTCGCTTCACAGAATCTCACCAGTCCTTATCCATATATCTATGTTGTAGCGTGGCAAATTCTTAGCCATCTCACAAATGTCATAATGAAAAATAATATTCGAGCCCCACGTCCAGATAGTGATAAAGACCCACAATTTGCCAATTTAAAACCCACACTAGAAAACTATTTATCGATTCATAAGCATTATGGAATGCCATCGGGCCACGCACAAGCCACGGTTTCCGAGCTAACCTTTATCGCCTTATACTTTAAAAAACCACTGTTAACTAGTATTGCTTTACTACAAACCACATTAACCTTATATCAGCGTTATAAGACACGTCGGCATTCTATTAAACAATTAGCCGCAGGTAGTGTGGTTGGAATGCTAGCCGGTCTTGCATTTTATTATATATATCCACGATTGATTTCGCCGAGAGATATAACTGTTTTATAGGTTTTATTTCATATAAGCATTATTTCATATAAGCATTATTTCATATAAGCATTATTTCATATAAGCATTATTTCATATAAGCATTATTTCATATAAGCATTATTTCATATAAGCATTATTTCATATATCATAAAAAATCATATATTGTCGAAAGAAAACTTCAGGCATCAGGCACAGCATCCGCATTAGGCACAGCATTAGCATTAGGCACAGCATTAGCATTAGGCGGCACATCGTTATTCAATATGTTTATTAGCACGCTATACCAATTTCGTATTGGTAAAATTTCTTCTTCTGAATCCCCGACCGTGTCAGGAATGAAAGAATCATCACCATGTAAATAATTAGCCTCTATATAATCAGCCTCTATATAATCAGCCTCTATATAACTAGTGTATATATCATCGTTATAAGCAAATGTATTATGTATACGAGTATAAATATTTGTATCATTAACTCTAACATATGTATCACTAATATAGGGGTCACGACTATACAGGTAATTACTATACAGGTAATCAATATACAGGTAATCACTATAGGGGTCACGAGTATAGGGGTCACGAGTATAGGGGTCACGAGTATAGGGGTCACGAGTATAGGGAAATTCAAAATCCGTTTTCATTAAAGCCGGAATCAAATCATAGCGACAGAGTGGACATATATACATTTTCTTTTCGAACGCTTGGTTTAGACAAGAGTAATGAAAAGAATGTTTGCAAGGTAAACAAAAAATCATTTTCTGAGAGAGTGAATCTAAACAGATGGCACAATCATCATTATCCAGATTCTTACAATTCTTCTGAATAATAATGCGGTCATATTTTTTTGCGTTATTTTTATAATCAGCCATAGTATTACATTATATAGCTATAATTTTAAATACTTAATAAAATTAATATAAAGAAATACTATTCTAGTATAGTGTGAGTTATAATTGGGTCTCACATTTGACAAAAAAACCGCATGCGTATCAATCGGTTTTGGAAATCGATTATACATTATATAGTGGCTAAGAATTCAAGCTTTAACAAAAGATGAGTCGCCCAGTCATAATATAATGACGAAGAGTCACTTTTTTATATGCCACTTTTTTTTTTATGTATGCATAATGATACTAATTTTTTCTTTCCTTCTTTTTCTTATTTTCTTTTTCTTTCGTAGGCATAGGGAAAGCGCAGTAGATGGCAAACGCAAGTATATGGCAAACGCAAGTATATGGCAAACGCAAGTATATGGCAAACGCAAGTATATGGCAAACGCAAGTATATGGCAAACGCAAGTATATGGCAAACGCAGTAGCAAATATCGAAGATTAGCAGCGCAAATATCGAAGAGCATAGGACGCAAGTAGATGGCAAATAGGACGCAAGTAGATGGCAAATAGGACGCAAGTAGATGGCAAATAGGACGCAAAAGGGAAGTATATAGTTTATAGTTTATAGTTTATAGTTTATAGTATATAGTTTATAGTATATAGTTTATAGTATATAGTTTATAGCGTATAGTGTAGGGTGTGAATAAATAGATAAAAGGGATTTTGTCCGAGTGGTTAAGGAGTTGGATTTAAGACCCAATGCTAAATTAGCGCGTGGGTTCAAACCCCACAGATCCCAAAAAGGGGGCTTGCCCCCTTCAACCCCCAATTAGAATAGCTTTTTACCCCCTTTAACACCACCTCTTCAACCCCCAATTAGAATAGCTTTTTACCCCCTTTAACCCCACCTCTTCAACCCCCAATTAGAATAGCTTTTTACCCCATTTAACACCACCTCTTCACCTCAAACGGGGGTCAGGGGGTGTCCCCCTCAAACGGGGGTCAGGGGGCTTGCCCCCTCAAACGGGGGTTCAAGGGGGCAAGCCCCCTTCCTTCTCATAGCTCAGTGGTAGAGCGGAAGACTGTAGTTTAATATTGATATCTTTAGGTCGCTGGTTCAACTCCAGCTGAGGAGAATAAAAGCCCGTATAGCGTAATGGATAACGCGCAAGGCTTCTAACCTTGAGACTCAGGGTTCGAGTCCCTGTATGGGTACAAACAAATGCAATAGTCACAAACATAAAAAAATAATATAAAGGTAACCTACTTTATATTATTAATATGATGGAAACAATTTTCAATGTAATAAATCCTTTTTTTCAAACTAGCCAATGGCATTTGCAGAAAAAAGAAAATACAATTTGTTATAAGTACAGGACAGATGAATTTATTATAAATCTATTACCTAAAACCAATGAACTCGAAATCACGGTGCCTTTAAATGAAGTTGCCTATAAAAATACCTTTAACAACTATAATCTAAACATCATTAGCGAATATTTGAAAATGCATTTGAACTATTATCATACAAAAAATGTAATGTAAAATTCCAAACTTTCAATTTTTTTCATTTTTGCAAAAAATTGAAATACTTTTTTGGTTTTAACACAATTGTAAACCCAAACGAAACGAAACGAAACGAAACAAACGAAAATGTCGAGCCAACAACAAAAGAAAGGATCCAGCAACCAGTTTTGCAAAGTGTGCTTTGATTCTGGCAAATCCTTCACCAAGTATTCGTCGCATAACGTGCGAAATAGTGGAGGCGATGTCATCTGCCCTACACTATTGAACCAAATGTGTAAGTATTGTAAAAAACAGGGTCATACGCCATCGCATTGTCCGGACCTGAAAGGTAAGTATAATAAGCAAAAGCAAGCTGAGCAAGTGCAATCTAAGCAAGTGCAATCTAAGCAAGCTGTGCAAAAGCAAGCTGAGCAAGTGCAATCTAAGCAAGCTGTGCAAAAGCAAGCTGTGCAAAAGCAAGCTGTGCAAGTGCAAGCGCTGCAAAAGCGTGCTGCCCGATTGTGTGAATCGCCGCCGCCACCACCTTGTTTGAATTCATTTGGAAATAAAATGGATTCAACTGAAGAAAAGAAGATCGTCCGGCCCATAGCAACCAAACAAAATTGCTGGGCAAAGAATAGCTCAGCAAAGAATAGCTGGGCAAATGTTGTAATGCGGTCTTGCAATGAAAGAGCACCATCACCCGAAACGGAAGAAGAGCAAGAGCAAGCGGACCAAGCACCTGAATCGGAAGAAGAGCAGGACCAAGCGCAAACGTCAGTAGTAGCGGAGCAGGACCAAGCGGAGCAGGACCAAGCGGAGCAGGACCAAGCGGAGCAGGAGCAAGCATCTGAATCGGAAGAACAAGAGGAACAAGCACCTGAATCGGAAGAAGAGCAGGAGCAAACGTCAGTAGTAGTAGTAGCAGAGCAGGAGCAGAAGCCAACAGTAAACAAATACGTACCCACTTCTTACAGTTCTTGGGCCGATGCCGACTAAATAAACGATTTTTTAATTTTTAAAAAAAATTGAATACTTTTTCTATAAAAAGTATAAAGCAACCCCCCAACGAAGAGAGACACAAACGAAGAGAGACACAAACGAAGAGAGACACAAACGAAGAGAGACACAAACGAACAATAATGCAAAATGGAAGCAGTAAAGTTTCAAAACTTCTTGAAACGTAATAAGTTAGAGAGTAAACCATTTCAAATGGAATGTTTCAAATGGTGTATTGAAAAGGAGCAGCAAGCGCAGCAGCAAGCGCAGCAGCAAGCACAAACGTTAGTAGTTCAACAAACGTTAGTACTGCGGCAAACACGCGGTGGTATTTTGGCCCTCGAAATGGGCCTCGGTAAAACAATCATTATGCTAGGCGTGGTGAAATGCAATATCAAGCAGCATACCCTTATTGTCTTACCGCGGTCCTTACTCGACCAATGGGAAAAAAGCATCATCAAATTTTGCGGATGTAAACCACTTGTCTATCACGGTTCACGTCCTAAAGCGATGAAGATGTCACTGGAAGAAATCAAAGCCGCTAGCCGCATTATTGTGACTACCTATGGCCAAATTTCAATGCCATCTATAAAGCAAATGGTGAAAGGGCGTAAGAAATCGTTGCTACACGAGATTGAGTGGAATCGTATTATATGTGATGAAGCGCATCACGTGAGCCACAAGAAGACAAACGAGTTTAAAGGAGCACAGTGTCTTAAAACCGAGATCTATTGGCTCGTGACAGGCACACCTATTCAAAACACCGAAAAGGAACTCTATAACTTGTATAGTCTCTTTGGTTTACCCAGCAACAAAGTCTATTATGATGCGGGTGACAATTACATCGAAACCGCCAAGCAATGGGTCTTTCTACGGACGAAGGCGGCCGCGGGACTTACTTTGCCAGCACTCAAAGAACACATTATCAATGTGGAGTGGAATAGTGTCTCCGAGGAGGAATATGCGTGGCATATACATTCGCTCTTACCGTTTTGCAATGTGCCACTAAAACAATTGGCTGCACAGATTCTAGCAGAATGCGAAAACCTGAGTGCTTTGCGGATGCGATATTTATCACGGGCGCAGAAAGTCTGTGTGCTAGGGGGCGGCCCCCTACAACCCCAAGGGGGCAAGCAAAGCAGCCCCCTACAACCCCAAGGGGGTGCCCCCCTACAACCCCCATTTGAGGAGGATGGGCGGATGCATTCGCCAGTTAGTGACCCAGTGCGTCCGCAGGGGGGGTCTGGGGGGCACCCCCATAGTAAGATCGAAGCAGTCCTACAAACCTTACTCGATCGTAAAGACAATGGCTCTGGTAAAATCGTGTTTTGCCATTACTACAAGGAGATCGATATTATAGCAGAGTGTTTGCTAATGGCCGACCCAGCCCTCCGGATCGCCAAATTCGATGGTCGTGTGAAGAATAGCCAGCGTGCCGAAGTCTTAGGACGTCCGGTCGATATCTTGTTGGCCCAGATCAAAATGTGCCGCGAAGGTCTCAATCTCCAAGACCATTATAGTGAGGTCTACTTTCCTAGCCCACACTTTAATCCAGCGGTCGAGCAGCAGGCGATTGCACGATGCTGGCGGATAGGCCAGCAAAAAGAAGTGCAAGTCTTCCGGTACCTATTGGGGGGCCACCCCCCAGCTCCCCCCATTACGGGTGAATTCGTAAGCACAACCAGTGCGTCCGCCCAACCCTCAATGGGGGTCCAAGGGGGGCACCCCCTTACGATGGATATGTACTCCACCAAACTACATATAAAGAAGCAAGAATTCATTACTCGTTTGGCCTGTGTTAAAGCCAAGCCTATGCCCCAAAAAATAAAAATTGTCTATAAAATTAAAAAATAAAAATTAAAAAATAAACTAAACCTTGCTTGCATTTAAATTTGTAGCATTACCAAACCCCATAATATCTGAAAAAATATCCCCACCTGAGATTTCTGGCTCAATGTATTTGGGTGGCAATAAAACTTTCATCTTGTCTACACAACAACATCGTAATAAATCATAAAAAAAAAATCGTATCCAATGATCACTACGCAATTTAGCGTTTAATATTTCCTGTTGAAACATCGTATCAATCATCGAAAAAGCGGTATTCAAAAATAAAATGGTATTGATGGTGTTTTTTTTCTTTGTAAACAGGGCATTAGACCTTTTCTTATATTTTTGCAAAATATCTATTTGCTTATTTGCTACTGTATATTTTTTCAAATAGGCATTAATATACCGTAATTCATTTTTGATATTCTTCAAGTCGGTCAAGGTTTTGGCCTTATAATCATCAATCTTTTTAATAATTGAAAAGACATTTGTATTATAGAGTAAAGGATAGTTATAGCGAATTTTCTGGGGCACAATAAATTGGTTCGTTTCTTTAATATCCGAAATATCTGACTCAATCCGCCGCATATGTTCCCGCATATTCGTAATCAGTTCATTCTCGGCTTGTAAGCGATTTTGATAAACAGCATTCATCATCTTATTCTCCTCTTCATTTTGGGCTATACCATCGCGCATAATGGCTTTTATATTTTTCTTTTCTTTTTCGCAATGACGTAGCATCGTCTCGTTGTTTAAGATAGGCTCACTAAAAAGTAGAACTTGGCCTGATTGAAATTCAATAAAGGATTGTAATTTATCATATTGATAGGAGGATGTTTTATGTGCTTCTGCGGCACCCTCGAGTTTACAATAGTTAATGATGGCTAAAAGAAAGGTGACAAGGGCCGAAAGTGAGGCCAAGATATAGACGCCGAGTGTGCCTTGCACCACCGTAATCAAACCCGAAATAAACAAGGCCGGAAACATAAGCAAATTTAACATAATGACTGTATAAGTACGTGTTTCCATATAAATGGTTTTCTGGCCCTTCACATAACTGGCTAAAATATCCAAGGCAGCGGAATAGCGGTGCACAATATCTTGTTCATATGATTTATTAATATAATCACGCACATCACTATAGGAAAGTTTATTATAGGTAACACCACCCCCTTCACAACCTTCGGTTTTTTCATTATGATTATCCCCTTCACCTATAGACCGATCATTATCTGAGTCACTGGGTTCACTACCGATTAATTGGTCATCAAGTATATGGCCATCACCATCACCATCACCATCACCATCACCATCACCATCACCATCACCATCAACAACTATATTATCATCACCCATCTCAATATCAGTAAATGCTAAGCTTTGTGCATCCGCCTGATCTTCATTACCAACTTGATAAATAATAGTATCGAACGTTGATATACGATTCATATAGTCGATGAATATATATACGATTCATATATAATATTATATTAATGTATAATATTATGCATATAAAAAGTAAAACCAAAAAACTCACTAGTAAAGGCTGGGCAAAAATGTCCCCCACCAGACGTGAACGCAAGGGTATGAAAAAAGACTGTGGTAGTAAATGTTTTTTAGGTCCCACCAATGAAAGCTGTTTTCCCATTTGTGCGAAAGGCACGTGTAAAATCAATATCAAAGGTATCTATGCAGCGTATGTGCGGGCTAGGGAATATGGGTCCAAGCGAAGCAGCAGCAAGAAAATGCATAGAAGCAAACGCATACGTAGTAGTAGTAGCAACTCAACACATCGCCATACCAAGAAACAGTATAACAGTATCGCAGCCAAGGCCAAAAAAATGTTGAAGAAGCGTGGGTTTGGACCTAATTTAGCATAAGCATAAGCATAAGCATAAGCCCAAGCATAAGCATAAGCATAAGCATAAGTCCAAGCATAAGCCCAAGCGTAGCATTAGCCAAGCAAAGCCTGTTTCAGTTTTGCAGTTAACGCATTATGTACTGCCATTCCCTCTTCATTCCAATTGCCACCCGCGCGATAATGCAAAAAGATACTATCATAAATCTCACAGAAAAACTTCCCCTTCACATTTCGCGGATCCTCGTGCAAAAAAGTCACTAAAGCCTCGTTCGCTTTCAGAGCAATAGGTAATTCCGCTAAATCCCACGTACAACTCCATAAATGCGGCATAAAATACACAGTTGAAGTATGAAATGTCTGGTCCTTTTTCCAGCGTAAATCATCCGTCGATGGCATACTAGCCCCAGCCATTTGCATCCGCAACCATCCAGCCATCATCGCCCCAACATCACCACCACAACCTTCATTCCAATTCATCAATGCTAGATTTTTCATTTTCGGTATATCGAAATAATAAATACCATTCCAGATATAATTCAAACTGTAATCATTCCGAGACTGTAAAACAACCGCACATTCATATCCTGAATATTTCGCCATATCCAATTCCGCAATGAGAAACATATCACTATCGAGTAATAAATATTGGTCGGGGTTTGCTAGCTGGTATTGCAAAATAAAATTCATCGAATCCGCACAGCGAATGGCAGATTTTAGTTGTCTCTGGTGTTGGTCATTCGGAATATCAATACATTGAATACCCAATGTCTTACAGGTTTCACTAATTTTCGCACGTAGTGTCAAGTCGCCATCGTTCGTAAAATCGGGAAAAGCTTTGGCATCATTAAAGACAATAAATTCATATGACTCGACCCCTTTCAAATACTTTTGTAAGGTATGATATTGAATTTCAATAAACGCGGGATTATTGACAACAGCCGTGACGACCTTCATTTTATATATTAAAATCTCAAGTTTTTAAATATATAAAACATATAAAAGATTATACATATTATAGAACATATAAAACAAATGCAATTTACGACGATCGAACTAATGGGTGGCTTGGGTAACCAGTTATTCCAAATTTTTGCCCTCTTGGCCTATGCACTCAAATACAAAGCCCCTATTTATTTCTCACCGGAACCCATTCAGCACGGCCAGCGCAAACAGACGTATTGGCAGACCCAGCTACTCCAATCGCTCAAACCTTTTGTCAAGCCACCACCTCAACCTACACTTCCACAGCCACCGTCCCTCTTACACGAACAAGGTTTCCATCACCAACCAATTCCATTCTATGATCAAGCTCACGTCAAACTCTTTGGCTATTTTCAGTCGTATAAATATTTCCAAGAACAGCAGGCCGCTATCTATAAGCTGATCAAACTCAACGAAACACAAGCCATTCTCAAAGCCAAAACAGCCTACAATTACACACACACAATTGCTCTACATTTTCGGGTGGGAGATTATGTCACCTTACCGAATCATCATCCGTTAATGACCCTCGCGTATTATAAAGAAGCCTTGAACCAATTCTTACGGGACACAGAATATAAAAGTCCGGCCCTTTGTGAAACGTTGGAGCAAGCGCAAGCACAAGCAGAGCAGCAAGCACAAGCAGAAGCGCAAGCACAAGCAGAGCAGCAAGCACAAGCAGAGCAGCAAGCACAAGCAGAGCAGCAAGCACAAGCAGAGCAGCAAGCAGAGCAGCATCACATACTCTATTTTTGCGAGCAAAATGATCAGCATTTTGTCGAGACCCAGTTCATCAAGCCACTACAAGCAGAGTTCCGTGATAAATTCACATTTCAATGTATTGACCACACCCTCGCAGATTGGGAGCAAGTGATCGTGATGTCACTCTGCAAGCACCATATTATAGCGAATAGCACATTTAGTTGGTGGGGGGCTTACTTGGGGTGGCAGACCCTTAGCATAGCAAACCCTACAACCCCCGACCAAAAACAAGAGGGGGCGTGGGGGGATTCCCCCCTTGTGTATTACCCCGCAACGTGGTTTGGTCCAGCCATCGGCCATAAAAATATGAGAGATTTATTCCCACCGCATTGGCGGAAAATTAACATATGAAATAGACCCCATATGAAATAGACCCCATATGAAATGGACCCCATATGAAATAGACCCCATATGAAATGGACCCCATATGAAATAGACCCCATATGAAATAGACCCCATATGAAATAGACCCCATATGAAATAGACCCCATTATGAAAAAATATAAAAATATAATATTTATTTTTTCATATAAAAAGCATCACCCCACCCACAATCAGCATAAATTTTTTGAGCTACACGCGTAAATCCAAATCCAGTCAGATATGTATCAATCTCGCCAATCAAATTACAACCTTTGTATACTTCTTCTGTATTCACCTCGGTATAAATATATTGCGCATATTGTAAATATTTCTCCATACTTTTCAATGCACGCAATTCGACACCCTGAATATCTAAATTTATAAAATTCAATGTCGAAATAGGAATGTTCTCTCGCTCAATTAACGTATCCATACGGGTTGTAGTCATTTCTATTTTATCTACTACACTAACGTAAGGATGATTAATCGCGTGTGTTCCAAACTCTAAAATGGACGAACTTTGCCCATTATTGGTGACATTAAATGTGATATTTTGCCCATCTTGTTCATCAATAACTGCTTGGTAAATATGTAGTTCTCCACCATAACGTTCCTGACACAAGGCCACTTTATTCGGCATAGCTTCTACCCAATAGGTTTTATTTGTTGGAATACCGAGTTGATTATAATCTTTCAGCTCTTCGCATTCGTGTGCGCCAATATGGAGAATACCTGTTATTTTCAACTTGAATTGTTGACCTAGCTCATTTAAAGTGATCAGCATTTTATAATACATCCCCGCAAGTTATTTAAATCATTTTTTACAATAAATTTTTATAGCGTTGGTGAACATATTCATTAAATTGGCGAAACTGATTGCAGGTCTGTGTATAGATGCTTCCATCGTGAACAACATGAGAATATGTCAAATTAGGAACAACGTGCATATTCAAATTTAATTGTTCAAATAATAAAGTATTCAAATAAATTACATCACAAGCCGATGAAAAATGAATATGATGCATTTCTGCATCGAGATTCAAATGATCAATTAAATATTTATTTAAAACGTAATTTCCCGTATTTATAAATGTTTCAGTATTGTTACATTCTTTAAAATGGCCTTTTTTTAAAATCATACCAGATAAATGCGAATAATTAAAATTTGGTTTAGCCCAAACGGGTGCCAAAATAATATTTTTTTCAGTATCCGAAATATGTTGTTCCAAATAAGTTTTAGCTATTTGAAAATAGTCCTCGTCTGCAAAGTTATCTGAATCCATCAATACAATCCATTCTTTTTCCGCTTTTTTACATACACTTATTTTATTTAAAAAGGGACCAAGCCGTTTTTCATTTTTAAACAATTTTAGCTTTGCATTTTCTGGATAATGCCTAATTATTTTCGCCACATCAGCTCCATTTTCATCTCCAATGATAATTTCAGAAATAAGTTCATTTTTCAAATACATTGGTAAATATTTTGATAAAAAATTATCATAACGATCCATCGTTGGAATACATAAACTAAACATTTGTCATAAAACACTATAATAAAAAATGTAATTAAACTCAATTGTTATAAATATACAAAAATGCAATATACAAAAATGCAATATACAAAAATGCAATATACAAAAATGCAAATTAATTTTTGTATTAGAGGTCGATTAGGTAATGCAATTTTTCGCTATTTAGCCTCCGCTGTAATGTGCATTAATAATAATGGCGACTATATTTGTGGTAACAGTTGGAGTATGCCACAAATCGATGATGAAAAATTTCAATTGATTTCGAATTTATTATTAACAAACACTTACACTAAGCCACCAAATATGGAGACGTTAAGTGTTTCTATGACTGGATTTTATCAACACGATGCGATTTATAAAAAATATAAAATGCAAATTATTGATTTTATAACGAATAATAAAAACCACGAAATAATAACTGATGGTATTTTGGCCGGAGACAATAATTGTGAAAAATACAAAATGGTTGATATTCTCTATACACCGGCAACGTTTACAAAAAAATACAAAAATGTTTTACATCTGCGATTGGAAGATTTTGTAACACATAATATGTATATACCGGTAAGCAGAATAATTGATTTATTTCGAAAATATACTATAAGCGATAGCAATACGATATGCATCGTGTGTAAAACACCCAGCACCCCCTTTGAAAAAAATTATATAAAAGAATTACAGAATTTTTTAAAAAATGAAAAAAAAACAGAAACGATAATCGAAAGCAATGATACACTAACCGATTACTATATAATGAAAGAAGCTACCAATTTAATTTGTTCCAAAAGCACATTATCGTGGTGCGCCGCATTTTTTTCCACCAGCATTCAAACGTGTTATATGCCTGAGTATGAAGCCAGTGTAAATAGTACATGTAAATATCCGAATGATAACGCAGACACTTTTTTATATTGAGGTGGAATCTTTTTCAATGGCATAGGGATGCCAATCACATTTATCAAAAAATCGCCGCCAATAACAATATGTTTCATAATCATCAGGCGTTCCCCAACAAATATAATTTTCTACTTCAAATACTTTTACACGTAGGCCGCCTTGTGTAATATTTTGCTGAATAACATCATCGACGTAAAATTCGCCATTGCTTCGAATATTTTGTTTATAATTTTCAGCTAGTCCTTCTAGAAAGTAGCTCGCTTTTCGAAAAAACATGGTGCCAATAATCACGTGACTTTGACGAATATCATGTACACCTTCTATAAATTTTTTACACGAAACTTTTTTCACAAAATCCAGTTCATCCGTTTCAAGCCACGCATACATATGGGGATTATTTCGACTTGTCGGGTTATTGCGAAAGGTCCACACAATGACATCAATCGTTTCATCATCCAATAATTTCTGATATTTCGCTTTATCATAATAAACACCATTATCACACGCGCTGATTAAAATTGGTTTATCCAGTCTGACTTTACTTTGGCAAATGCCTATTTCACTTGTACACGCTTGCCCTTGGGTAATGCCTGACACAGTTTCAATCCGACAGCCTTCAAATGTATTTTTTAATTCGACGTCGATATTATATCTGTTCAAATGCTCTTCTAAGCAAATAAACACTTTATGTGTGGTGCTTGGCAAACAATTGACCGCTTGAACAATCATTGGTTTTCCGTTCACCTCAATAAGAGGTTTGGAAACAGTATAACCTTTTTTGGTAAAGCGACTACCTGCACCAGCCATCGGTAAGATTAAAGTTGTCTCGAGCATATCATCGGGACTCTTTTGTGGGTTTACAATATTCCCAAAATATCTACTCCAATCCTTATACACTTCTAAATCATATGGTGTCCCCCACTGCAACATCTGGTCTATTTCAAATATAGAGACGCCGAGACCATCCGCCACTAATAAATTATAGACCATACTCACATAATATTCTCCGCGGACTTTCATAACCTCACCCATTTCAATGGCTTGCTTAAAATATTTTTTCATAATGGAACCACTTTTAAAATAATAAGTCCCATTGGAGGCATATTCCTTGAGGCGGTGATTTGTAAAAGGTTGTTTTTCTTGAATTGCTGCCATCCAGCGGTTACCCTCCTCAGTTTCTTTTAAAAAGGCATAGTTATCGGTACCGAGCATATGCGGATGAAATCCGCGGTAACACGCCACCGCGCCAGCTGCTCCCCGCGCCCGTGTATCTTTTAAGAATTCCTTATAATTCCACGCCGTTCCGTAATCACAATAACTGACAATCACTTCAGCCTCGTCATCAATATCTTCAAAAATTAAGGAGACCGCGTGAACCGGCCCTTCCCGCCCTTCAACCGGCACTTCGTAAATTTTTCCAGTTGGACAAATAGATTTTAATGTCGCGCGCATGTTTATCGACGTATCATTCAAATGCTTATCATTGCAAATAAATGTTACATTCATTTCGCCCGGAAATAGATTGACAACATGTTCAATCATTGGTTTTCCATCTACTTCAATGAGTGGTTTTGGTGCATTATAGCCAGCACTAACAAACCTTTCTCCTAATCCAGACATGGGAATAATAATGTGAACCATGTGTTTTAATAATATAAAATTATAGCTTTATAGCTTTATATTATTAAATCTTAAAAGTATCCATTTATTTTTTTATCATAAATGCCGTAGGCGCCATCCAGTTTGTGCTTTTAATCGTATATTCCAACTTTTTTTCTTTTAAAAATCGGTCAACACCATTTGATTCATCAAATTTGTGATATTCATATTCATCAAATATGATATAACCGCCAAGAAGTAAATTATCCCATAAATTCATTAAAGAATGATACACTGGTTCATTCAAATCTAAATCTACATAAATTAATCCTATTCTAAAACCGGGATTATTGGTAACAAATGATTTTGTTGTTTTACACACATCGCCTTCAACTAATAAAAATTTTGAAGAATCCGAGTTAATATTTTTTAATTTATTCGAAACCGATGATAAATTTAATTCATTCGAATCAACCTTTGAATAGACAGTCTGCATAGTTTGACCATTTTCAAACGACGAAACTACATCATTCAAACTATTGAATAAATCAAATCCTATTATTTTTTTATTAGAGTGCGTGCTGAATATTTCAATAAATTTTAAAAAAGTGGCCACACCTGAACCTTTAAAAACTCCCAACTCGACAATATCACCAGGTAAATCTTTTGTTAATTCAAAAAATTTATACCGATATAAGAGTTTACCCAAGACTTTTATATCTTTATCAAAAATGAAACCATTGAAATTATCATATAAAGATTGGGATGGCATATTTTTAACATTATTATTGCAAATTTCTTTTAGGGCCGGATCTTCCTGTTCATGTTCCATTTTATAATTTTGTATTTTTATATTTAAATCAGTTTTTACAATTAATCAGTTTTTACAATTAATCAGTTTTTACAATTAATCAGTTTTTACAATTAATCAGTTCTTACAATTAATCAGTTCTTACCATTTATCAATATTATAAACTTTGGTACATATCATATCCAGTTCGATTTGGTTCGCTTTAAAATATGTTTTATATTCTTCTATTTTCTCGGGTTGCTGCTGTAATTCAGGCGAAACAAAACAAAGTTTAAAGCCCGCCGCTTTCAATGTCTGATATATATCTATCGTCAAGGGATTCTGTGTAAAACAATCAATCCAAATCCACTTTACGCGCCCCTGCATTGCCAAGACAGTATCGATACCCTCGTATTCCGAAAACCGTAATGCTATATTCTGCTCCCCCTCACTACTTAACTTATAAATCATTGGAAAAGATGAATCGAGAAAAAAATAATCATTTACACCATACTTTCGCATTAAATCTAGCACACGATACTCAATACGCTCGCTCTTGATATTTAAGATAATAAAGGCGTGTGCATAATGTTGTAAAAAATACTCAAATAATTCGCCAATGACAAATGGGTCGTGCGCTATATAAACGTTACCATTAGTGTCATCACGCAAATCAAGTTCAATACCATAAGCAACTGGAATTATTTTTAGCTCGGCTATGGTATTAATACGGTGACAGCAATAAAGCATTATAATAAATAAACTATAATGCTTTTAAATGTAATTTATATAATTTATGACTGTGTATAATTTAATACATTTGTTTCATTGACTATAAAATTATTTGCCCGACGTATATTGTCGTCGATTAAACAATAATTTACATTATCTATATAAATAATTTTAATATTATTTGGATTATTCGCATATTTGTCAATTATTTCATTCGCTGTTAATAAAGGGGTAACCCCGCCGCTGGGTACATTATAAAACACATGTTGCAATATACTATCAGTTAAATATATTTCAAACGCGTGTGCATATAATCCTTTCAAACGCAAATCATTTTCCAATATAAAATTATATGTAGAGCAGTATTTTTTCATACTATTTTTATTGCCATAAGCAAAGGCATCTGATATCATAAGTTGTGTATTATTGTATGCGTGTCCCCAATAGCGTATATATGTTATATGTTTATTCCGTATAACTAAATCATCTTTGTTGTCCACAACAAAATCAATGATATTCCCTTGAACCATAATTTCACTTCGCACTTTGCAAATAATATCAAACTCACAATCGTGTGTTTTTTCATAATTTTCAATCAACTGAAAATTTTTTGCATCATTATAGAAGCACGAGAGTTGATTATAGGGAAAAGAATGAATGTTATTTTTTAAACGGTTATCGACCTGGGCATTTTATACTCTTCCACCTGTATATCGGCCAAGACATCGCGAAAATCATGTTTAAAATTTGTTAATATCGCCTCTTTATTTTCGTGGTTTCCAAACCCAAACGCATTAATTGAAGCAAACAATTTGATATCATATTTTAATTTTAAATTATTAATTAAGGGTAATAAACACTGATTATAACAGATGACTCTCCCACTAATAAATAAAGCAATTTTAACCATATATACTATGTATTTCCTTTCAAAATTTAAGCATATTTTATCATAATATAACTATCAGACGGATTACGTCTGAAAAAGTCATAAAAATAGGTTGTTTCATTTCTTATTTTTAATTGTTCAAAACAGGGTTTAACATTTGTAAAATACAATGCCATTATACTTTGTTCATTCATTTTACTATTGGGATATTCCAACATAAGATTATACAAGTTATCGTAAGTATCTTCTTCGATGACAGCTGTATCATATAACAACATCGTTGTTTGAAAATAATCGACAGTTAAATCATACGTATTGGCGAGTTTATCAAATAGTTCACGATTATGTTTACAAAATTGATGATCTAATTTCCATTCATATGTAGGATATGCGTCTGAATGTGCCACTATTTTATTTGCTTTACACTCATTAAGTATGGGCGTTACATCCGAAAAAATGTTCATACCACAATCTATATAAAATATATAATCCCATTGTTTGAAAAATACATTAAACAAATGCATTTTATGCCACTGAAATTTTTTGGTTATATTTCTACCATCAAAAACAACCTTATTATTTATTTCTATAAATTTATTCGGAAACACGAGATTTGGAAAATAGTTGACAATAATTTTATTGCGCACAATAAAATCGTGGTTTAACAATTGCTGATTGTTCTTTAAATCATCGCCGATAATTAAACATACATCACCTTTGTATTTGCCATTGGTTAATAACTGATTACACGTGGAGATAAATTTATTAACATAATTTGCATTACACGTAAATACAGCACATATTTTGGACATATGTATATTTTAACTCAATAAAAGTATTTAAGTATTTAAGAAGATAAAATATAAAATGAAGATTAAAATGAAGATTAATTTATTTAAAACCCATCCTATATACCAAACATTATTTCCAGTAGATAAACACGGACGCAAAATAAATATCTATCAATTAAAAGATTGTATCGCAACTGGTATTAATCTATTCTATCCTAATGTTTTATTAAAACAAAACCAAACATCAGATGAGTGCGTATTGCCTCTATTAGAAAAAACAATGTCTTTACAATCCGGTACGGTTTATGAAAAAGAAGGAATGTGGTTTGAATATAGCGATACAAGTATAACAGATACAAGTATAACAGATACAAGTATAACAGATACAAGTATAAGAAGTATCTACAGAAATCCCCTCTTTTTTTTCATTTACAATACCGATAACTATTTTCATTTTCTTTACGATTCCTTGCCTTATTTAATATCCTTTCTCTCATTAAAAAAATCACTTCCAGATTTAAAACTCTTAATGCAATATCCCAATGAACAAAAAAAAGAAATTTACCCCTTTGTCTTGGAGTTTCTGGCAATACTAAATATAGAGCAAAGTGATATCATTATGGTAAATAAAGAAACACAATATGAAACAGTCTATATTTCGACCTCGTATACACACGATATTGATTCCAATTTACCGCCTCGGAACGAAATATATGAATTCTATCGGGACATTGTAAAACGCGTAAAGACAACCTATTTACCTGACACCCAAAAAGAAATCCCAAGAAAAATCTATGTTTCGCGGCGCACGCATTTACATAATGATTTCCATAATATTGGGACCAATTATACAACCCGTCGAAAATTGACCAACGAAGATGATTTAGTCGCACAGCTCACACACGAGGGTTATACCGAAGTCTTTACTGAAAAATTAACGACAGTTGAAAAAATAATATACTTTTCGAATGCAACTCATGTCGTCGGCGCGATTGGCGGAGGCATTTCTAATGTGCTTTTCTCTTCCCCTACCACAAAATTAGAAGCTATTATTTCCCCAACCTTTATGGAAGTGAACCAACGCTTTAAATATAGTTTGGATGGGGTCGATGTGACTTATAATCATAATACGGAACATATTGAAACAAGTGAATTCAAGCGCTATATGCGAGTAAAAAGCAAGGATGGAAAAATAATTGGAGAGATTGAAGATATCAATGAAAATGAGAATACATTGTTAGTATCCTATACACTGGATTCCTCAAATACTGGATGGAATGCACAAAATAAATACCAGCAAATAAAATTAAATATGAAGGAAGTCGATAAATTAGACAAGGGATTGAATAGCGCTTGGAGATTTACAATAAAATAATAATATATAAAAATGAAACCAAAAATAGCATTATTAATTGCTGGACGCGCTACATGCTGGGAATCATGTCTATTAAAGGTATTAAATAATAGCAATGATTATGATATTGATTTATTTATGTCAATTAATAACGAAAATGCAGAATGTAACTATTTCAAAAATATGAAAGATAAATTATCTTTTTATTTAAAGGGCATATACATCAATAAATATATAGTTCCATCTAACTTTATAAATACATCAAGTCACCCTCAAACAGTAAAACAATTAGTGAATAATCAATATGTGCCACTGAATATATTATCAATGTGGTATAATTATAAAAATGCTTTTAATATGGCAATAGAATATGAAAAAAAAAATGGGTTCAAATATGATTATAGTATGACCTTTCGATCTGATATTATTATTGATAAAATACCTTTATTTAAAATGCCCGAAGAAGGAATATTGTATTCAATTAATCAACCGTGTCAGTTTATTAGTTTTGGTATTCATAAAGCAAACATTGTATCACCTGAATGGGTTTTTGCCAGACAAAATACAATGACAAAATATTTAGAAACATATGACTTTATACTCGAACAAAGTCATATTGATAATAATTATATATGTCACTATGAATCAAATGTAACGGATAACTGTATAGAAAAATGTATAAATGTACACAGAATAAATAATATTCATTATGATGTGGATAAAAATAGACGCATGTTTGATGATTGGAAAAACATAAATGATACACGTAAAATAAATATTTTAAACAGAACAACAGACTATGTTGATATAAAATTATTAACCTTTTAATAAAATAGTATCACAGTAATTAATAATATATTCAATATCAACTATAAATGGGTCATTCATATTATTTAGTTTGTCTGCATTCAAAATAGTCGAGTTATAACAAAGTAATTTTGGTGAATGTTGTGTATAATAATTCAACTTTGGTAATATATTATTAATATAATCAACATGAAGTGGCGAATTATTAGATAAAAATAAAATATGTTTTGGTGTATTTGAAAAAAATAAATTATACATATTTCCACCAGTTTGATTTATTAAAATATTTACATCAGATAATAATAAAGATTTATCAAATAAATTATGTTCACCTAATGTAATTATTTCAAAATTAAATTTATCCTTTAAAATTTTAATTAAAATATCCTCATTTTCAATTTTTCTTGTTTTTCCAATAGTATAACAATCAGTATCTGCTATAACGTTTGTATTTTTCTGTAAATATATATTGCGCGTTTGTTTAATATTTGGCATTATTCCCAATTTTTCTCGTATAAAATTAAACGATTTAATTTTATCTATATTAAAATCAGCACAATCATAATTATTATAATAAAGATTATCTACAATATATGTCGTATCTTCATTTAATATTATTAGATCATCTTCATTAATTTCCAGAAATTTTACTATTTCTTTTGTTAATGCGTTATACCTTTTTTTTGGTATACAAAATTTAATATTTTTAATTGTATTTTTAATAGTCATAAAAAAATTTATTTTAGGTATACATTGTTCTATAAAATGACCAAATGCGAGTTGATACATGAAAGAATAAAATAAAAATGCATTATTAATATTAATAATATTTCGTCGCATTAATTCCGTTTTCAAAATTCTTTGATCGAAATGTATGGGACAACTATATGTTATATTGTTTATGTTATTATTATGACTATCTAATATAAATATATTTTCAAAATTGGATTCATTACTATTATATTTAATAGGTACATCATAAGTATGTAATAATTTAATGTTATTTACTAACATATTATATTTTATTTTTATAATAATTTTCTATATTTCTCGGCATCCCAATGATTTAAAAAGCAAATTTCTTCCACAGATAAATACGTTTTTTCTATTCCATTATCCAAAATCATTAAATTGGCCTTTAATACCTCTTCGATTTCTTTGCATTTATTTAAAGTATGACTGGTTATATAAATGTGTTCCCCAAAAACTATAATTTTTGGCGGTTCTTCATAATTGGTTTTATATAAAATCAATTCAGTTTCCAATAAGGAAAAATCATCAACACGTACTATGTTTAATCCGCAATAAATTAATGCGTCTGGAAAAGTAATCTTTTCTTCCAATAAATCCGGATTTTTACTTAGATAATCATTAATTACATTATCCTCACATAAATACGAGACATTGTTTATACCAAAAACCGTATTAACCACACGACTTATTCTATTTGTATTTTTATATTTCGCCAAATTCATAGCTGGATAAATCGTTTCAAATTGCAGTAGAACCTTGTCTAATAAAGTGTAGATTTCAAGAATATCATCACTTGTTATAATTAAACCGTGATTTATCAAGAAAATAACATTTTCATTATTGTAAACCCGTTTAATTTCGTTGCATACTTTTATACCAGGTGTCAAGTAATCAATAACCAATCCTGCAGGATATAGGTTTTGACAAATTTCTCTGGCGTTTTTTGAAACCAACAAACGATTTAATTGGATGGGATGTAAATGTATCGTATATTTTTTCAAAATCGAGTGCATAAAGGTTTCAATTGAACCCCGTTTAGTACCGATCACATTATAATTTACTATATTGGTTTCAATTGTTTCGGCCGCAATATCCTTTTTTATTTTCTTATTATCCATCATTACATATCCATTATTTAAATCGATGGCTGACAAATTATAACCAGAGGCTTTAATAAAGAGCCAATCATCTATTTTCACTGAAGAATTACCACCCCCCGCTTGAACCAAATCAAATCTCTCCCCGCAATATTTTGAAAGCGTTTTTAATATATCCAACTCACCATGTATTTCCTTAAACTTTAAATGCAGTGTTATAAATTTATCGAATTCTTCTCCCCTTCCTTTTTTGAAATCAACAACTGGATTAAAAAAATAAGTCAATATATTCAGCTGATTTGCTCCACGAATATCCTTTTCGTAGTTATCGCCAAACATAATAACTTCGTTGGCCGCTAAATTCATTTTTCTCAAAATGGTTTGAAACATTTGTTCGCTGGGTTTCTCAATTCCGACTTCTTCGCTTGTAACAATAACATCGATATACTCCAATAAGCCTAATTGTTTCAATTTAATAATTTGATACTCGGTTTCATAATCTGTTAATATACCTATTTTTTTCCCTAGTGTTTTATTCCATCGTATAAATTCTTTGACACCTTCATAACATTCCATCGCCTGGTAAAACGATTGCCAGTAGAGAGAATTTAATTTTGGTAATAATGTATAGGAAACATTCAAACTTTCCAATAAATGTTTAAAATATATGCTCTTATTGTGTGAGGAAGCCGTCATACCTAATTCATTTTTAAGTTTGGATGAAATCGAAGAATATTTATTATGTATTAAATCATAATGCATTAAATCATATGAAATCTTATTACAAATTACTAATAACAGTTGTAAAGTATCTCTCAATGCCGTTTCGTGGCACTTATCATAATTATATAAGGTACCATCCAAATCAAAAATTAATCCATTATAAAACATATAATTTATACTATATGTTTTATAATGATCGTTTATAATTAAATCATTTTTTTACATTTAATACTAAAAGCTTAATTACATCTTTATAATCGCATAAGTTTTCAAAATAAAAATATAAAAAATCATCCTCTATTACTATTTTATTATAGTTTATATTATACAAGTTTAACTTCTGTATAAGTATGTTTATGCTATATTTATTTTTAATTCCAATTTTAAAATACACATTTAATTTGTCCGATAATGAAAAATCATCAGGAGTATAAGGTTTGTCTGTATACAATTGTATAATTATATCGGCATCTTTTTTCTGTGGAAAAATATATTTTTTAAAATCTTCTTCTCTCAATTTTATTTGTCCCATAATTTTATCTATCGTATAACCACGTTTTTCTATATCTCTTTTAATTTTCCAAGGAATTCGTAAATTATCGTCGGTATCCATATAAATTTTAATATCAATCGCGTCATCGGATAAATACAGACTATGTAACCCACATACGATAATATTTTCGGTCGTTTCAATCATAGTTTTATCTGTGAACTTTCCCGTTGTATGGTCATAATCTACTTGAAAAATCGTATTACCAATTTTTAGGTCAAATACATCTTGTTGCATTTTGGTGATATAATTTGCGGCTGGATTTAAATGTGTATAGGTTGTCCATTGTTCACTATTTCGCTCCCATTTATGATATCGATCGCATTCTAATAAAAAACTATCCTGAAACAACTCCTTTAATATAGTTGAAATCGTGGTTTTACCCGAGCCTGAATCACCTGTAATCGCAATGGTATTGCAAATAGATAATATAACCATAAATTTTACATTGACCAATTCATACGGAATATTTTTTAGTAGTAAATAATGATATAACAATGTTTCATTCACATTTCCATATATTTTAAATAATTCAATGATATTATTATAATAATCGAAATATAAATTCATAACAGTTGGTCTTCCATAAGCTAAAATATCGCAAATATAATTATCGTCTTCTCTCATTAATTTTTTAATATCGATTTTACTATCATCTGGAAGATATATTTTATCGGGGGCTAAGTCAAAAAAATTCAAATTAGTTAGCATATGTACATCTGGTCGCAACTTGACAATGACATCATATGTGCTATTTTCAATCGCAGTTATTTTTTTCATTTCTTCATTCAACCAATAATGTTTATAATTTTGATTTAATAAGTTATTCAATGTATTATCCTTGGTAAAGTTTAAATTATTTGATGTTAATAAAATCTTAGGATTTAATTCTTTTTGAATAAATTCAAGTGATATTTTATTATTCGAATATTTGCTATCTGAATCATCTGCAGTTACATGTATATAAATATCGCATTCATTTTGTTGAATAATATTTTTTTTAATAGATGCGATATTTTCTCTAATGCCTCTTAAATAACCAGCAATTATCAAAGCTAATTTCATTATAATACAGATATTAAATATTTTTCAAATTCATTCACATTCAAATTAAAATTTCCATTCGGATCTTCTTGAATTTTGGAATAGCGACGATAGTGTAAATCCAACACTTTGGAAATTCCTATAATATGCGAATTATCAAATCCGTGTGTGCCTTGATTTACTATTTCAATTATTTTTGTTAATTTATTGCAAAATAATGTTAGGGTTAAAGCACTACTATGAGATGATATTATCATTTCACTTTCCATAAAAAGTTTTATTTTGTCATACATTGATAAATCTTCCAATTGTATATACTCAAAATTATATTTGTTTAAGGTTGATATCACTTCATTTTCATTATAAATAAATCGTAGTAGCCGATTGTGTTGTACTTCGCTATTTTTCCTAGTTATGAAAATACGCTTTCCTTTTATTATATCGAATTTCATTTGTTCTAAAAATAAATTTCTTAAAAATGGATAAATTGTATACTTAGGCTCAACAATGCCACTTTCCCCATAAATACTCACAATTTCATAATCGAATGTTATGGTTGATAAATCTTCAATTAATTCAACTTTATCTTTGAGTATAGTAAATGCTTCTCGTTGAAAAGGTAATATATTTTTCAAATGAATTTTAATTGGATACTCTATGCGGTTTGACGGATTTGAAACGATTCTACTTTTATCCTCCAATAAAACGGATGTGTTTTGTTCGCCTCGAACATTATACTGTTTATTTTCTATATAGTACAATCCACTTAAATTATAAACAAAAAAATGATACAAGTACATTCCACCGCGCCCTTCCAAATAAAATATAGTTTGTTTCATAATATATTTAAAGTATCTATTATTTAAATTATATATAAATGATTAATAATGCAGCCTTTTATTGTAATAATAAAGATACTTACCCCCCTTTCAAAGACGGGGTTTACATGGAGGAGTTTTTTTTTAACAAAATGCTTTATTCCACACCACCTTCTTCAAAACGGAAATATATTCCAGCGCTTTGGACAAATTTTCAAATTGAACATTGGTTTGAATCAAAAAAACCAGAAATGCAAAAAGCATTGGATACATGGGTCACAGAGAATCCCTCACCTCTCGGTTATTTCACTGTTGTCCAATATGATGATGGACCAAAGTTAAATTTACCACCCAATACAGTGATTTATGGTGCCTGTTCTGGTAATGTTCCACTACCATTGATATACGAAGATAAACAAAACAAACTCGACAAATTACCAAAGAAATCGTTTAATGAGAAAAATATTCTCTGTTCTTTTGTAGGGAATAATACAAGCAATGCGGTTCAGCCAAATGTGCGCGAAATAATATTCAATAGATTTAATCAACGGCCAAATTTTCAAATGATAAATGCAGGTGGTTGGACACCCAGTGTAAATAAAAATAATCAAGATTTATTTATTCATACTACATTAAATTCTAAATTCGCTTTTGCCCCACGGGGTTACGGTCGATCAAGTTTTCGCTTTTTTGAGTGTTTTCAACTAGGCACAATTCCAATTTATGTATGGAATGATATAAATTGGTTACCTTTTCAAGAGCAAATAGATTATAGTAAATGTTGTATTTCGCTACACGTATCCCAACTGGATATCTTAGAACAAACCCTTTCGGCAATTACTGAGAATGATTATGCAAAAATGCTTGAGTATTATCAAACCATCAAACATTTTTTTACACTCGAAGGGATGAGCGCTGAAATTATTCGACTAAATTCAGAATAAACTATAGTTACTCACTTCCCCGTTGAGCCGAACCCACCCACCCCTCGCTCCGTCTTATCCAACTCTTCTACTAATTCCACCCTTAGTGGATAAGTCATATTCGGTGGACAAATTTGCACTAACCGCTGCTCTTTGTCCACTTTGAATCCCACGGACCGAATATTATCAAAAGCAGCAATATAGTTACCACGATAACCGGCATCAATGATACCCACCGAGTTCGCCAAGCGCAACGGGGTCTTGGTACCGGTGCTTGAGCGTGGATAGAGATAATAACCGACTGGGATTGTATACTTGATCTCAGTATTTGTTTTTACATCAAAATCCTTGCTGACAAAATCCATTGCTCCACACACACCCATATCAATTTTCGCTGCGCTTAGCCCCTGCACCTCCACCTCCGCCGGACAGATTAAATTAAAGCCGGCATCAAAATAGAGAGATGTATCAATACTTGTATTATGGGCATCGACTGCATCTTTATACAATTTATGCAATTCGATTGGTAGTGCAGGTGGTAAGTGTAGCCGTAAGAGATAATACATTTGAATATAATCATATAAGACAATAACGTTTTATATGGGTTTCCCTCATTTAAATAACAACTCCTGCAAAACTTCATCCGGAAAAGTGGGACCGATCTTACGCAGAAACATATAATCATTTTTCCTTTCACCTGTTTTCAATTCCGCCACGGCTGTTTTGTCCGCCTCGGTCCAGTCGTGAAACACATATGGACTACCACCCCCGGGCGCCCGTTTCCAATCGACTAAAGTGGTCGCTTTATTAATGACATTTTGAAAATTATTTAGTTTGTAGAGATAGATGGCCAAAAAACTTTCATCCGCTGTATGCCCTTTCAACAATATCGAGGTCAAGACTTGATCGGTTGCTGCTAATTCGAGTAGTTTTTCTAAATCGGCGTGACACAGAATACTCCATTGCGGATGCGCCCAGTGATAGTCGGCCGGTAATAAATGTAAATTGGCTCTATCATTCGGTACGGGTGTTGGTGTCCACCACGCTTTACTATAACTCAAAAAAGTATGCGCCTTATACTGGTGGAATTGTTCAATGAATTTTTCCGGCGTCACAAAAGGCACACACGATTCAGAATGCAATGTATACCACGCAGCAGGTTTATAGCGAACGGCATAATTATACAAGGCTAATTCGGCTTGCATAAGCCACGCCCACGCAGTTGCACATAAATAGTTGTCGGGAAGCAGGGTTTGCTGTAGCCATTCAGATTTAACCAAGTCTTTTTGCACGGGTGAAACATGGGTAATAATATTGAATTTAAAATCGAGGGCCGCTAAACGATCAAACCATTGCCGCCAAATATGTTCTTTCACTAAATCTCTCGTCACCAAAAAACAAAAGGTGACAGAAGCCATTTAATAGTTAAATATAAATCCTTTTTAAATATTAATAATTAAGCATAGCATAGCATAGCATAGCTTAGCATAGCATAGCTTAGCATAGCATAGCATAGCATAGCATAGCCTAGCAAGCTTAGCATAGCAAGCTTAGCAATTTTCACAGCCATTGTTTAATAAAGACGCTGGCACAGGTGCCCATATCGCTGGTGTTGGTAAACAATTCTTCAATAAGAGCCCTGCACGTAAATATTCACCTGCTGAAATAGATCCTTGACCATACTCGCCACTGTTTTTCGCATTATATGTGGTATAAAATCGTTTTCCCCCAATATGATAATCACGGGCGACGCAATCACTCGCACAACCATAATTGGTTCCTGAATTGATTTTCTCAACCACACACGTTGCCGAGCTTGCACTCACAATATCGACAGTATGTTGGCCAGCGCTACGTGTTTCAGGCGAGAAATTCTTGACCCAGTTGTTACCATTGCTACAATTTTGTCTTGATGGACAGGTCGGAAACAAAACGGTGGAATAGATATACCCTTTGGTATTTTTTGTCGAGGGCTTGGCAATGGAAGGATCATTACCTGAACAGAAATTGTATTGGCCATTCGTCAAAGCGGAGAGATTGGTGCTACCAATCACACGTTGATTACGATAGCCACCGTTTAAAGAAAAGCCATTCGCCGAAACGGGCACTTGAAAGCGGCGTGAACTACGTTTTAAAGTGACGATGGACATGTCTTGTGTATATATATTATATACTTTTAAAAAGCACTTTTGGAAAAGTGCCGCAAAACATACCTTTGGGAAAGGTATCGCCAAAATACCTTTGGGAAAGGTATCGCCAAAATACCTTTGGAAAAGTGCGCCAAAAGTATTCCCAAGTTTACGTCCAAGGGTTTTGCGGCACTTTTCCAAAAGTGCAGTTTTGCGGCACTTTTCCAAAAGTGCTTTGGCGCAACCTTTCCCAAAGGTTGTTTTTAAAGGTAAAGTAGCATCCGCTCACTCGGCTCTGTTTTCAAACATCTCTCTAAAAAATAAAACAATTTCGTCCCTTTTATATCAGCTAAAGAGAGATTCAATACATTCAAACATAATAAAGCTAAACTATAATAACTCGCACTGCGGTGTGTAAGAAAGGGTAAGACATTCATTTTTAATACTTCGGGTGAACATCTTCTCTCAGGCAATGGAAATACAGTTGGATAAACTAATCGTAATTGTTTTTTATTTTGTCGATCGAGTGGCACTAGTTGCACGAGACTTGCTAAGATATAGAGGGTTATCTCTTCTTTGCCCATTTCATTACGATAATTCACCACCATAATATCACTCGGTTGCCAAAAAAGTAAAGTAAATCCACGTGCTTCTAGACTTTGCAATTGCATTGAGAGATGAAAGGCCATTCTCTCAACTTCGCTATAATCTAATGTATTCAATATAGTAAAGGAACCTGAAGACTGAATAGTAGTCAAATTATAGTGTCTTAATAATAACTCTATAAATTCTGTATAAATCTCTCGATTTGTTGGATCATTGATCTTCGAAAGTATAGTTTCCATTAACAATAAATAGTTCTAATTCTTTATATGAAATGATTCTTTATTTAAAAAATTGATTTATAAATTATAACAGAGATATATCATAAATCAATAATAAATAAATAAAAATGCCTATTTTAGCCTCAACAAAGTCAACTTACGTGCCGCCTTCTTTGCGCAATAAACCAATTACCACAGCACCAACAAGCACTAAAAAAAGAGAACTGAAAAAAGAGTTCGTCATTGATAAAGCCGCCTTTCCGAGCCTCGGTGATACAATAAAAAAAACCAAAAGTAGTGGAACGCCCATCAGTTTCTCTTCAGCCGCCGCCAAAAAAGTAGAAGCGCCAAAAGAAGTGCAAATAGATGTTTTACCGGGCTGGGTGCATATTCGCAGACACAATGGGAAAATTCAATATAAATACGGAAAGCCTGTTGAGCGTATCGATAATGAAGAAAGAGCTGAAGAAATACGCAGTCGTATCATTTTGAAGAACCGAATTGAACGTGAAGAATATGACCGAACGAGAGATATAGAATGCTTGGGTGATTTATCAGAATTTTATGGCCAACCCACTTTAGCCGAGATATACGAGAATGCTTTGGAAATTACCAGTGATGATGATAACAGTGATTATTTGGAAAGTGATAATTATGAGTAATTTATATTTATGTATGGCTTATCGCTTATGTATGGCTTAACGCTTATGTATGGCTTATCGCTTATGTATGGCTTAACGCTTATGTATGGCTTATCGCTTATATATAAGTTCAAAAATTTTTTACTTAATATGATTGATGTATAATGGCATATAATGATTCAGAATATAATGATTCAGATGATTCGGATGAAGAGGAATCCTTAGATACAAGTTGGTTATATAAATTTAAAAAGGATGAATATAGCTATACTGATTACTACAAAGAACCTGTTACTGAAATTAAGCTATATTTACTCTATATCAAAGATAACGAATTAGTTGCAAAGTATACGAGACGTTGTGCATTGGATGAACATAATAAATTAAAGCGTGACCGTTTAGTTTATATCATTAAACATTATCAACTATACAATGATGTCAACTATAAATTAAATGCTTTATTGCGGTATAATATTGATTTGAATCCCGAAGAAATTACGGATTATGTTTATGAACAAAGTGAGACAAATAACCAATTTATAACGAGTGAAAAATATTTAGAAGATTTGCACTATAATGACTCGATTAATATGTTTCAAGACTTGAATGCTTTATATTTTATATATATTGAGGACCAAGCACATGAAGCAAAGCATTGCAAAGCAAAGCAGGACCAAGCGAAGCAGGACCAAGCAAAGCAGGACCAAGCAAAGCAGGACCAAGCGAAGCAGGACCAAGCAAAGCAGCACGAAGCACATCATACCAAAAAAATCAAATTAACAACCAGAGTTCAAAAAACAAAGCGCAATAAAAAAAACTTAAAGATAACAAAAGAAATAAGATAAATATATATATGCAATCATACGATAAAACCATAAAAGAACATTTTCTATCGCTAGTAAGCCATATTAATGCGAATAATTTAAAAGAAATCAGAGAGATTACAGAAGTATTACTTTACCATATTATTTATTTGGAAGACATCTCTCGTATTTATTTATCACTACTTTACAAATTAATTTTTCATACAAAATCGGAAGTAGCGTGTCATATTTTAACGGAATTCGTCAAGTTTGGGCAAAGTGATGAAGGAAACACATATAAGCCAATGCTTGATTATTTCGTTATTGAAGCGTTTAAAAGCTTATTAAAGCGGGATGGGTGGGCAATTATCAAGCCGTGTGTTATTCTTTTGAGAGATTATGCAAATGAAACATTATTCAAATACATTGTAACATGTGTGATAAAACAATTAAAACAAGATATGCTGAATGAATCACCGTCGAATCTTTCTCTCAATTTACCACGTGAAAAATCATTTACTTGGGGGTGGTTTTCTTATATCATTGCACGGGTTTATTATAGTGAAGCGAATAAAGGAGAAATAACACCGAAAGATACTCGTAGGTGTATGATGCTTTATCGAAAAATGTTGACGATTCTCCGTAAAAATGCGTATGAAGTGGTTGCGCCTACTCCAATTTCGTATGAGCCCACTTTGTATGAGCCCACTTCGTATGAGCCCACTTTGTATGCAATAGAAGAAACTTGGGATGGTATTTTAAATGCATTAGAAACTGAGAAATATCAATGGGCAAGTAACATTATTAATGATGTCATTAATGATGTGGAGGAAGAAATCGATAGTGAAAACGATAGTGCTAGTGAAACAGTAGAAGAAGCAATCGTCAGTGAAACCGTAGCGGAAGCAGAAAGTGCAAGCGAAGCAGTAGTAGCAGCAAGCGAAGCAGTAGCAAGCGAAGCAGTAGTAGCAGCAAGCGAAGCAGTAGCAAGCGAAGCAGTAGCAAGCGAAGCAGTAGCAAGCGAAGCAGTAGCAAGCGAAGCAGTAGCAAGCGAAGCAGTAGCAAGCGAAGCAGTAG
>Ga0114969_10000372_pt1 | contig 38610 bp, 37 predicted proteins | sample M_130807_MF_Meta_FD_87316 | JGI IMG/M metagenome (GOLD analysis project Ga0114969, IMG submission 87316) | Freshwater microbial communities from Lake Montjoie, Canada to study carbon cycling - M_130807_MF_MetaG | ecosystem: Environmental > Aquatic > Freshwater > Lake | place: Lake Montjoie...
CCAAAGTCGTTTACCACAACGCCAATATTCATGCCTTGATTGTTGGTCAAGATATGATTTAGTAAAGTTGTTTTTCCTGAGCCCAAAAAGCCCTGAATTACAGTGATTGGTATTTTTTTGTGGTCTATTAGTGGTTTCATGTAGTATGATTATAGCAAACAGGAGAAGTAATTTATGAATAGCAATCTAGAATTTATTGAAAAAAAGGCAATTTGCGCAGATATTTGGCAGTTGCACTTCAAAAAACCAGCCAGCTTTGACTATGTTTCTGGTCAGTATATAGAGATGACCATAGCGAGCACTCACCCCGACGAGCGGGGTATTAAGCGCTGGTTCACCTTGAGCTCTTCACCCACACAGCCAGACATTATTATCACCACAAGACTGGTCAGCCCAAAGCATTCAGTTTTTAAAGAAGATTTGTTTAAGCTAAGCAGCGGAGAAAATGTTGGCTTAGAAGGCCCAGATGGTAAATTTGTTTTGCCGGCTAATGATCAAAAGCTACTCTGGATAGCTGGTGGGATTGGGGTGACTCCATACATCTCTCAGCTTCAATACTTGCTAGATAACAAGCAGTTCGAGCGAGACATAGTGCTAGTTTTGGGGCTCAGATCGCTCGATGAAGACCCTTGCGTTGAGCTAGTAAAAAAATGTCTACTTGTCATGCCTAAATTTAAGATTATTAGAGTAATCTCTGAAAATATACCTGCTAATTGGACTGGCCCAACAGGCTATATTACTCAAGAGCTACTCACTGACAGTGTTGAAGATATTTTAGATAGACAGGTTTATGTGTCTGGGCCCGAACCAATGGTAGATGCCATGAAAGACACCCTGCTAAAAACAGGCCTGGCAGAGACTCACATTCACCAAGACTGGTTTGCTGGATATAAAGACAAGTACTAGTCACTTACGCCCTACAAAACGAGGCTTTTGATTCATAATTTGAACTTGCGGGCAGCACTACATAAGAACCTCTTATGGTATAATTACCAGCGATGGAACCACCACTACGACCTACTGCTAACAATAGTCATTTGAGCAACCTGCGTGGTTTTGTATTACAAGCAACTACAGCTGTACAGGCGCTAATAGTAGCTTTTTTACTACTAATTACATTCACCTCTTCTAGCAGCGAGCCCAGCCTGACCCCACTTTATATAATATTGCCGCTGGTGCTGGTTGGAATTGCCTATAATCTTTTTACTTGGCGCGCACAAAAAGCCGCCTCAGATATGATTAGCTCATACATAGCTTTTGGCCTAATTGCAGTAGAGCTTATTGCCCTAATTGGCCTAACTGGCGGGCTTGACTCTGCATTTTTTCCTGCACTTGCGCTAATTCTACTGCTTAGCAGCATTCTTGGTAGTAGGGCCTTCTTTTTTAGTGCTGGCGCTGGAATACTCAGCTATGCAGTGCTGGTCGTCATGACGACGACATCAAGCGATGGTTTTAGCCTGCACCCGCCACAGCTTTTTTACATTCTACTAAGCATTTTCTTTGGCTGGCTACTTTCTAAAACCATTGACCAATATTTGCTAACAGCCGGTGTAGCCGGCAATGTAGCCGATCAGCTTGGTAAAACTCAGATGAGCGAACGCCTAATGTTGTCTGCTATTGCCGACCCAGTTATTGGCCTAAATAGCAAAATGGAGATTACTTTTTTTAACCTTGGAGCTGAAGATATTTCGCATTGGGACAGTACCAGTGCACAAGGAGTACAGCTGCAAAACGTTGTTAAGCTTAAAGACTCAGATGGCAAGGATATGAGCCCAACCGATAACCCATTTTTGAAAGTTTTTGAGCTAAAAAAACAAGTGACTTCAGACAGATATTACTTGCTAAACAAAGAAAAAAAACAACAAGCTTTTTCAATTTCTATTGCGCCTACTTTTGATAGTGACAATAAAGTAAGTGGAGCGATTGCTGTATTTCATGATATCTCTGAAGAAAAAAGCCTACAGCGAGAGAGAGACGAATTTGTTTCAACAGCTAGTCATGAAATGCGCACACCTGTTGCTGCTATTGAGGGCTACCTATCTATGGCAAGTAACGACAAGCTGGCCACGACAGATGCTAGAGCTAAGGGCTTTATAGAAAAAGCTCATAACTCATCTATTCATCTTGGCAAACTATTTGAAGACCTACTAAGCGTGACAAAAATAGAAGACCAAAAAATAACTGACAAGTTAGAGGTTTTTAATATGAGCGATTTGGTTGGTGAAGTTGCTGTTGAGATGGAGATTATGGCTAAGCAGAAAGGCTTAACATTACTTACTCACATTGGTAGCGCGTCTGCAGGCTCTGAGCAAGTAGTGGCGCCGCTTTTTGAAGTCAGTGCAAACCAAGAAAGAATTCATGAAGCCATGACAAATCTTGTTGATAATGCCATTAAATATACTCAAAAAGGTAGTGTGGATATTATTTTGAGCGGAGATAAAACTAACGTAACTTTCACAGTAAAAGACACTGGCATTGGCATCTCTGCAGATGAACAGCGCCATATGTTTGAAAAGTTTTACCGGGTAGAGAACAGTGCTACTATTACAACCGGCGGTACAGGCCTGGGTCTGTATATCACTAGAAATCTAGTGGAGCTATACGGCGGCCGCATCTGGGTAGATTCTGCTCTTGGCCAAGGCTCGAGCTTCAGCTTTAGCTTGCCACTTGCGAAAGTCTAGTGCTATAATAATTCTTAAGCTATAAAAAGGAAAAATAATGCCAAAAATTCTTATTGTTGAAGATGATGTAAATTTACGAGACGTCTACTCGTCGCGGCTGGAAGCTGAAAGCTACACAATGTCTCATGCCGACAACGGTGAAGAGGCCCTTGCCGTTGCTGTCAGAGAGCGACCCGATCTTATTTTGCTAGATGTGATGCTACCTAAGATTTCTGGTTTTGATGTTTTAGATATTATTCGTACCACACCAGAGATTGCCCATACCAAGGTTATTATGATGACAGCACTTTCGGCCCCAAAAGACAAAGAAAGAGGCGAGAAGCTCGGCGTAGATAAATTTTTGGTCAAATCACAAGTCACCTTAGAGGAGGTGGTAACTACTATCAAGACTGTTATAGATTCATCAGCTTCTAGTGAGGCCCCAAAAGAACAAGTTCTGGGAGGCACAGGTACTCAGCGCTCGGCGTCTGCACCTATGGCTGATCCAGCTCCAGCACCTGCTCCTGCTCCTGCTCCTGCTAAGCCAGCCGAACAGCCTGGTCAGGCGCCAGCCAAATAAGCTACCGGCGTTTTATAGGTGGTGCAAAAAAGCATAAATTTGAGCAAATCCTATCTGTAAGCTATAATAGAAGACATGAATAAAAGAACAATGATATCAGAGCTAGCTCAACAGGTTGGCAGTAAAGCCACCATCTCTGGCTGGGTACATGTGCGTAGAGATCACGGAAAGTTAGCTTTTTTTGAGATTCGCGACAGAACAGGCTTGGTTCAGGCTGTCTATTTTAGGGCTGGGGCAGAGCTTGATACGCTTGTTGACACCCTAAGACCTGAATTCGTAATAGAGGCCAGTGGACTAGTCAAGGCAAGGCCAGAAAAAATGATAAACCCAGAACACCCAACTGGCACAATTGAGTTTGAGATTGAGCAACTAAAAGTTTTATCAAAGGCCGAGACTCCGCCTTTTGAAATAACAGAAACCAGCGAAAATTTAAGCGAGAATATTCGTATGCAGTATCGCTACCTAGATCTAAGGCGGGCCCAAATGCAAGCTAATCTAAGATTTAGGCATAAGCTAATAAAAGCTTTTCGTGACTACCTAGACGGCAAAGATTTTATAGAAGTTGAAACGCCAATTCTGGCTAAGTCTTCGCCAGAAGGAGCTAGAGATTTTATTGTACCGTCACGCATTACTTCTGGCAGCGCCTACGCTTTGCCTCAAGCTCCTCAGCAGTTCAAGCAGCTGCTAATGATCGCTGGCTACGAACGCTACTACCAAATAGCCCGTTGCTTTCGAGATGAAGACCTAAGAAATGACCGCCAGCCAGAGTTTACTCAGCTTGACCTAGAGATGAGTTTTGTAGACCAAGAAGATATCTTGAGTCTGTCAGAAGAGATGATGGCCACAGTAGTAAAACAGCTCATGCCAGACAAGACCCTTCCGGCCACATTTACTCGTCTTAGCTACGCCGAATCTATGGAAAAATACGGCACCGACAAGCCAGACCTTCGAGCTAATCCAGACGATTCAAACGAGCTGGCTTTCGCTTGGGTTATAGACTTTCCACTTTTTGAAAAAACCCCAGAAGGCCATATTACATATGCTCACAACCCCTTTGCTCAGCCTCACGCCGACGATATGCACTTGCTTGATTCGGGTGACGAAGCTGACCTTTTAAAAATTCGAGCATACAGTTTTGATTTAGTTCTCAACGGCTATGAGATTAGTAGTGGTAGTATTCGAATCAACGACCCCGAACTGCAGCGAAGTATTTTTAAGCGTTACGGCCTAAGTGAAGATGAGATTGAGTCTCGTTTTGGTGATTTTCTAAAAGCTTTCAACTACGGCACGCCTCCTCATGGTGGTCTAGCTCCAGGCCTAGACAGACTTGCAATGGTCTTACTGGGCGAGCAGTCTATTCGTGAAGTTATAGCTTTTCCAAAGACTGGTGATATGCGTGACTTGATGCTGAAAAGCCCTGGCCCAATAGGCCCCAAGGCTATGCGCGAGCTGGGCCTAAAACAAGACGACTCAAAGGCCTAAAGTGACAGATTCTACCCCCGTATACACTGTTGAGCTAGATAATTTTAGCGGTCCGCTTGATCTATTACTAAAGCTGATAGAGCGTCAAAAGCTTGATATTTGTGACATCAGCCTAGCCTCAGTGACAAAAGACTACTTGGCCTACATGCAGACAGCCGAGCTTGACCCGCATCAAGCCAATTGGTTTTTAGTAATTGCTAGTAAGCTTATTTTGGTCAAATCTAGAGCCTTATTACCTTCATCACAGGCAGAAGTTTTTGAGCAAGAAGATGACGACTTAGCAGAACAACTCAAGCTCTTGTCTCAGTTCAAAAGTCTAGCCGTAAGATTTTCTCAATCTGTCAATGACCCTTTTGTGGCCAGGCAAAACCAAAAAAGCCCAGTCTTAATATCTAGCTACGACAATCTTACTAGCAAGAATATATCGGCAGCATTTAAGCAGCTCATGGATCAGCCTAAAGCCGAACAAAGCCATGTCTTCAAGCTCAAAAGAAGCTCTAATACTGTACTCAGGGCTGAGCTGATAGAAAAACTTCAACAGCTACAGAGCCTGCAGCTCTCAGAGATAGACTCTATCGCCACCACCAACCAAGAAAAAATTAGTTTATTTATGATTATTCTTGAACTTATCAAAACTAATGATGCTGAGCTAAGAGTTAATGAAAATAATCAATCAATTGAGATGCTCAGATGACAGATAAAACTAAAAAGTTACAGGCTCTCATATTTATGTCGGCCCAACCTATCTCTAAAAAATCTATTTGTAAATCTCTAGAGATCACCCCAAAAGAGCTTGATGATTCAATGCTCGAATTAAAAAAATACACCACCGGCACCGGAGTTGAGCTAATAGACGATGGTGATAGCTTGCAGCTAGCTGCTAAAAGTTCGCTATTACCCAAGAGCCACCAAGATATTCTAGCTACCGGCAATCTAAGTAGTTCGGCGCTAGAAGTTTTGGCGATTATCGCTTACCGTCAGCCAATTAGTCGCCAGGATATTGAGGAAATCAGAGGAATATCTGCCAATCAAAGCCTGCGGGGTCTAATAGAAAAAGAACTAATAGTAGAGAAGAGGCACAAAAAAGATGGCATTAATTACGTGGAATACACGACCGATATGAGTTTTTTACGATACATGGGTATTAAATCTCTTGATGAGCTGCCAAGCTTTGAGGCTAAGTCATGACTAACTCAGAAAAACAACTACGCCTCAACAAGCAGCTTGTGGAGCTAGGCTTGTCTCTTTCACGCAGAAAAGCCGATGAAGCTATAGGTCATGGCCTAGTACTGGTAAACGGCGAGGTCGCCAGCCTGGGAGACAAAGTTGACCAAGCTGACTCAATTGCACTAGCAGGCAAATCTGGAAAGTCGCGAGGCAATATTACTGTTGCATTCAATAAGCCGCCTGGCTATGTTTGCTCACACACCGGACAGGGTAACGAAAAAACTATCTTCAAACTTTTACCTAAAAATTTTTCTAGTCTAAAAATAGCCGGGCGCCTAGACAAAGACAGTCAAGGGCTACTAATTCTGAGTTCAGACGGTGATTTGGTGCAAAAACTATCTCACCCAAGCTCTGGCAAGTCAAAAGAATACATTGTAAATCTCAAAACCAGCTTCAATAGCCCAGATAAGAAAAAGCTTATTGAGGGCGTAAAGCTTGACGATGGAATCAGTAGATTTGAAAGCCTAAAGATACTTTCACATACTCGCTTGAGGGTAGTACTACAAGAGGGCAAAAATCGCCAAATAAGGCGCAGCTTTGAGTCGCTAGGCTACTTAGTTATTAGGCTTGAGAGAGTACGGCTTGGTAGCATTGAGCTTGGTACTCTGGGCGAGGGCAAGTTTGAATTTGTTCACCTAGACAGTAGCGGAGACAAGAAGTGATTATTGTTTTTTTGAGCTTGGTGATTAGTTTTTTTCAGCTCAGCGTTGCTCCAAATTCACTCTTAAGTAGTACCAATCAAAAAATAGCCAGCATTCAGAGTCTGCCAAAACAAGAAAAAACAATCTTCACAGACACTGCCTTTACCTCTTTGCCAGAACTAAAAAAAGATGCCCCATCCTACACTTCACCAGCTCAAGCGGCAATCATTTATGACGTTGGTAGCGGAACTACTCTGTATGCCAAAAATGCAAACCAAGCCCTACCAATAGCCTCACTTACCAAGCTCGTGACGGCACTTGTTATTATGCAAAACCACAGCCCAGACGAGATTGTAACTATTCCCCAAGACTTACCACCTCTAGGCCCAGCAGACCAAAAGATTGGTGTTGTGCCAGGGCAGGAGTTTAAGCTTTCTGAGCTTATGAAGGCACTACTTATATATTCTGCAAATGACGTCGCCAATAGTCTAGCTATCTGGGACTCTGGCTCGATAGACAAATTTAGCACCAAAATGAATGCAGAGGCTCAGCAGTGGGGAATGAGCAAGTCAAATTTTGTTAATCCTACTGGCCTTGACGAAACTAATCACACTAGCTCGGCTCAAGATCTGCTAATAGTCTCAAGGGTGCTTTTGCAAAATAAACCTTTTGCAAAAATAGTTAATACCTCCAGTGCCACCATCTATGATGAGGCTGGAAAACCATTTGTGATAACAACTACCAACAAAGACCTAAGCCTCTCATATGTCTATGGGATTAAGACGGGCCTGACTGATTTAGCGGGGGAATGCTTGATTTTGCTGGCCCAAAAATCTGGACACGAGATCATAACTGTGGTCTTAAATAGCCCAAACCGTTTCCAAGACAGCAAAAATATGGTAAACTATACGTTCGATAATTACATTTGGAAATAATACCGATATAAAATCGTCAAAATACTACTAAAGTACAACTATGAAAGTCAAAAATTTACCATCAGTAGCCCTAGTAGGGCTTCCCAATAGTGGCAAGTCCACCTTGTTCAATCGCCTAACGCATTCAGCGCACGCGATTATTTCTGATATCGCCCATACCACTCGCGACACTAACAAAGGTGTTGCAGAGGCCGACGGTCGAGGTTTTGAGGTGGTTGATACAGCTGGCTACACCAACGAGCAAGGTCAAATACCTGAAGCAGCAATGGGTCAGCTAGCAACCACTCTTACTCGAGCTGATGTAATTTGTTACGTGGTAGACGGAACAGTTGAGGCCAGTAATGCCGACGCCAAGCTAGCCAAGATGCTTCACGCTAGTGGTAAGCCGGTGATTTTGGTAGCCAGTAAAGCCGACAATACCAATCTAGCCCTACCAGCTGAAAAATACCGCCGACTAGGCTTTGAAAAGATTGTTTTTATCTCGGCTATACATGGTCATGGTATGGACGAGCTGGCAAGCTCAATTCTAGAAGTTTTGCCTCTTAAAGGCAAGATTGACCGAGACGACAGCAATGAAATCAAGATTGCCATACTGGGCAGACCAAATGTTGGTAAATCTAGCCTGCTTAATGCCTTGGCTGGCGAAAAGCTGGCGATAGAGGCAGATATTGCTGGCACTACTCGTGATACCAACGAATTTTCACTAAAATTTCATGGCACTCAAATCACATTTATAGATACAGCTGGGCTGCGAAAACCAGGTAAAGTTGCTAAAGCCGAAAACATTGAATTCTATTCTAAGGTGCGCACCAAGCGGGCGATAGAGCGGGCCGACATTTGCCTGATGCTGGTTGATGCCAACGAACCGGCAACTGCCCAAGATCTACACTTGCTAGGCATGGTAAAAGACGCCCAGCGTGGCCTAATAGTTGTTGCCACCAAATGGGACGCAGTTGAAAAAGACAGCCACACCATAGTAGGAATCACCGAGTTTATTCGTTCTAAAATGCAATTTGTATGGTGGGCTCCTCTTGTATTTACCTCTGCCAAAACTCGTCAAAACCTAGATGAGCTCTTAGATGTTATAAAAAAAGTAAATGCTCGACTAGATTTCACAATAGCTACTCCAAAACTAAACCGATTTCTAGAAGATGCAAACGGCAAGAACCCGCCGTCTGCAGTTAAGACCAAAAAACCAAAAGTAAACTACATAACTCAAACCGGCACTCATCCACCAAAATTCACTATCTTTGCTACTCACCCAGAGTACATGCACTGGAGCTATACACGCTTTATTGAAAACCAAATGCGCGAACAATTTGATCTAAACGGCGTACCAATCACAATTGAGTACAAAAGTAAGTACAAAGAAGGTAACAGAGACCGCTACAAAACAAAAAAATAGCTCACTAAAGTGACTATTTTATGGCCCTAATACCACCTCGCGATAGCTAGAACTGCATATTATTGGGCTTGCAGTTTAGCTCTTATTGCTCGATACTTAAATATATGAAACTAATCATCGGCTTAGGAAACCCCGGGCCAGAATATACCAATACACGTCACAATCTAGGTTTTATGGTGCTAGACCAAATTGCCAAAAACTGGGGAGTACATTTCTTAAATCAAGACAAGCTCAAGTCTGAGCTGCTTGTTACTATGCATATGGGCAATACAGTGATTTTAGCCAAGCCCCAGACTTTTATGAATCTGTCTGGCAATAGTGTTCAAAAAATAAAGAACTTTTACAAGCTAGAAAATAGTGATATTTGGGTCGTTAGTGACGATCTTGATCTAGATTTTGGTACCATTAGAGTAAGAGTAGGTGGCAGTAGTGGAGGCCATAACGGTCTGAAAAGCATTATCGAGAACATTGGTGATGATTTTGGCAGAATAAGAGTTGGCGTAAAAAATGAATTACTTGCCAAACAGCCAGCTGAAAAATTCGTACTAGATAGATTTGATGCAGATGAAAGCAAAAAACTAGATGGTCTTATAGTGGCTACAGCCCTCAGTGTAGATGACTACCTAAAGGGTGGACTAGAGCACAGCTCTAAAAAATCTGTATAAGAACTAGCTCTTGGTTTCAATTTTTAAGAATACGCTCAGGGTAGCTAGAGAATTTGCCTACAATTATTAGATTTTAGAGAAATATATATATTTATTCCGCTCCACGCTCGCATATGCCTAAAAGTTTCGGTAATATAAAAAGCAGACCTACCGAACGAATCGAGAAGATCTGCTTATTACACCCTTCCACACCCCCGCAATTGGGATTTGTCAGCCTCACAATATATATATAGACCGTGGTAATGAAAGGGAATAGTCTGCTAGTTAAGTAATCTAAAAGGAGGGTGATTTTTAGAAGGACCTCAACTAGCAGACTATTCCCTTTTAATGAGATAGTTTTTGATTTATTAAAATGTTAATTACGGCAAGTATTGTATCACGCTAGTGCTTATTTGTCAATACTTTTTACTCGATAAGATTTTTAGTACTTATGCTCTCCAGATAGGCAATAGAATATGAATATACAAGAAATACCATATAAAAGCAAGCTTTATCCAGAACTTTTACGAACCATATCTGCGCCACCCAAGCAAATCTATGTTTTGGGTGAAATACCAGATCTACCAATGGTATCTATCGTGGGGAGCAGAAAGCCAAGTGAGTACGGCAAGCAAATGACCTATAAGCTTGCTTACGACCTCGCTAGCGCCGGTATCTGCGTTGTAAGCGGTATGGCGCTTGGCATTGACGGCGTGGCCCACCAGGCCGCTCTAGACGCAGGAGGAAAGACCGTGGCAGTACTAGGCTGTGGGCTAGACAAGCCTTATCCGGCTAGTAACCAGCATATTTTTAAACGTATAGCCCAGGGCGGTGGGGCAGTGATAAGCGAATATGTTTTAGGTACGCCTGGTTTAAAACAAAATTTTCCTGCCCGCAATAGAATAATAGCTGGCTTGGGGCTAGCCACAGTAGTAACCGAGGCAGACGCTCAATCTGGCAGTCTTATTACTGCCAATTTTGCAACCGTAGAGAACCGGCTGGTGATGGCAGTGCCAGGCAATCTAACTAGCCCCCGCAGCGCGGGCCCCAACAATCTCATCAAGCTAGGCGCCAAGCTTATCACTAATGCCACAGATGTGCTGGCCGAGCTTGAGCTTAAAAGCACCATACTCAAGACCAAAAAAGTACTACCAGCCAGCAAAGAAGAAGCTTGTGTGATTGAGCTCATAGAAAACGGCCATATTAACACTCACGCCATGATCGAGAACAGTGACTTTGATGCCCCTAGGCTCGCCCACGTGCTTAGCCTAATGGAAATAACTGGCAAGATACGAAACCTTGGCGCAGGCCAGTGGATGTGTAGCTAATAGCTAGGTAATATAGCTCTTGACAAACATTACTTTATGATGTAGAGTATATCTTGATCTAGCAACCGCTGTTAGACGAACATTGAAGGGAGTCCTTAAGTGGACGATTTTGTAGGATACTACAACCAGTTGATTCTGGTGACGGAAGGAAACCCAGTCTTCCTGGAAGAAAATGGTTTTTTTGAAACCCTACTGAGGGTAGCGAGTAGAGAAAGAATGGGCAGAACTGAGCCATTCGATACCTCTCTTGCTCTTTGTAACACTTTAATTAGTGACGCAGACAGCTACAAGTCAGTGGATGCTAGAGAGAAATCTATCATTTATAAGACTGAGGCTAGCGATACAATGGATGCAGCCAGTGAGCTGTTTACAGACTTCATGAATTGTCGTATTAATGGCGCGTTTCCTTACGCCACACCTAGTGAACAAGACTGGAAGGAGACAGTGAAGACTGATCTAGCAGTAATGCTAGTAGCTGGCTGGAGAGAAAAATACCAAGACAACAACCAGTATTTGACTCAAGTAGCCAGTGAGCATGCACCAGCTGACCTTGTTCCGAAACCAGGCTACGCTGTGTGTACTTTTGACACTGAGGTACTTTTTGACGAGTTTCTAAAATACTCGTTCATGGCTCTAGAGCTGGTTTTCAAGGAAAGGTTAGCCGGCAATAAACAACTTGCGGCACTAAACTTTCTCAACCCAGATGAGCTGTATGGCAATTTGGGCTGGAAAATGCGCTCGCCATTTAGGGAGTTCAGTCAAATCCTTGGCTGCTATGAATCAAATGGCCTATTCGATTTACTTGGCTGGCCTCGCGAAGCAACTTACCTTGTGAGCGCTCGATGCCCAGTTTATAGTGACCTATCTGATCCCGAAGCGGATTTGAACCTAAGAAAGGACCGAAGCAATACTAGGCAAGAAGACTTGGATCTGGCTCTGAACCGGCTACTTTTTATGCCGGAAAGAATAGATTGGTTCAAGGCTAAAGCCTAAAGACCCTAACCGACCTGCCCCTCCACATTGTGGAGGGGCCTTACTCTTTACAAAATATTTGACAAAACAAGCTGCACTCATATATAGTCTGGTACTTGCAACAAGCAATATTTGTAAAAACTTGCTTTTGTAGCAATTAAGCGCTAGCATTATCAAAACAACTATACATATGGCAAAACATTTACTAATAGTAGAATCACCGGCTAAGGCCAAGACAATTGAAAAATACCTAGGTAGTGACTACCAGGTGCTTTCGAGCTACGGCCACATCAGAGATTTGCCCAAGAGTGGTGTCAATATTGACATTGAACACAATTTTGAGCCAACCTATGAAATAACAGCCGACAAAACTAAAACTGTAAATGCCCTCAAAAGAGCCGTAAAAGGCAAAGAAGTATTGCTAGCAACTGATGAAGACCGCGAAGGTGAAGCCATAAGCTGGCACCTCTGTGAAGCCCTCAAGCTAGACCCTAAGACGACCAAAAGAATTGTTTTTCATGAGATCACTAAAGACGCCTTACTAAGTGCTGTAAACAACCCTAGAAATGTCGATATCAATCTAGTAAATGCCCAACAAGCCCGCAGAGTGCTAGACAGACTAGTAGGCTATGAGCTAAGCCCAGTTATCTGGAAAAAAATTGGCCCCGGGCTAAGCGCAGGGCGAGTACAGTCTGTTGCGGTAAGAATAATTGTTGAGCGCGAGCGCGAGATAGAGGCTTTTAATGCCACAGCTACTTACAAAGTCACTGCCGAATTTGACTTAGGTAAAGACGGCGTACTGCCAGCCGAACTAAAAGATAGAATAAAGACTCGTGACGAAGCTATGGAGTTTCTAGAAAGTCTTAAGACTGCCGAATTCAGTATCTCATCACTTGAGAAAAAAGCTGGCAAAAAATCACCAGCTCCACCTTTTACAACTTCTACACTGCAGCAAGCAGCCAGTAGTCAAATGGGCTTTTCAGTACGCCAAACCATGGTTTTGGCACAAAAACTCTATGAGGCAGGTAAGATAACTTATATGAGAACAGACTCTCTTAATCTTTCTCAAACCGCCATCACCCAGGCCAGCAAAGTAATAACTAGCCAGTATGGCGATGAGTACCTAAAAACCCGTCATTTCAAGACCAAATCAGCTGGCGCCCAAGAAGCCCATGAGGCCATACGGCCAACAGATTTTTCTCAAGAGCAGGGCAGTGATGACCCAGGCCAGCAAAAGCTTTACCGACTTATAAGAGCTAGGGCCATGGCATCTCAAATGAGCGAGGCTAAAATAGAAAAAACCGTTGTTACCATTAAAGCTAATGGTCTAGATAGAGTATTTGTAGCCAAGGGCGAAATTGTTATTTTTGATGGTTTCTTGAAAATATACGGAAAAATGATTGAAGACACCATACTGCCACCGCTAAGTGAAGGTCAAAAACTCAAGCAGAAGCTAGTCACAGCAAGAGCAACTTTTGATAGGCCGCCACCTCGCTACACAGAAGCTAGCCTGGTCAAAAAACTTGAAGCCGAAGGTATTGGTAGACCAAGTACCTACGCCCCTACAATCTCTACTATTCAGAGTCGTGAGTATGTAGAAAAAGCCAGCCGAGAAGGCGAGCCGCGTGATGTAGACGTTCTTACTCTTGCCAAAAATCAAATAGCTGAAACTACCGAACAAGAAAACTACGGCGTAGAAAAAAACAAACTATTCCCAACAGACACCGGCAAGATTGTTAGTGACTTTCTAGTTAAGTATTTTCCTAGTATTGTCGATTATAAGTTTACAGCCAAGGTAGAAGAAGAATTTGATAAGATTGCCGATGGCCGCGAAAAGTGGAACACGATGATTGCTGATTTTTATAAGCCTTTTCACAAACTTGTTGAAGAATCAGAAGGAATTAGCCGCCAAGAGGCCAGTCAGGGAAGAGAGCTAGGTAAAGATCCAAAGTCTGGTAAGCCAGTGATAGCTAGACTTGGCAGATATGGTGCGATGATTCAGATTGGCCAAGCCGAAGATGAAGAAAAGCCAAAATTTGCACCTATGCCGGTAGGTAAAAAACTAGATAGTGTCACTCTAGAAGAAGCCCTAGAAATGTTTAAGCTACCCAGAACACTAGGGGAGACTAGTGACGGTCAAGAGATCACCACCAACCTAGGAAGATTTGGCCCGTACGTCAAATTTGGCAGTACTTTTGTATCTATCAAAGGAGAAGATCCTTTTACAATTACTCACGAAAAAGCCCTAGAATTTATTGCAATAAAGCAAAAAGCCGACAGCGAGAAGATTATTCAAGACTTCAGCGAGGCTAAAGTTCAGATTTTGAACGGCCGATATGGCCCCTACGCTAGTGACGGTAAGACCAACGCAAAGATCCCTAAAGATCAAGACCCTAAAAAAATAACTCTAGAGGAAGCCAAGCAGCTACTTTCAGAAAGACTCAAGGGCGGACCCAAGAGAAAGCCTAAAAAAGCCACCAAAAAGCGTTGACCTTATAGCCCTAAAATGATATAATTGTAGCAAGTTTGACTGCCTTTACCAAGGGTTTGGCAGTCATTTTTCTAAAATAACTAAGGATAAATTTATGTCTGTCCAGAAGTCTCAAAAGCTTACAATTGAAAAAAAACAGCTAGATGCGCTAATAACTAGTAGCTTAGAACTGCTGAAAAAAGATCGTGACCGTGAGATACTCTTGCGTCGCCATGGCATCGCTACCGGCAAAACTCAAACTCTAGAAGAGATTGGTAAAGACCTTGGCATTACTCGCGAACGTGTTAGACAGATTGAAAAAGCTGCTTTAAACAAGATTCGCTCTCAGTACAACCACGACAACAGCCTCAATGATATTTTGGTTGCTATTACCAACGAAAAGGGTGGAATTATAGGTCTCGCTTCACTAGTAAGTGAAACTAACGGTAGTGGCAAGACAAAGCCTCACTTGAGCTTTTTGATAAAACTTAATCCTAATTTTACTTTCTCAGACCGCAACGACAGGCACGCTGAGCTAGTTTTTCTTAGTGATAGCTATACAGAAGACGGTGTTCGTAAGCTTCATGATCAGATTATTACCATTGCGACAGAAGAAGGTAAGCCAATGCGTTTTGATAAGATAATGAAGCAAGTAGATGGTAAGCATCAGTCTGACGCGCTTCAGCAGCTAGCTGTTGCCTCAACCCAACTGTCTAGCTTAGACAACATGTGGGGCTTGAGTATTTGGCCAGAAGTGAACCCAAAAAGTATTCGTGACAAAATATACCTTGTTCTAAAAAAAGGTGGGCGACCAATGCACTTCACCGAAATATCAGTACATATCACCAGCCTAGCAGCTAACCCTAAAAAAGTTACTACTCAAGCTGTGCATAATGAGCTCATAAAAGACGATAGATTCGTGCTAATTGGCCGTGGCATATACGCTCTTGGCGAATGGGGCTATCAAGCTGGCACTGTGGCTGATATTATAGAGGTAGTGCTTCGTGAAAATCAGCCTCTAAGCAAAGAGGAAATAATCACACAAGTACTAGCCAGACGACAAGTGAAGACAACAACCATTACCCTAAACTTACAAGAAAAAAGTCAGTTTGAGCGTAGTGCAAGAGGTCTGTACAAGCTAAAGCCAGGCTACACTGCAGTAGCCGGCAAGCGTCGCGGCAATCATTCAAATCAAAAATAACTTTGGGCTAGTTTTTAGACCAATAAAGTTGGGCCAATAAAGTACCTCCTATGGATACAATTCTAAATCTATTATCAAGCATATTTGTCGTTTTAGGCACAATACTTTTTCAGTTCTGGGGCTGGACTGTTATTGCTGCTTATTTAGGGTATTTAATTTGGCAAAATAATCGCAAAATAGAATACATTAGCAATGCCGAACACACCTTGCTTCATATTATTGTACCTAAAGACAACGACAAAAAAGAACTCTCAGCCGAACAGATGTTTGCTAGCCTGCACGGTATTCTGCGACCCAGCGGAGAGCTTATGAAAGAGGGAATTATTCAAGACCATATAAGCTTTGAGATTGTCTCAGACAGTAGGGTGATTAGCTTTTACGTCTGGGTGCCCACTCAGCTCAAAGACTTTGTTGCTAGCCAAATATACGCCCAATACCCAAGTGTCCAGATCACAGAAGAGGAATCAGACTACGCTACAAAAGATATTGGCGATAGGCAAGGCTACAGCACAGAAATAACTCTCACAAAAGATGAGATTTTTCCTATTAGAACTTTTTTGACTTTTGAAGTCGACCCTCTAGCTGGGCTAACCACCGTCTTGGCTTCACTCTCAGCAGATGAAGAGATGTGGATACAGTTTTTGATGGAGCCAGTGGACGACAGCTGGCACAACAACAGCTTGCGCTATATAGACGAGGTTACTAACGGCAAGCCAACCAGCGCATTTGACAATATAGGCAAAAAAATTCTAAAAGCTCCAGTCACTCTTATTAGGGCTTTAGCTATTCCTCCTGGCGCAGAGGCATCTGGTACAAAGTCTGATAAAAAAGACGTGACACCAGGCCAAACAACTGTCAATTCGGCTATTGAGACCAAGGCTCAAAAGCTTGGCTATGCAGTAAAAATAAGAGCCGTCTATATCGGCAACAATGAAGCCGCCGCCAAACAACGCATCATGGCCCTAGTGGGTGGCTTCAAGCAATTTAATACAATAAATCTTAATGGCTTCACGAACTCAGGTATTTCGGTGGGCCAATCTGGTGTAGACCAGTACCGAGCTAGGCTTTTTGAAGACGCTGGCTACGTTCTAAATATTGAAGAGATTGCTAGCTTGTATCACTTGCCGCATATGAGCGTCGAGACTCCAGGTGTGGCTTATACCAATACCAAGCTAGGTGAGCCGCCTACCAATCTACCGACTCTCGCAAATACTGCTGCTGACGATCTTAGCTTGTTTGGTACAACTACTTTTAGGCAGGGTCACGTTAAGTTTGGCATCAAGCGCGAAGATCGTAAGCGCCATCTATACATTATTGGTAAATCTGGCTCTGGTAAGTCATTTTTACTCAATCTCTTGACGCTTTCTGATGTTTTTCAAAATCAAGGCTTTGCAGTAGTGGATCCGCATGGTGACTATGCTCAAGACATAATGAAATTTATTCCAGAATCTCGTCTCAAAGATGTTGTTTATTTCAACCCGGCCGATAAAGATTTTCCGGTTGCTTTCAACCCAATGGAAGTACACGATGAAAACCGCCGAAATAATGTAGCCTCAGAAATAGTGGGCGTTCTTAAGAAAATGTTTGCTGACAGCTGGGGGCCTCGGCTAGAGCACATCTTGCGCTTCACCCTGCTTGCACTGCTTGAAACTCCAGATACTACGCTACTAGGAATTACCAGAATGCTTAGTGACAAAAAATACCGCAACGAAATAATTGCCAATATTACCGACCCTGTTGTTAAGGCTTTTTGGGTCAATGAGTTTGCTAGCTGGAATGACAAATTTGCTTCAGAAGCCGTTGCGCCGGTACTAAACAAGGTTGGGGCTTTTACGGCCAACCCACTTGTTCGCAACTTAATTGGCCAACCCAAGAGCTCGTTTAACATTCGTGAGATTATGGACGAAGGTAAGATTTTGATAGTAAACCTAAGTCTGGGTAAAATAAATGAAGATAATGCCGGTATCTTGGGCGCTCTAATGATTACCAAGATTCAGCTAGAGGCTATGACTAGAGCTGATATTGGCAGTATTGAAGACCGTAAGCCTTTCTACCTATATGTAGATGAGTTCCAAAACTTTGCCACCGAAAGCTTTGCTACTATTCTCTCAGAAGCCAGAAAATACGGCCTGTACCTCACAATGGCCAACCAGTACGTTGCTCAAATGCCCGAAGAAGTAAGTAATGCTGTTTTTGGTAACGTCGGTAGCATGGTCACCTTCAGAGTGGGTGCTGACGACGCCCAAGGTCTAGCTAAGTACTTTGAGCCTGTTTTTGAGCCACTAGACCTGGTCAATCTTGATAAGCAAAATGTCTACGTTTCAATGAGTATAGAAGGGGAGACTAGTATGCCCTTTTCTGCAAAGACTCTTTTTATGCCCTCGCCACCAAACGACATTACCGCAAGGATAATAGATCACTCTAGGCAGAAATATGCTAGCCCTAGGGCCGAGGTAGAAAAATATATATCTGAATGGACTGGCACTAACGAGGCCGCTGCTCAAGACAAGCCAGAAAACTCCAATGCCGCACATAAAATAGCTACAACCGCAGCCAATATGCCGCCAATACAGGTCAGCGGGGCAGAGCCAAAGAAGTATAGCCAGCTTGTGGGTGCTAAGCACCAAAACGCGCAGCAGAGAGGCTCTAATGACTCTAGGGGTGGATATAAAAGTAATGGTGGATCAAACAATAGCCAGAACAGAGGAGGTCGTGGTGGCCACGACAAGCCTTTCTACCCTAAGCCCAAACAAAAATAAGCCTTAGCAGCTCTAGATAGTAGACGCATCTGTTGCTCCCCTGCTACAACTCATAGCTAGTGGTGAAATTAATCAGCCATGCTTCATAAATATGCATGGACTGCAACTAGTATATTGGTGCTTATTGCATTACAAATAGCTCTAGGGCCAATCTAGAAGGCTTTTAAGGCCTTATTATAGCTTGCGCGGCGTTATAGCTGTTTGGGTTAAACAAGGCACATAAGCATCGTCTGAGAGCCACATTGATAATGACTGCAAGCTACTAAGCTATGGCCAGGCTTAGACTTATGTACGCAATAAGTGAGAAGAATTAAAGACCAAACTCCCGCATGCTAGTCAAATAAGCAAAAGTGCTATAAAGCTAAGCCCAACAGATACAAAACAGGTAGTTATAGCTACCCAAAGTGCAATAATACCATTGTCGCACAATGTATATTTTACGACTCTAATACCAAAAGATACTGATTTGGGCTTATTTACTGATATTTATAATTTATCATATTTTAAGCATATTTTTGCTTTTTGAGAAGGGTGACATATAAAATCTAAAAAATATTTTATTTTTACTTCTTTATCTCACAAATCACTTAAGTCTACATAACAAAAACCGAACATACAATGCAAATTTACGGAGGGTTATGGCTTATTGTGTGAGCTAAGCACTACCGGCCAGTCAAGACTACTGAAAGCAGTAGCTAATTTATGTGCGGCAATATACGTCAAACTAAGCTGTCTCTACTGCTGCGGTGTGGTGTTCGCTTCTTGTCTACTATAATACTTACCGCAGTGATGTTTCACGGCTGTGAAACATCACTTATTTAATTGGCTATGTCGCAAATGTAAAATATACAACAGCCACTTCAGTCTCCTTTTTTTTAATGCCTGTCTTCCCCTTTTTGTCTTGCTCTTCTTCTCTATTCTGCTGAGGACTTCCCCTTTATTATTTGTCTGACGTATTTGTTAGCCTTGAGGTTGATACAGATAGTTTAGGCTACTAAGCCTTTAGCGCTCATTGCTAATCATAAGCTTTGTTCGGTTTTTGTTCATATGTCATATCACTGCTGGAGTATTGGTAATACTAAGGTATTACTACTTATAAAAAGCTTTGCCATTGATTCGCAGGTCTATATACTCTAGCGGCTTCTTGCCCTGTTGCTTGAGCAGATCTAGAACAGTCACTAGATCTGTTATCTGCTCACTTGCGGGCCTGGTGCTGTCAAGGCGAATTACGTAGCCTTCTTGAGTAGTAACAAAAAGCTCTGTGGTGGTATCTTTTATTTCGAATTTAGTGGCTACTATATTTTTCTCTGGCAACGTTTTGTATATTTTGTTTACAAAGTCTAAAAAACCAACTGAAACAACTTGGGCCCCAGGCGTCACTTCTAGATTTGCTGTATCAACAACGGTTGGCAGGCTAGACTTTAGCTCTTCACTCGGCTCACCAGAGTAGGCCCGGCCGTCTTCGGTAAAAATAGACAGCGTTCCGTTTGACTGCCATAGAATACTGGGCTTTTGTTCTTTTACGACAATCTTTAGTGTATTAAAAGGTATGCGCACTATTTCTGCCTTTGCTATCTGGTAATTATCAGCTTTAAGCTGGGAATTAATTTGGTCTGCCGATACAAAAAGAATGTTTTGGTTTAAGTATGAACTGGCTAGTATTTTTTCTACCTGGTCATTAATTTCACTACTATTTAAGGTTTGCAGGCCAGTTATCTCTACTTTTTTTATCTTGAGAAGCGGTGATGCAACAACGGCATAAATAAATGCAATGAAAATTGAGCAATAAAAAACTATCTTAAAAACTTTCTTGAATGACAAGTTTTTTTTATTTGACGCTGTCCTCTTTTCTTTGTCTGGCAGGAATTGCTTACTTGAGGAGCGGTGTTTGACGTTTCTTTTTTGGTTCATAATTTTTATTTATCTACCGCCGAAACAATAAGCCTGGCAATTCTTTCGGCAGAATCTGAAAGCCAAAACTCGTGGATTGTGGTCTGCAGGTATTTTTTTGCTGATTCGCTGGAAAGTATTTTATCTATTTCTGAGCAAAGTCTAATAGCCGATAGGCTAGACTGATCTAGAGTGCGGGCGGCACCCATTTTTTCTAAAAAGTCTGCATTTTTTTGCTGGTGGTTATTTGCAGAAAATGGCCCCGGGATCATAATTGTCGGCAGTGAGTGTGCTGCAACCTCAGCAATAGAACTAGCACTTGGTCTGATAACTGCTACATCTGAAACAAAAAGCGCATCTGTCATTTCGCTATCTAGAAAGTCATATGGACGATAGTTTTGGGTGAGCTCTGGAGGTAAATTATGGGCCGCTATTCTGGCTCTTTCAATTCCTTGGCTGCCAGTGTGGTGAATTAGGTTGTAGTTTTTTAAAATAAGCTCTAGGCCGTCGAAAACTACATTGTTAATAGCTTCAGCACCCTGGGACCCGGCAAAAATAAATACGATAGGCTTGTTGTTTTTAAAACCAAATGTTGACTTAGCTTTTTCTAGGCTTGTAGACAAGAGTTCATTTCTGACTGGGTTGCCGGTGAAAACAATTTTGCTTTTCTCTAGACTTGCATCAAATGCTTCGGCCGGAAAACCTGTTGCAATTTTTTTAGCTCGGCTAGCTAGTATTCGGTTAGCCACGCCAAAAACAGTATCTGAATCATGAATTACTAGCGGTATGTTCTGGCTCTTGGCTGCAAGACCAACAGGCACAGTCACATAGCCTCCTTTAGTAAAAACAACGTCTGGCTTAAAATTTTTAAGTATTTTTTTAGACTGCATGTAGCCTTTGCCAAATTTGAACAAATCTTTAGCATTACTTTTGCTTGTTCTCACATCAGCCAGCTCCTTGCGCCAACCTCTGCGATAGCGCCTAAATTTACCGGCCGAAATAATCACACTATCAAGATTGTGCTTATCTAACAACTTCTTTTCTATTTCACCCCCAGAGCCAATAAAAAGTATTTCCACCTCTGGGTCAAGCTTACGTAGGGCGTCTACTACTGCTAGAACTGGTGTAATGTGGCCGGCTGTTCCGCCGCCGCAAACCGCGATTTTCATCTAGTTGTTCTCCTTTCGTATACCTTGAAATGTTTTGTAAAATACCAACCGCAATTAGTAGGGCGATAATACTGGTACCGCCATAGCTAATAAACGGCAAAGTTATTCCCGTTAAAGGTATTATACCAAGCATTGCCGAAATATTGAAAAAAGCCTGAAAACCAACCCAGGCTACTATGCCTGTTGCGACCATCTTTGCGAAATTATCTGGTGAATTCTTAATGATAAGGTAGCCACGATATAGAAAGAGCGAATACAGTGCAACTATAGCAGTTGCACCTGCAAAACCAAATTCTTCGCCGATAATTGCAAATATTGAATCATTTGTTGCTTCTGGCAGGTAGCCATAGGCTTGCACGCTTTTACCTAAGCCCTTGCCAAGCATTCCACCAGAACCGAGAGCTATAAGTGACTGATTGATATGGTACCCAGCACCAGTTATGTCATCTGAGTTATTGAGAAATGTTATATAGCGAGCCAAGCGATAGCGTGAGCTTGCCACCAGCCCAACTGCGCTCACCAAAATAATCCCCATTGCAGCCCCAAAAATCTTAAGTGAAACGCCAGAGACAAAGTATATACTCATAATACTTGCAACAATAATTGATGCCGAGCCCATATCTTTTTGCAAAAGTACCGCTAGAAAAGCCGAGACCCCTATGATTCCAAGTATAGGTAATAGCCCCTCGATCGGCTTGTTAAGACTGCTTCTGTTTTTTTCTATCCAGGCTGAAACGAAAAGTATAAGCCCAAGCTTATAAAACTCAATTGGCTGAAAATTAACAGGCCCTATATCTACCCACCTAGTAGCGCCATTGGTCTTCACTCCAAGCCCTGGTACTAGTACTAAAAACATGAGCGCCAGCGAAAAATAAAAAATCTTACTGGCATGCTTTTGCCAAAAGCTATAGTGTACTCTACTGGCGAAAACCCAGCCAATTATCCCAAGCGCAAAGCTTAATAGCTGCTTGTTAAAAAAGTTATTTGCATCACTACTGCCGCTGGTTTGCTTAAGTACTGTAATCCAGCCTGTCGAGTAAATCATAATCAGTCCAATAACAAACATTGAGATAACAACCATTGAGATTATGTAGTCTGGGCGGTGTTCTATTGCTAGGGGTTTTTTTTTGATTGGGGGGTTCATATTTTAACCGCGAGTGATTAGGCCTATTAGCATGCCAAATCCTGCACTAATTGCCCCAATAATCCAGAGGCGCATAGTAACTTTTGTCTCTGGCCAGCCAATCGCTTCAAGGTGATGATGAATTGGCGCAGACAAGAATATCTTGCGGTGAAAAACTTTTTTAGAGAATATTTGAACAAGGCTTGAGCCAGCTTCTACTACAAATACGGCCGCTATAACTGGCAGCACAAAAACAGAATTGGTAAGCATCGCAACTACCCCCAGGGCTGTGCCGAAGGCAAATGACCCCGTATCTCCCATAAAAAACCTAGCCGGAAAAATATTAAACCATGTATAGGCTAGTACTGCCCCCACCATGGCTAGACAAAAACCAGCTATTCCAAAATTACCTTGGGCAAAAGCTATTATGCAATAAGCCGCAAAACAACTAGCAAGTAGCCCGCCTGCTAGGCCGTCTAGGCCGTCGGCGATATTTACGGCATTTGCAGTTGAGACAACTACTAATACAAACAGTGGAATGTACAGCCAGCCTATTTCAAAATTACCAACAGCAGGTACGTGTATCTGGCTATAGCCGAGCCTAAAGAAGAAGTATAATGCGCCAGCTAGGGCGACGCCTACAATTAGTGCCATTTTGAGAGAGCCTCTAATTCCTGCGATTCCGCTTTTGCCTCTGATGTTTATAAAGTCATCAAGTAGGCCAACACACCCTGCAGCAAGTAGCCCAAAAACCGGCAAATAGGTTTGTGATCTACTCCAGTTTAGTAGCAACATAGTTATGGTTACTGCCACAACTCCTACAATTCCCGCCATAGTTGGAATGTTGCGCTTGTGCTTTGCGGCGTGTAGCTTATAGTAGACCGGAGCTTTTTCCCCAGTCATGGCGTCTGTTCTAATTTGTTTCCAGGCTTTAAACTTGAAAGCAAAATGAGTGTAAACAGGAGTAAGCGCCATGGCCAAAATAAAACACACAAAGCCTTGCATTAGGATACTTATCATCTGTACTGTGAGGGTTGTTTCAAACATAATTTCTATCTATTTTAGCAAACTTTACTACTAATTTCCACTTGGTGCTATCTTATAATACTTAAACAATTCTTTGGCGACCACAGCAAATGCTGGCACTGCAGTCTTTTCTGCAAAACCATCTACTTTTGGATAGTCAATTCTGACAAACATTACGAATCTTGGGTCATCTGCCGGTGCAAAGCCGATAAAGCTACCTATATTTTTATTTTCTTCATAGCCTTTTCCGTCAGCTCTTGGTACTTGAGCGGTGCCAGTTTTGCCAGCGATCTTATAGCCCTTCATTCTCGTTAGGTACCCAGACCCTTTTTCGACTACCTGGGTCATCATTTGTGTGGTTTGAGCTGCTGCTTGTGGACTAACTACTGCTCTAACTTCAACTGGCTTGTTTGGCACAACCTGTTGCTGACTATTGACCTCGCCTGCGACTATTGTTGGCTTCATAAGTACTCCCTTGTTAGCAATAGCGCCTACAGCTGCGACCATTTGTATTGAGCTAGTAGATATTCCCTGCCCAAAGCTCATATTGGCGTAGTCAATATCATAGGTGTTTGCCGGCTTGATCTTGCTGCTTACTTCTCCTGCAACCTCTAAGCCAGTTACTTTACCAAAACCAAATTTTTCTATGTAATCACGTAATACCTGCTTACCTGCTTGGGTAATTAGTTTTGGGTTTGATCCAAGCTGCTCAAGTACAAATACGACCCCAGTATTAAGTGACTTTTGAATAACGTCTGTCATTGTCTGAATTCCAAACTTGTGGTTTTCTGAGTTTTTGATACTTTTGCCACTTACTATTACTTCACCAGTATCGTCATATTTGGTTTCTGGGCTTACTTTGCCGGTATCAAGCCCCGTAGCCATTGTGATAGCCTTAAATCCACTGCCGGGCTCAAAAAGACCAGACACTGCCCTGTTTGAAAATAATGTATAGTCTTTTACTGATCTAAAATCATTGGGGTCATAACTAGGATAGTTAACCATTGCCTTTATTTCACCAGTCTTGACGTCCATTACAATAATACTTCCCGACTCTGCCCGGTTCGTCTCGATAGCTGAGAGTAGAGCATCTGACGCTACTGACTGAAGGCCACGGTCTAGAGTTAAAGCATAGTTTTTGCCATCTTTTGGCTCTACTAGAGTATTCTCAACCGTGTTGATTGGTATACCAAGAGAATCTGTGACAGTATTGTACTGGCCTGTATCACCTGTAAGAGCGCCGTTAGAGAACTGCTCAAAGCCATACTGCCCTTCACCATCATCATTTACATAGCCTAGTATTTGGGCAAAAAGCGGACCCTCTGGATAATATCGACTGGCTTTCTTTTGTAATAATACACCTGGCAGCGACAAGCTCTTAATCTTTTCTGCATCATCTGTAGAGATAGCCTTACTTAACTCTACATATCTATTTTTTGCAGAAAGTTTTTTTTCTATTTCTTTTTTGTCAATTTTTACTACTTGAGATATTTCATTTGCTGTTTTATCTTTGTCTTTGACAAAGCTTGGGTCAACAGCCAGGGTGTAGACCTCTGTATTGAGGGCAACTGGGTATAAGCCATTAGATTCCTTAAGATAAATAAGACCTCTTTGAGCGGGTATCTCAAATTTTCTGGATTGCTGAGAATTAGCTTTTTGGGCATACTCACTTCCTTTGATTGCCTGTACGAAAAAAAGTCTGCCTATAACCACACACCAAAGAAAAGCAAAAAGACAAGCTAGTGCATATAGGCGCCAACGTTGTCTTATATGGGCTTGCATATTATTTTGCCGTTGCAAAAGAAACAGTTGTTGTTTTGACTAGACCGGCAGAATCGCCACTAGTCTTAGCTTGAGCAAGAGTCTGTACTCGTGCAGCTTCAATTTGAAGCTTCTGCTTTTCAGTTTCTAGCTTAGTCTGTTTATTTTGCAAATTCGAAATCTTATAGTTAAAAACCGATGTCTTTGTTACTTGACTTAGGTATAAAACAGAAAGTAATACAATAAGAACAAGAATCATTGCAGTAGCAAATAATGGACCAGCCTCGAAAGTTATCTTGTTTCGTGACAGGTTCTGGTTGCGGCGCATGGCTTCTTTACTCATTATTTATATCCTTTTTATTTTAATTTTTTTATTTTTGTTTTTGTTTTAATACTAGTTGTGCAAGCTTGGAAAACTACTTAAATTACGCTACGGTAATTACTCGTACTTTCAGTTTGCGTGAACGTGGGCTTTCGTTTTTGATTACTAAAGTCATATCGATCTCCTTTTTTGTTTTTGTGTTAATTAATTTTCTCGACGGCTCTAAGTTTTGCACTTCTAGCGCGTGGATTTGATTTATCTAATTTATCGCCAGTAATAGGCTTTTTGGTAACGGCTCTGTATAGGGGCTCTGACACAATCTGGCCAAACTCATCTCGAACGGCAGTACAAAGTGCCTTGAAGGCTTGTTTTACTATTCTGTCTTCTAAGGAGTGAAAGCTAATAATAGCTATTCTTCCTTTTGAAGAAAGATTTTGTGGCATCTTATCAAGTGCAGACTGTAATGAGCCTAGCTCATCGTTGACTGCAATTCTTAATGCCTGAAAACTCTTTGTGGCGGGGTGAATTCTACCAGATTTACCAATTTCACGAGAGATTATGTCGGCTAGCTGTGCTGTTGTTTTGATAGGCTCTACTCTAGCGCTTGCTGTTATAGCAGCAGCTATTCGCCTGCTCTGACGTTCTTCTCCATACTTGAACAAAATATCTGCTAATTGCTTCTGCGAATAAGTGTTTACAATGTCATAGGCTGAGAAGTCTTGATCTTGATTCATTCTCATATCAAGGGGGCCGTCATGCATAAAACTAAAGCCTCTTTCGGGCTGGTCTATTTGCGGTGAGCTAACCCCTATGTCTGCTAGTATCATATCTACACTTGGCACATCTTTTTGCCAATCTAATTGGCCAAAATCAAGCTGAGTAATAGTAATATTGCTATTAGACTTAAACTTCTCTTGCAAGGCAAGTATAGCTTGTGGATCTTTGTCGTATAGATAGCCATGCCCACTAGGGCCGACTGCGTCTAGTAAAGCCTGGGCATGACCGCCGTAACCGGCTGTCATATCGGCAAATATCTCACCCTTTTGAGGCTTCAATACTTCTAGCACATTCTCTAATAAAACTGGTGTGTGTCTTTTCATGTCAAGGTTACCTATTCAGCAGCCAGCTGTCTATTTTTGTTTTTGTTTTTGTGTAAACCACTCATAGTTTGAGTAGTTAAGTGTGGCAAGGACCTATTTGATAAGTCCTTGTAGAGTTGAGATAGTTTGTGAGGTGGAGTTTTTTGTTGCATATACGTACTAGAGTATTATTTTAAGCGTCACCCTCCAGAAACGCTTACTGACTGCCAAATAGTTAACTTTGATTTTTGTGTTTGTTTTAGTTTTTAAGGAGCAATTGTCTTATAAAAGACCATCACTTGGGGCTTTTTGGCCTTTTACTTTGCACTAATGCGAAAGTATTTTCCAGCTCTAACGGCAACAATTTCTTTTTTGTCGCCTAGTAGCGCCATGTGATGAGCTTCTAGTGTTATTCTCCCCTGTTTGCTATCTAGACCAGCTATTGTCTTGCCAGATCGAAAACGAACATTGAGATCAGCCTTTTCTTCATCGAGAATGTCGCCTGTTAGGGCCTCTTCCATCTCGCCTTTCCAGACTGACTCTGGGTAAATATGAATGTAATTCTTAAAACCAGGCGTGATGACTACGTTTTCACCAAATTCTGCTCTAAGTTGAGTAGGTATTGTCAGTCGGTTCTTGTCGTCTAGTTTTCTTTCGAAGTAATCCATTGTTTTGTTTATGCTCTCTTTAGACTTTTTCTTACCCACTGATACCCACTAAGACTAGTATATACCAACTGAATACCCACTGTAAACTAGTTTTGTCATAAGTAATTGCAATACGGCTATTTTTGTTTTGGCTTTGCTAAGCCAAAATATCTACTTATACGAACGTTCTACGAAACTACTTATGCATAAGCCAAGCTGTTTTCTGATATGATAGTAGCTATGAGGCACCAAAGAAAAATATCGCCAGATTATTTCCACAGTGGGTTTTTTGGTATAGAAGATAGCCTGGTGTCTACTACTGGTGCTCTAGCAGGTATAGCTATTAGCTCAACCAGTAAAGCAGCAATTATTTCTGCGGCACTAGTTATAATTGCGGTAGAATCCACTTCTATGGCCGCCAGTGAGTTTGTGAGTGAGGAGACCGAAGAAGATGTTGAGAATACCAAAAACCCCGCTAGCCCCTTAGTTAGCGGTCTAATTATATTTTTTGGCTATATTGTAGCTGGTATTATTCCACTTGCCCCCTACTTGCTATTGCCTAAAGTGCAGGCAATACCTGTAAGCATCGGCCTTGCCTTAACGGGACTATTTTTGCTTGGTATTTACAAAGGTAAAATAAGCCACAAGAGCCCGTTGCGATCTGCGCTAGAAGTACTTATAATTGGCGGAATTGCAGCTGGAATCGGTATTGCAGTTGGTTTGATATTTAAGGTCTAATTATTCTGTAATTCAGCTAGTAAAGTAGGGTCAACATTATTTAGTCCCCCATCTACATTAATTATTTCACCGGTAATATAACTGGATTTATTTGAGGCTAGAAAAGATACTGAATTTGCAATCTCTTTGGCATTACCGAGCCTTCTTAAAGGTATTGTTTTTTCAACAGTTTCTTTAAAATCCCCTTCTTCTGGGCCCATCTTGGTATCTACCCAGCCTGGCGATATAGCATTTACTCGAATGCCTTTAGCCGCCAATACATTAGCTAGACTTTTTGTAAGGTTTATAAGGCCAGCCTTAGCCGCTGAATAACCAAAACTAGTAGAGCCACCAGTTAGGCCATCAGTGCTTACTATATTAATTATTGAACTTCCTGAGGGCATGTTTTTGCTCAGTTTATGTATGATTATGTATGGCGCCGTTAGCATTAACTCAATCGAGGTGTCCCAGCTAGGCAAGTTAAAATCATCTACATTCTCTTCTAAAAAAACGCCTGCGCAATTCACTATACAATCAAAACTATCAGACTGGATACTGCTTAAGAAATCTTCGGTGCTTTTTCTATCTGATAAATCGACTTTTATATACTTGATATTTTCAGATTCTTGTGGCTGGGCCTTAAAAAAAGTACCTACTACCTCATAACCATCAATTACCAAGTTTTCCGCTATTGCTGCCCCTATACCTCCAGATGCACCGGTCACTAATGCTTTTTTCATTTCAATTTTTCGTCCAGATAAGATTTTAGTTCTTCAATCTTGATTCGTTCTTGAGCCATAGTGTCGCGATCTCGCACAGTGACGGCTTTGTCTTCTAAGCTCTCGAAGTCTACTGTTACACAGTAAGGTGTGCCTATTTCGTCTTGGCGCCGGTAGCGCTTGCCAATAGATTGGGTTTCGTCGTACTCTACATTGTATTCACCGGCAATCGAACTAAATATCTCATGAGCAATACCACTTAGTTCTGGTTTTTTGCTTAGTGGCAGAATAGCTACTTTAACGGGTGCGATTCTGGGGTCGAATTTCATTACCACTCGCTTGTCGTCATTAACTTCTTCTTCGGTGTAGGCATCTACAAGTGCTGCCAAAAATAGCCTATCTACGCCAACAGACGTCTCTACCACCCAAGGCAAGGTGTGCTCTTTTGACTCTTCATTGAAATATTCTAGCTTCTGGCCACTGTATTTTGAATGTCTACCTAGATCCCAGTCGCCACGATTATGGATTCCTTCCATTTCCTTGAAGCCAAATGGAAAATTATACTCGATGTCCCAGGCGTCTTTGGCGTAGTGGGCTCGCTCGTTCTCGCCGTGCTCTCTAAAGCGCAAATTGTCTTTTTGCAAGAAGCTTTGGTGCCACTGCATGCGGCGCTGTTTCCAGCTTTCAAAAACTTCTTTAGCATTATCGGGCTCAACGAACATTTGCATTTCGGCCTGCTCAAATTCGCGTTGTCTAAACAAGAAATCGCCTGGAGTTATTTCGTTACGAAAGGCCTTACCTATTTGGGCTACCCCAAATGGTAATTTGGCTCGAGTTGTTTCGCGTACATTATTAAAGTTGGTATAAATTCCCTGGCAGGTTTCGCCTCTTAAATAAGCAGTTGCGCTAGAGTCTTCAATTGGCCCCAAAAAAGTCTTCATTAAAAGATTAAAATGCCTTATCTCTGTCCAGTCGTGTTCTTCGCAGTTTGGGCATACAATATCAATTAGCTTAGAATTGAGCTCATCTATATCAACGCTATCAATGTCTGCCAGCTTGTCGGCCCTAAAGCGTTTCTTGCAAGCCTTACAGTCTATCATTGGGTCGCTAAAACGCTCAACGTGACCACTCGCTTCCCAGACCTTTGGGCTTTGAATAATTGCACTATCAAGGCCGGTGATATTTTCGTTTGTATAAACCATTTCTTTCCACCATAGCTTCTTGAGGTTATTTTTTAGCTCAACGCCGTATGGGCCAAAGTCGTACATGCCACTGATACCCCCATATATTTCACTGGCCTGAAAAACAAAACCGCGCCGCTTGGCGTAGCTAACCAACTCTTCCATGCTGATTTTTGGATTACTCATAGACTATATTATACCTTAAAAATATCAATCTTGAAAAACCTTTAGGCTTTTAAATTTCAAACTAAAGTGATACTCATAATACCTCATCAGAAGTTTCTCGCCTTCGTCTAGTATCTGTGCATTAATACCAACTCTAGCGACTTGGTTCAATGGATTGGTATATATAAGACGCCAAAACTTGATTGTTTCATCTGATATTATCCCATAGTGAGTGTTTGGCCTAGCTGTAGCTATTTCGCCAGATTCGTAGACTAGATAGTGCCTGCTACCAAGCCTTGTACCACTCAAATCTGGCTGTGAGCCAGATGTCTGCAAGAATTTTAGAGCAAAGTATTGGCGAGCCAAAACAGCTGGCACAGCATTTGTTAATGAGCTAAGCGAGCTTTGTAATAATTCAAAGGCTGGCTCATTGGGCTGTTCTTCTGGTAGCATTCTGTCTAGTATTTCACACATCAAATAAGCGCTCGAAAGTGCATCTTGCTCAAGACTTGTTATATCATAAAGTTTTGTGGCTTCAGCTCCAATTATTATATCTAGGCTCTTACCTTTTATTACTCTTAGTCTTACCTCGCAAAAGGGTTCTAGGTGTCCAGCTAGCTTTGCCTTACCTCTGCGAACTCCTTTTGCAACAAGCTTAATCTTGCCCTTCTCTCTAGAAAATACGGTCAATATTCTGTCGGCTTCACCAAGACTAAATCGGCGCAAGACAAAGCCTTCGAGATTATACTCTCTCATTGTAATATTACTGAAACCTTAGACTCTAGCTGAGCAGGTGTGATTTGAGATTTTACAAAATAAGCGTCTACGCCTAGGCTATCTTTTATAGTGCTACGCAGATTGATGTCTGATTCAGTTAGATTTGTGAGTATTATTATGCGCATTGAGTTGTGACGTTGGTCTTTTCTTATAGATTTTAAAAGCACTATCCCGTTGATTTGAGGCAGCAGTATGTCTACTATCGCTAATTGGGCGGTATTATTACTCAGCCAGCCTAAGGCTTCGTGGCCTTCTGCACAAGATTTTACTTTATATCCAGATTTTGTGAACTTTAGTTCGTACATATCACGCAAAATCTTATCATCCTCAACAAGTAGCACTGTATTTTTCATATGACCTACTCTACCTTAAATACTCGCTGGCTTCAAACACATTTAGCTGCTGCGAAACCGGCAAGTGCAGGAATAAGCCCTCTTGTTCTGGGGTTTTTTTTATAGAAACAGCTACGTCTAGCTGTGAGAGTGCAAAAAGTGCGTACGAGGCCAAAAGCTCATCTAGCCGCTGTTTTTTAGACGCCAAATGAGTGGGCTTAAAGCCACGAATCAAATCAACTAGCCTCGGTGTGAGCCAGGTTTTTTTTCTAGAATAAATTGAAAGAACCAGGTATTTTCCTCTTTTTCTAGACCTGTACTTTAGTACTTTTGAGCTACCACAAGCACATATAATTGCTACTATGCACCAAGCCAAAACATCTTCATCAGTACTTACCATGGCACTGGAGTGATTAGAGCTAGAAGCTGTAATCCTAATACTAGAATTAGCCGCTATATTTGTAAAAAGCTTTTCGATAGGCATACTTTTTGGGTGGGCAGCGCCAAGAGATGAGAGTCTATAAAATATATCTATGAGGCCTGTAGTATTGGTCTGCTGTTTGTTGACAAGCGCAAGTCTCTTGATTGCGGGTGTGTCATGATGGTTGTCACTGATAATATCCATATACCCGGCTGTTGATTTTGTGGTGCTAACAAAATCTTGTAAAATAGCGAATAAAACAGCCTGAGTACTTATTGGAGAATACTCTTGCCTAGAATCTGGCTGAGGTACTTCATTGGGCTTGGCTAAGTTCATATACTACCCAGTGTATAGCTTAGCCCCTCGGCCCCGCAAGCATAGCTGCAATAAAATCTAAGGATTGAGAGTCAAGTTTTGAACTATTGCGTTATAAACAGCTAAATACTTAGTATTATCGTCAGTTTGTATAATGAATGTTTTGTCTCTAATTGGCACCAGCACTACGGTTCCATTGGCGATCTTAGAGCTTACCTGGCCAGTGTAGCGAAATCCCTTTATTCCAGAGACCGTGATCTCTTCTTTTTTTACTTTATTTTTTAGAGGGTTTGGGTCACTTGCAAGTTTATCAAATGGCTTCTTTGCAGCTTCATAGTCTTGTTCTTTTAAAGCAAACTGCAAAGCGTAAATGCCTTGCTTGGTGTCTACAAAATCTGGCATAGCAATTCCGGTAATGGTATTGCTACTTGCTTCTGGTGTCACAACAAGGCTCCATGACTTTGGTACATCTACCTGAAAACTACCCGCCATGTCTGGCGCTGTATAGGTGCGTAGATCTTTTCCGGCTAGCTCTAGTGCGGCCTTCTCATCAAGATCTTTTTGAGCCTGCTTGCCAGACGTAATGCCGGCATTTTGAGCATCTTCTAGCTGGCCACCGTTTATAAAGGCCTTGCCAGAAAATACCAGTGTAGTAATAAGTAATATTACCGACAACACCCCAAGAGCTATCAATAGCTTGAGATACAGACCAGCCTTGTTGTTGCTGGGCTTGCCTGCAGGAGGAGTATTAGGTGCTATTGGTGAGTCTGGGTAGGGGTTTTGGGCGTCCATTGTTTTCCTTGTATTCTACTCTTTCTTAAGATTCTCTTGGCCAGGTTCCCAGTCTATAGGACATAAGCCACCTGTTTGTAGGGCTTTTACTACACGCATAGTCTCTTCTACACTACGGCCAACGTTACCGTCTGAAATAACCACATAACGTAAGTTGCCTTCTGGGTCGATAATAAAAGTACCGCGCTCTGCCTCGCCTGTATCTTCACTAAGTACCTCGTAGTCTCGAGTAAGAGTATGTGCGGTATCAGCTAAAACAGGAAATGTTACCATATCAAGGTCGCGTTCGAACCAAGCCTTGTGGCTGTTAACGCTATCTGTACTGGCAGCCAATATTTCTGTATCGATTTTTTTGAATTCATCATACATTTTGGCGAATCCCTTGATTTCAGTAGGACAAACAAAAGTAAAGTCTCTTGGGTAAAAGAACAAGATAAGCCATTTTCCCTTGTAGTCTTTTAGAGTAATTTCCTTGAAGTCATCTTTTAGGCCTTTTTGATAAGCGCTAATGTTAAATTCTGGTGCTGGTTGGTTTAATTTTAAAATGGTTTAATTCCCTCTTGATTACATATTTTAATTATATTGTTAGTATATTTGAACGTGGCAATGTATAAAACTAGATTCTATATTTAGAGTTACTGTAAGTTTTAATATACCATTGCTCTAGTATAACAAACTGACTAAGCATAAGTCAAAATCTATAGAAGTGCGTATTGGTGGTTTTTTTGGTCACCTCAAGACTGGGCAACTCAAATACATAGCTAGCAAAAAAGCTGCCCGGCTTCATTTCTTTTTTCAGCTTTTTTTCAAGCTTTGGCATAAATTTTGTAGCCAAAAATGTAAAAACTAGATCGGCTTGAGATACATCTGCCTGCCACATACTTTTTAGCCTAACTTTTGCCTCAGGGTACTTGAGTAGCCTTAGCTTGGTAATAAACCATAGTATTGGGTTTATTTCGTAGCCTACTACCCTGTAGCCTTTCTTGGCAGCTAAAACTAGCAGCTTACCATCTCCTGAGCCTAAATCGATTATCAGGGCATTTTTAGGCAAACTAACTTCACTAAATATTTTTTCAAGATCTCTTTTGAAAGTTGGTACATAGGGTGCGCCAAAAAAAACTACGTAGCAAAATAATGAGGCGAGAAGTGCGATTACCCATATAACAATCATGACGCTAGGCTTTTTTCAAAAAAGCTAAAACTTCAGGCACAGTTTTGAGGGGCTGGATTTTGGGCCAAACGGCTAGTATTTTTAGATCGGGGCCGATTAGTAAGCACGAACGAATTGTGCCCATATACTTCTTACCATACATACTCTGCTCTCCCCAGGCTGAGTAGGCACTGATCATAGTTTTCTCTGGGTCAGAAAGAATTAAAAACGGTAAGTCGTTCTTGCTGGCAAATTTTTCATGGCTTGCTAGCTCATCTTTACTGACGCCAATCACATCTATTCCCTTTGACTGTAGTTCTTCAAAATTGTCTCTAATGCTACAGGCTTGAGCTGTGCAGCCTGGTGTCTCATCTTTGGGGTAAAAATATACTAGGGTAGTCTTATTTTTTAGCTGGCTAAGATCATGGGTCTTGCCATCTTGGCCTGTCAAACTAAATTTTGGTGCTAAATCTCCTACTTGAAGTGCCATAAATTCTCCTTAACTAAATAGTATACTAAACCCGCTCCCGCAAATACTGATCCCACTTATGAAATAATGCCGTGGTAGCTCTAAGATCGGCTACATTATATTTGGCTATCTCGAGACCCTTGCCGGCTTTGAAGTATTCGCCCACTTGGCTACCGTCCATCTCACCTTTTGGTGACTCAATACCAAAAGCTCTGCACCATCGGTGAAGACTGCCTTTGTACATAGCGCTTCCGTAGAAGGTCAAAAGCTCAGCAAGATCCCAGTGCAAGGCGCCCGGAAACCGACTAGAATTGTATCTATTTGATAGCAAGTCTTTGCTAGAGCGAATGCCATGCACCGCTGAGCGAATATTGATATAGGGAACATCAGAGCGACGACCAAAAAAGCTAATAAATTCGTCTGTAGTTTCGGCTATTGCCCAGAATTTTATAAGTATTTCAGCCTCTGTCATAGGTACATACTTAATATCACCCTCCTCAATATCTACCTGTTTACCAGTGGGGTCCTGATAATAAACTGCGCCTTTTTCAGCGTCTATGTCATAGACACCAATCGCCACGATGTAGCCGGTAAGAGGGCTAAATACTAGCTGATCTTTGACATATGCCATTTCGCGCTCGTAGCCTTTAGGGTCAGACTTTTTGTCTGGCACTCGCTTCATTAGGTCTTTTTGGGTAATCTCGTCGAAGTCATCCCAGTTTTCGGCGGCAAATTCTACATCAAATACTAATCTTTTTTTATTCATTGCTTTATTCTAACACAAAAAGAGACCTTACTTGATAGAAAGGCCTCTTTATTGGTGTCTATATTACTCTTAGCGCTGCTGCACGAAGGTAAAGGCGTGACCATGTTTGCCTGCTCGGCCTGTACGGCCAATACGATGAACATAGTCTTCGTAGGTTGCTGGCTGATCAAAATTGATCACGTGACTTACGTTTGGTATATCAAGACCTCGAGCTGCTACGTCAGTTGCTACCAAAATCTCAACATTGCCATTAGTAAATGACTTGAGTGCTCTTTGGCGCTGTGGCTGAGATTTGTTACCGTGAATAGCCTCTGAAGGCAAGCCTTTCTTAGTAAGGCTATCGGCAAGCTTTTGAACTCCCCATTTGGTTTCACCAAAAACTAAAACTTTATTAAAGTCAGGCTGAGCCAACATTTTTTCAAGTAGATCTTCTTTGTCTGCAGAGCTAGCAAAAGGAATTATATCTTGCTCGATATGCTCACTTGTTTCTGCAGTACGTACAGAAATAGTAACTGGGTTACGAAGCATGGTGTCCATAAGTCTTTGTATTTCTGGAGTAATGGTTGCACTAAAGCAAAGAGACTGGCGATTGTTAGGCAATAGATTTAGTAAAAATCTTATGTCGTCTATAAAGCCCATGTCTAGCATTCTATCAGCTTCATCAAGTACCACGATCTCAGTGTGACGAAAGTCTAGCTTGCGCTGATTACAAAGATCTTTTAGTCGACCAGGTGTACCAATGACAACGTGAGGCTGTCTAGCAAGCTCTCTAATTTGACGCTGAATGTTTACGCCACCAACGCAAATTGTGCTGTATATCTGAAGACCTCTAGCAAAAGCTTTGAATTCTTCTTCTATCTGTACTGCAAGCTCTCTAGTAGGAGCCATAATTAATGCAGATACGCCACGAGGACGTTCTTTTTGAGTCTTGAGCATTTGAATTATTGGCAATACAAAAGCTGCAGTCTTGCCTGTACCTGTATTGGCTAGGCCAATTACGTCATGCCCCTTGAGCACTTCTGGAATAGCACCATCTTGAATCTGAGTAGGCAGAGTGTAGCCCCTATGAGCCAGGGTACTCTCTAGTTCTTTTATGAACCCAAAGTCGTTAAACTTATTTTTAGGCTCGTATATCACCTGCTCTTGAGGTGTTACTGATTTGTTGATAAATTTCTGAGGATCGATATATTTACCGCGACGATTACCGCCACCAGAGCGGCCAGAGCCACCACTGTTATTGCTTCTTTTATAGCCAAATGGCTTTTTGCCACGAGAATTACCACGTGACTGGAATGAATTATTTTTCATGAGTGAGTTTTAATACCTTTCTAGTATTTTGTGTAGTCTAAGTAATTAAAAAATTAACTACTACCTGTAATTGATGTTATCTGTTGCTGTTATCTAATTTCAATCGAACAGCGAGATTACAGACAACTACACTCGGCATTCAACTCTATTAGTTAGAACAGTTTAGCATAAGATAAATGTATTGTCAAACGTTTTTATAGCTTAGCCCTATACAGTTTTGTCAAACTTATATATAGCTAGGGGTACAAATACTGCGAGTAGGCCTATTGCCCAAGCTATGGTAATCCAGACCGCGTCTGTTGGGCCGCCTAGCATCAGGGCCCTGACACCGTTTATGAGCTGAGTGACTGGCTGATTGCGGGCAAATACCTGTAGCCACTGAGGCATAGTAGATACTGGCACAAAGGCCGAGCTGGCAAAAGTAAGTGGGAAAACAAATAGAAAGCCTGCGGTCTGTACGGCTTCGGCGTTACGTATATATAGACCGAGTGTTGCGGTGAGCCAAGAAAAAGCATAGCCAAAAAACACGACTAGTGCTAAAGCGGCCACTAGTTTGCCGCCGCCAGCTTGGTAGCGAAAACCAAGTATCGTACCAAAAATAAACATCAAAAAAACTATAAATGACATTCTTATTGCATCTGCAAATGTACGCCCGGCCAAAACCGCCACTCGTGACATGGGCAGACTTCTGAAGCGGTCGATAGCTCCCTTGTCTAGATCTGCAACTAGGGCTATTGGCGTTTGCAAAGTACTAAATAAGGCTGTCTGAGCCATAATGCCCGGCAAAAGGAAATTTATATAGCTGCCACCCGAAGATGCACTTATTGCGCCGCCAAAAACAAAATTAAATAGCAATAGAAACATTAATGGCTGAATACTTGAAAATATAACTATTTCTGGAGTGCGCTTAAAGCGCATTAGATTACGCCTAACAATGGCGCCGATATCACTTAGGGTCATGCCTATGCTAGAAATGATTGATGGTTTAGATTGCATTATTTTTTGCCCCTACTGGTTTTAGTTTTTTGAGCCTGTGGTCTTGTCTTCTTGCCTGTTACGGCCAAAAATACATCATCTAGGCTTGGTCTATGAACAGACAGATCTCTAGGCTTAATGTTGGCCTTTTCTAGGGCAGAAACAACCTTGATCAGCATATCTGCGCCTTTGGCTGCCCGCACACTTATAGCTTGATTCATCTCGTCTACAGTGGCCTTGCATGCGGCAACTTTTTGAATTATCTCTAAAGCCTGAGCATGATGGCTTTCGGCGACTATAACTTCTACTACATCTCGACCTAAGCTGGCCTTAAGACTAGCTGTTGTGCCGGCTTTTACCACCTTGCCTCTATCTATAATACTTATATAGTCGCACAGCGCATCGGCCTCTTCTAGGTACTGAGTGGTTAGTAGCAAAGTTCGGCCCTCAGCAACTAGCTCACGTATCAACTGCCAAAGCTCTTGACGAGTTCTGGGGTCTAGACCGGTGGTAGGCTCATCTAAAAATAGTACTTCGGGTCGCCCTACTAGGCTGGCGCCAAGATCAAGCCTGCGCCGCATACCGCCACTATATGTCTTGGCTACTCTATCTGCAGCCTCTTCTAAGTTTAGTCTCTTAAGTAAGTCTTCTGTGCGCTTCTTGGCCTCTGCCTTTGGTACGTGATAAAGACGAGCCACCATCATAAGTGTCTCTCTTCCAGTCAAAAAATCATCTACGGCAGCAAATTGACCTGCAAGACCGATCATTCGCCTAACTTGAGTTGGGTGCTCACAAACATCAATTCCATTAATTGTTGCTGTACCGCTATCTGGCACTAGCAAAGTGGCTAGGGCTCTAACTACAGTTGTTTTACCAGCACCATTTGGGCCAAGCAAACCATATATCTTGCCCTTATCTACGTGCAAGTCAATACCGTCAAGAGCTTTGACATCACCAAAATATTTCTTGAGTTTCTTAACAACAATTACAGCTTCATTTGTATTTTTCATAATTACTCACAACTATATACCAACAAGGCCCTACAAGTAAATAGGGCTCAGTCAAGCTTCCCATTAGGTAACAGATGGTATAAGTGGTATAATAAGCACTAGCAAGAAATCTTACTAAACGATCGGACTATACTTTGGCCCTCAAAAGCTCATAAATATTACGGTTTTTTACGCAGACACTTGTCTAATGTA
>Ga0114969_10000373_pt1 | contig 38590 bp, 53 predicted proteins | sample M_130807_MF_Meta_FD_87316 | JGI IMG/M metagenome (GOLD analysis project Ga0114969, IMG submission 87316) | Freshwater microbial communities from Lake Montjoie, Canada to study carbon cycling - M_130807_MF_MetaG | ecosystem: Environmental > Aquatic > Freshwater > Lake | place: Lake Montjoie...
CATGTCTTGCACTCGTGCCGAGCGTCGGTACTTGCGTGTGTCGCCGGACTCCGTGAGACAGCCGTGGACAAATGCCGCACACCAGGCTGACCCTAGCGGAGAGCCAAGCGATGTCAGCCAAGCATCAATCTCGGGACCACGATTGCTGCCCTTGGGCTCCTCACGGACATACAAGTACTTGTATGCAGCGTCAACTAGCTTCGGCATCCCAGTGGGCCCCATCGGTACGCCGTTGGGTAATCTCCGCCTTCGTCACCTTTGTGATGTCTGCAGATGTTGAGCCGAGGCCAACACGCTGCAAGAAGGCTAGCAGCACCTTCTTCCCGTAGGCCGTACAGATACCCAGCATCAGGATCCACAGGTGGACATAGGTCAGTTCCTCTTCGTGCCAGAAAATGCTGTGCGCCACAAACACAAAGCAGCTGATCGCCAGCAGTCGGGTCAGGGATAGGCCGCGGAGTCGGTCGTCAAATATGGCAACAAACCATTTGGCCACGCCCAGGAATCGTTTCATTTACGACAGACCGAATCATTTACGTTCTGCTTGCAGACTAAGTACAGCACCTCATCCAGCTTCCGCTCCAGTCGCTGCAGGTCAGACGACTCTGCCTTATTCGCCACCTGAGCCTTGAGGACCTGGAAGGCGACGATACTCGAGACGAGGAATACCAGCAGCTGCCAGCCGTGGCGGTCGATGAAAGCGTCCACCCGGGGGCTCATGGTGACTTAGCCGTCATGATTCTCCTGGCGTCAAGCCTTCGGGCCTTAAGCCCAGGATCCTCAATACCCTTAGACGTAGTTACGGTTGCAAGACTATCAGCAGCTTCTTCGTATTGCCCATTCCTCAATAGGTTGAATACGTTTTTGTTTTCCATCCTGCGAACTCCCATGTTGTACGACTCTGATACGAGTATCGGTGATATCGGGGATCCCTTCCGAACCATTTGCGCAACATCTTTAGCCATATGCGCCCTGGCAAGCACCTCGGATTCCTTGTCCGTAATCGTGCCGCGATTTACAATCCCTGGATCAGTCAGTCCATGGCCAATGGTAGGTGTTCCTTCCGGCTTTTTTCCATCCTTCTGTCTCCACCGTCCATTTACCATATACAGTCGTCTCTCAGTACCCTTTTTTGCCTTGTCATCATACACATACGGAACAAACCCTTCTTTGCTCCTGATGATATCCATCGCGTCGTCATAGAAAGTCTTTGGCACATCTCCGATACGCGTGTACTGGACAAGGCCACCGGGTAGGGCAGCCGAAGTCTTTGGGCGCCCAACCTCCGCTGCAGATAACGGAGAGACTTTAAGTGCATCCCTTACACGGTCAATAACTGAGGGGCGAGGAGCCTCAATAGTAACCGGTGGCCGAGGGGTAGCTAGCCCGTCTAGCGACGATAGGCCACGTCCATCTGGGACTTCCGGAAGTCCTCGTGGGCCGGGCGCACCCAGGGAAATGGGGTCCCCGGGCTCCACCCCCATAGGCACACGACTCCTAGGAATGTCTACCGAAGGCCTTGCCGGAGATGTATCCCGCGCAGTCGGTATAGGGGTTAGAGACGAAGGGGTTGCCGAAGCTGCCAGCCCGGAGGAGCGCTCGGGGATTTCAGCGCCCTCCGTCCCAATGACGCCCCCACTCACACGACCAAGGATTCCAGCCGCCTTCATAGCTACAGCTGCGTCCTTACCACGGATCGCCCGCAGTTGCTTAATGGCGCTTACCGTAGAGCCGGGTTCCCCCAGGACGATACGAACAATCTCCGCAGCCATGCCCTGCGTATTCGCATGTGCCCCGGATTCAGCCAACGCATGGGCCATCCGGGAAGCAGTCCATGTAGCGCTCGGGGTGAGCTGACGAACAAACTTGTCCCACGGGCTTGCTGCATTAGGAATCGTCGCTGGCCCCTCTCCACCAACGAGTGATTCACGTAACGCCCTCGCACCAGACCATGATCTTGACGCATCCTCGAATATCTTCGCGTCTTGCGGAGACTTAGACGCAAGGCCCAGCTGCGCAAGAAACTGGTCCGTGAACTTGCCATTGGCGTCCGGACTAACATCTCCACCCTCTCCCAAGCGAGCCTGCAGTGCGGCCCCGCCTGCCTGCTGTGCCGTGGCCCGGTCAGCTGCCGAAAGCGCAGCGCGGCGGCTGATTTCGTTTGGGATGTCAAACGCTGGATCCTTAGCGCCAGCATCCATTGGTGTCTCGAATATCTTACGACCAGTGGCAAAGTTCTGTTCCCGTCCAGAGACCATCCCCGGAACAGGTTCCTGGGCAACCTCTGGCGGCTTAGGGGCGGACAGCCACGGTGGAATCGGGGCCTCAACCTCTGGCTCTGGCGATGGGATGTACTTCCCCTGCTTCACTAGGGATGGGACTGGCGGCTCCTTAACCGGCTTTGGCCCACCCTGGTATGAGCCCGGATTGCTAGGACGCCCCAGCTTGCCAATGATTTCCTGGCGGGCCCCGGGCCCCCAACCCAGGAGCACCATAGCAGACTCTTTACTCTCCGACTCACCAAGGCGCTTGACGAGCTCCCCGGGACTCAGGTTGCTGTCCTTAATCATCGCACCAAACTTTGCACGGATGATGTTCTGGTCCTTAACAACATCCTCCGGGCTCATCGTAGCCCGTGCTTCAAGCCGAGCGCCGAGGGATTGATTCGGGTGCTGTGGGTTGAGGTCCCAGCTCATGGGCTTGGATGAAGCGACTAGAGCCCGTTCCTCATCCCAGCTTTTCTTGAACGCAGCATCTATCTCTTGGTATTTCGGGTGCTGGCCCTCGGCAAGCCAACCAGCGTGTTTCAGTGCCCCACTGATGGCCAGCTGAGACGTGTCGAGTGGCCTTGCCCCAGGAATAGTTTCGGACGCCTGCTGGTTAAACTGCTGCATGTCATTCCATGCCACCGCGTCCGGCACTGCAATGACCTCTCCGTTGACAGTCTTTGTTGGAAGAGGGGGGTATGAAGGATCAGCGGTGGTCACCTCCAAACGCTTTACCACTGCGGCCCTCCACGCTTTCTGAAGAACCGGCGACTTGGCTACACGGGCAGCCATCTCTTCTGCCTTATACGGAACCCCGGCTAGACTCCTCCCCGCTTCTGGGAATGCCTTCTCCGCAAAAGTAGTCCTAGCCGTAGTAATGTTTGCAAGAGTTGTATGTGGGTTGGGGACAGCCCGACCATCCCCAACGCTCCCAAGGACATCAAGGACGTCTCCCATCCCACGCTCTGATTCGTCAAACGCCAGCTTCTTAGCTTCGTGGTCAGCCCTTCTTAACGCCTCTGTTTCTCTATAGGTTTTTCTTGCGTCAACCGACCTTCCCTCTCTGGCATCCTTGGCGGCAGCCCACGCCTCACTTGCGTCCTGCCCAGCCTTGACGTGAGCCAACCTCCTTTCGGCCTCCGTTACGTCGTATGCGTTCTTCGCTGCTGCCACCCTAGCCTGCTGGTCAGCAATCTCCTGTCCCCGGGCACGATTACCAGCAGCGTCGTTGACCTCCCAGTTGCGGAGGGCCCCAAACTCACGCTGCTTGGCCAGTTCATATGCTGCCCTGGCCTCCTTGTTAGCAAGTTCACGGGCTTCGACAATCTTGTTGTGTGCTACGCTCAGGGCACTCCCCTGATCCCTGCTAACCCCGGTAGCGTGTTCAGCTGCGTCACGCATGGCTCCGGCTTCCCTTGCTGCATCAGACGCAAGCATTTCCTCTGCGACTGTCCTTCCCGCGATTGTTTTGGTCGCTCCCCTGAGAGCCGCGCCCACATCCCCCCGGGCTTTATCAACGGGCAGTCCAGCCGTATCAATATCTCGAACGGTTGCCCCGTAGGGGACTGGGGCCGACGATTCACGAAACGGACTTCTTCCTGAGGCAGCTTCCAACGCCGCAATTGCAAGACGTCTTCCCGCTGGCATGGACGGATCTAGGGCGCCCACTGCCTCACCAAGCCACCGCGCTGACCCAGTGAATACTGGAACAGTCGCGCCGAACCCAGCCCCCAAAGCCGTTGCCGCAGCAACCTGTCCCGGATCTACTCCACGACTTGTACCGACAGTCTCGCCAAGGGCCGTGGCCCCACCACTGACACCCCCCTCAGCAAGCCGGGCGAGAGTCCTCTTTCCGAGGGCTTTCCATCCAAGCCCCTCTGCATACTTTTCAGCATACCGACCCAAGGCAGGAATAGCCTTAGCTGCGGTAAGAGCGCCCGAGCCAAGGCTGCCACCAATACTCGACCCGATCCGCAAGGCAGTCGGTAAGCTTTCCATGCGTTCTTGACGAAGATCTCGCATGTCACTAAAGCTGTAATCCGGGCGAAGGGCCGCCTCAAGGGCATCAGTGGCAATGCCGGGAGCTCCCCAAAACCGAGAATCGACCGCATTCTCAATAGCGTTCCCAGTCAGGCTTTGTGTCTCATCAATCCTCGGACGCTGGCCACTATCCACAGCGTACCCCGAACGCACGGATCCCGGCTTTGGCGTTATACCCCCAACCTTCTTTGCTACCGGAGACGTTGATGCTTCGGAGCTTACGGATGGGTCTGACTGTCCCGTACGCCCTCGCTCCTCGCGCTCACGGGCAAGACGGTCCCTCTTCTCCGCTAAGGTTTCCTGCACTAGAACGGCCTCCCGGTAGACAGGCTATACCCATCATAGCGAGTTTGCTGTTGCTCTTTCTTATTAAGTTTCGCAAAGTCGTCTGGGTGCATAGTTAGCGGCTTCCGGCCCATAGACGTTTGGTATCGGGCAAGCTGGTCATTGGCGATATCCTGGAACTGGTCAAGCTGCGAACCGATGTTCTTGGCCTGGCTCCCCCCGGTCAGGGTGCTCAGGGTATTATTGAAGCCCGACGTAAACGACGTTGGGTCGGCAAGGATTCCCTCCATCATCTCTGCATCATGTGCAGAAATCGCCCCAAGCTCCTCAAGCGTCTTCACCTTGAGAATAAGCTTTGTATGGGCGCTGGCGGTCAGAGCCTTACCCTCTGTGGGCCATATCTCAATGCCCGTTTTGTTCAAGTTGCTACGGTACTTCTCAATAGAATCGCGAAGGTCAGCAAACGACAGCAGCCTCTCCCTATCCTTCTGGGCAGCAGAGCCCTTCTCCGTATGCGCCACCGCCTGATCATGGCGATCATTTTGAGCATTACGGGCAGCGCTATCTGCGCTTTCAACACGTTCGTTTATATTCCCCCCTGCAAGAACAAAGGCTTGTTGCTCGGGAGTAAGCCCAGTTGCGGCCAGTCGCTCACTAAGCTTTTTTCGCGCGTCTTCTGCGTCCTTATCTGCAAGGTTTCTAGTTCGGTCAATCGCTGCATTTGCCGCATCAGTGGCCTCATCAGCAATCACCTTTCGTCTCTTTGCAGCCAACTGAGCTGCCTCATCCGCAGTCGGAACATACATTTTCCCACCGCCCGGGACGTCGATCATCTGACTAAGCTTACGGGTTGAATCTGCCCGAAGGTCCGTATTCCCGGCGTCCTTGACCATCTCAAGGGCCTCCGGTGTGCGGAACGGATTTGCCCCTAGCGTGGGTCGTCCGCTAAGGCGAAGTGAGGCAGTGTCCTGTCCGGGAGGGCCACCAAGGAATGGGATGGCATTTCGTTCCTTTGTTGTCAGGCCCGGCCCACTAGGAACGGAGTCAAGGCCAAGCCCACCATAGCTTGCGTCACTCAGCTTGTATTCGTCTGGAGGTCCAGCGCTCGACAGGGCAGCCCTGAGTGCATCCTCAGATTGATAGCCCATCGCCTCTCGCTCACGCCCAAGGGCGAATGCCTGCAACTGCCGCGCTGCCTCGCGGTCCTTTCGATCCTCATCTTCACGCTGCTTTAGTCGGGCGATTCGATCTGCCTCAATAGCCTCTGCACGTTGCTTCTGCTTGCTCTCTGCGTACCCACTTGCTCCACCAGCAAGGGCAGCAAGGATGGCACCAAGTCCGTTTGGCATATTATGTCATCCCCAGTTTGACTTTATCAGCAGCCGTTAGATGTTGATACCAGGTATCACCCCACAAAACCTTGAGCTGGTCTATGTAGAACGTCCGCTCGGCCAAACTCAGGCGGCGTGACTCAAACGCTCCAGTCTGCTGCAGGCTGGCTACGCTGTAGTTATTGCTTAGGACGCCCTTCACGGCATCAAGGCCACGATTGAGATTGTTCATCTCCGTCTCAATGCGCATGGCCTCTCCCATCCGACCTTCCGACACCGCGTTCTGGTACTGACTCTGCAGCGAGTTGAAGCGGTTGATTTGCTGATTGGCAATATCGTTGTACACGCTCTGCCCAGAGTTCACCGCCTGTTGACGATCGGTGGCCTGGGTGTTGGCCGCTTCACGGAGCAGGCCTGCGGTCAGATCAGCCCGGACACGGGCCTGTCGTTCACCCAACGACTCGCCCTGTCGTGCGGCAATCGAGGACGCCCCGAGCCCACGGTTGGCCATCTGTTCGCTCAGCGCACGGTTCTCTTGGCCAAACTGAGTCCCAAGGTTGGCCTCGGCTGCATCACGAATCGACGTGAACGCTGCATTGTCGTACCGTGACGGATTCTTCAAAGCGGCCTGTACTGCCGCAATCAGGTCAGCTTGGAGGCCACGGGTCGCTTCTGGTCCCTGTTCTGCCCCTGCCATCGTGGGGGCCGTGATGCCCCCATAGGGCTTGATGTTTGGTGCACTCACGCTGAAGTTCCCACTCGATCGCCCAAGAAACGCGTTGACACGGGCCATCAGATCCTGGTCTGTGATCGCCAGCTTGGAGTAGTCTGGGAGTGGCGGAAGGGCATTGCTTCCAGTGCCAGTACCAGTACCAGTACCAGTACCAGTGCCAGTGCCAGTACCAGTACCGGGAGTGGTGGTAGTATCAGGCATGGGGATGCCAAGGCCATTGAGGAACGCGGCCAACGCTTTGCGTGATGCGATGTAATCGGGATCACTCGCAAACCCACCATGCCCAGTTCCCGAATACGTATCAATGAAGTCCTTCTTTTCAGATTCCGACATCCCAAAAATAGCGTTCAACATTGGGATAGCGGAGTAGTTATTGAGCACGTCGATAGTCCGCGCCGTACTCTGCTGTGACTCATGGCCACCAAGGGTAGCAGAGGGACTCTTGACCGACTTCTCAAAGGCCTTTTCTGCCGTTGTGTATTTATCAAGATCGGCTTGTGACTTGAAAATCAGCTCACCGGTATTAGAGTCTGGTACCCCGGAGACGCTATTCATAGCCGCAAATGCAGCATCACCGTCACCGCTACCCGCAGACCCCTTATACCCAATCCCGCCAAGACTATTGTTCTGGCGAGGTTTATATCTAAAGGTACCTGCGGCTGCAGCATCCTTAGCAGCCTGCTTGTCCTTTGCCTCTTTCTTTAGCCGTTCCTCGTAGTCCTCGTCAGACTCACCCTCATTCTGCGTTAAGAGCAATGAGGGGCCTGAGTTGACGTGGGTCACGTTCTTGTTTGCCACAACCGGCGGCGTGACCGCTGGGGTCTCGGTAAAGTTTGGCTGACCATCGTACCCACTGGCCAGTTGGGCATTCACACCACTGAGCAGATTGCTTGGGGTGTCGACCGATGTAGTTTTTGGGGCAGGACGCGCAACACCCTGGCTCTGCAGCTGGGCAAAGTTTGGCTGGCCGGCAACCTGACCGCCGGGGAAGCTGATTGCCGGGGTACCACGGAAGATGTTCGCAGCGCCGACCTGCCCCTCCTTCTGGGCGTCCCCATCACTCGCCGTCGTGATAGTCTGCTGCCCGAAGAGGGACTTCTTGTAGCCTTGCAGTGCCATTAGATGTGCCCCGCAGAGCCCAAGCCCTTCATGATGGAGCCGCCAAAGAGTGTGCTATCCCCACTACCCATGATGGCCTTCATGAGCTGCTCACGGACCGGAGACATTTCAGCGTCACGATTCTGCATAATCATCAGGAGGCGCTTCCGATCTTCCTCAGAAAGCTCCTGCTGACGATTTGCCCGTGCTTCCTGCCCTCGCTGGATTTCTGCATTCAGTTCATTCCGCCGCTTCTCAGCTTCCGTCTCAGCAGCCAGTCGGCGGTTGTAATAATCATTTTGGGTCTGGTTCTGCTGGTTGCTGTTGTAAGCGTCGTATCCCTTTCCAAAAATGCCTGCTGCAGTCTCAATATTTTTTGGAGTAAGCCAATCAAACGTTCCCATGGGACCACTCGGAGTAGAGGTTGAAACTGAACGAAGAACATCTGGGGCTGCTCGTGTTGCCATATTTTCGAGCGATAAAACGCCCGGCGTAGCGGTCGAACCCCCTAGAAGTCTTGCAGATGAGGGGGTGAGGGCCGCTGCCCCATTTGTGCTAGCCTTAGCAGCAGCTTGAGACACTGCGCTCATTGGACCGTTGTAGCCAAACATGCTAGAGGCAAGGCCTTGCCCACTGCTAGTGAGCATGGCGTTATCAATGCCCGTCTTGGCAATGTTCCCAATGTTTGTTCCATGGCGAACCCCGGCTCCAGCCGCAGCACCAAGGCCGCCGAGCAGTACGCCACCAACCCCACCCGTCAGAATCCCTGCAATGGGCGCAACGTTCTTCAGCGCATTGCCCACAAAGTTGCGGTTCCGGTCCCAAATGTCGCCGGTCCCCCACTGCTGGTGGGCATTGTCTGCCGCCGTTCCCGTAGATTTTGCCAGTGCATCGGCTTCGTCATGGCTAAGCTTTTTGCCACCCTTATACCACCAGCCGTCAGAGCCAATCGTAGCCCCCATCGCCTTTGCTTGTGCAGCAGCACGAGGATCGCCCGTTTCGTAAGTACCACGATATGTGCCCTGTGGCATTTAGTCCTCACTCCGAAAGATGATAAAGTCCAGCAGCGAACTTGCGGGCGCTGCTGTGCCAAAGGTGCACGTAAAGCTCGAGGTAGTACGGGCGGTCACGGCACGGGTGGTAAGCCACGAGGTCGTGATATGCACTCCATAGTTCGTGTCCGATTCCTTTCGGGCCAGTGGGATGACCGCAGTCACCGCCGTAACCGTCACGGGAATCTTGACCCCACATCCGCCTGACGTGGCATACCGGAACCGAACGCGCCGGACCTGTTCCTCCTCACGAGTATTCACTGCCATAGGCGCTGTCATCAGGTTCCCCCTCGGCGGCCCATGGCAAATGCTTGCACTTCGGCCCGTGAATACAGGGCGTCGGCTTCGCCTGAATCCACGATCGTCAAGTCAATCCACTCCCCACGGTCAGCCAATGGGACACGAAAGACTGCTGCGTTGGTCACTGCAAGGCTCGTTGCATCGATGGCATAGCTACCGCTACCCGACTGGGTGACCCATTCGACAGACACCGTATCAGTGCCACGAGGATCCATGAGGAGATAGCCCCACCGATAGGCCTTCTCGTTCATCGGGTCGCCAGCAAAGAATCGGTGTGGCTGGACACTCATGGTGAACGAGGTGCCGCCCGTATAGTTCACGGTTAGGTTGTCGAGGTATGCCCCGTCGGCATCACAGAGCGTGACCCACCCACTCGCATCGCCACGTAGGATCAGGAACCGACCCTCGTTGTCCTCAGACTCAAAGTGACAGGTAGTTGCTGGGGAGAGATAGCCAGCATCCCACGGACCCGACCAGGCATTGAGTCGGTAGTTGTAAACCATGATCCCAACATCCGGGACAAACCACCGGATCTCATGGTAGTTACGGGCATGAACCCCACGGACGCCAGCAACGGTATCCCCATCCCAGCCGCGCACAATACTATCGATCGGAGCGGAAATAGATTCGGGTGGGGTATGCTCACTCACCCGATAGAATCCATTGGGCCCAAGAAAATACACCTGCCCAGACACTTCAACAATGGAGAAGGCATTGGTCGTACCGACTTCACTCGTAATGCCCGTCGCACCAGCAGCGATCGCAATGTCATCCTGAGTAAAGCCCGTCCAACGCGAGATGCCGCTGCGGTGGAAGATCATCAGGCTTGATCCACTGACCGCAAGGCCGGTGGTCACCTGATCGCCAAAGGTACGGATGATGGCTTCTCCACCACCGCTCGCGCCAACCCCCAGTGTATCTCCGTCGTTCAGCTCAGAGTAGTACACACTCTGATTCGTGCCCGTCACCCCAAAGAGGCGCTGGTTATAGACGGCAATCTGCGTGACACTTGGGGTACTTGCCAGGTTCAGCTCGAGTGTCGTCCCATCCCATCGGTTGAGCGGCCCACCATCTGCGATATACATACACTCGGTATCCGCAGGAGCGGTGTACAAAAAGCTGGCAAAGTCTGGGGTGCCCGTGGTGGCAAGGCCATTCCCCTGGGAAACGAATGGGGTGACGGTCGACTCCGAGAACAGCGTCAGGCTGTCCTCTGTCGTGAGTTCGTCTCCAGCACTAGTGGAAAAGCTAAACAGGGTCGACGGCGACGAGAATCCCGACGCATAGAGGTAGCCATTCTGGACTACCATAATCTTCGAGTTGGTCACCCGATACCAGGTGGTCCCATTCTGGATAGCCTGGCCGCCACCAAGGGCCGCCAATGTCAGCCGGACAGTCCCCAGTCGTTTCCCAGCGCCACCAAACTCCGAGAGGCGCACATTCGTCGCGTCCCGGACCTGATTGGGCTGCATCTGTGACGGGTCAGCTGTCACGTTCAGGCCACCACCAAATGATGGCTGGGCGTCAGCCACGGTAGGACGGCCCACTTAGGCTCCCGCCCATTCGTGGGCGTTGTCCGGATAGTCGAGCAGCGTCGGTGTGACCGTCTGTCGGCGGATATCGTCAAGGAGCAGCTTGCGGGTATCGCTGGCCAGCCCCTTCAGCATTGCCGCAGCTTCCGGCTCAGCCCCACCCTTCAGCAGCAGTGTAGCCGCGGCTTCATAGCAGGGCAGGAGATATGAGGCCGATGGGAAGTTGATCACACTCGTGCCGCTTGCAAGGTCCGAGAGCATGGTAGGCTTGTAGTTGACCGACACGGTGAGCGCCAAGCCCGACTGTACCGGCAGCACCTGAATCGCTTCAAGGCCAGCCCGATAATAGAGACGGGGCCGGAGATACACCGCCGTGGACGTCGTAGCCAACGGGACGTGGCGGAACTGTGTCTCCCCATACAGCTGCGCCCCATCATTCATCGACAGGATCCGGTAGAAGTTCTTCTGGGAATCGCCCGTCCCGGTACGCAACGCACTCGGATCGACGACTCCGTTTGCATCCGTGACCACCGACACGCTATTGAACGTGTAGTAGGGTGTCGCGTTCAGCAGGTTGGACCACTCGGTATCATAGGTATTGTCGAGCACGGACAACACCAAGGCGTCCGTCCACCGGGTAGAGCCTGCGGCATCCATAAACTGCCTGGTCGCTGCGATCAGTGCATCCCGCGTGACGCTCATTGTTGCCCCTTAGCTAATCGTCTTGTGGAGCGTACGCTTGCCCTTCTTTGCCACACGGTCATCCCCAATGGGCGAACCAGAGCCCAGTACGGCCTGCAGAGCTTCATCCACCTGTGCTGCCGGAAGAACGTCTGTGTTATACCGACTCACATGTGCCAACAAGTCCCGCGTCGAATCTTCCGTCGCCGTGCGAAGAAAGCGCTCGAGGTAGTTCGGAGCCTGGTCAATCGGACAGTCCAAAGGCAGCCAGCCCAAAATGCTGTAGCTGGCCCCACCACCAATCTCCTGCCGCTGCACCATACCCCAACGTCGATCATTCTCTGGCCATGCCATGGTGACCATCCAATGGGCAGGCGTCCCGATGTTGAACTTCAAATCCAACCCCGGATGCACCGCCTGCAGCCGCCGCCGAATCTCCGGCGACGGCTCAGGGGTTCCGGCGCTATTCAGAAGCAGCGCCATATTTGATTACTGCCTAACCAACAGTTCCACGTTCACCGTCACATCGTCCGGTTGCACCGACACAACGCCCGTCGTCACAATCGTCACTCGAAGACTGTCCGCCGTGGTCAACGTTCGCTGAGCCTCAGTGGTGGTCGTCAGGAACGCAAACTGCAACGGCGTGTTTGCCGTCTGCGTGTTGATGTTGAGCGAACTCGTGAGGACGACCACCGTTGCGCCCGTTACTTTGGAGATGGTCGCCACGCACGAGGTAGCCGCCGTTGGGAACGTCTCCGCACAAAACGAAGCGCGGTTGATAATACCGCTGGCGGGGAAACCGCCAAGGTTATGTGTCGCCGTACCAGCCGCCAGCACTCCGGTATTTAGCCAGCCGCCAATCGCAGTCGGCAGTGTGCCAAAACGTCCCGGTGTTGGAGCAAAGTTATTCAAAGGCATTGAGAGTCTCCGACGTGTGGAGGGTAGGTTGCCCTACCCCCCACGTTCGTCAGCAAGGGTTAGACAACGTGCGTGTAACGCGCCGTGTCGGTGTAGCCCGTGATCGAGCCATGCGAGTTCCGCTGCAGGCAGGCCAGATTGCCATACCAGCCATAGGAGGTCTCGAAGGCATCACGGCCCTGCGTCCAACGCCACGGGCCTGCGCCTTCAAACTCCACAAAGCCCCAGTCCTTCGCGTCCACCCACGACAGCGACGGAATGTGGATCAGGTAAATCGTACCAGCCGGCACATAGTAGTCCTGTACCAGCGGGATACCACAGACGCTGATAGCCTTGTAGCCACCCTTGATCGTCGTGGAGAACTCTGCCGAATCAAACCGGCGCTGACCAACCATCGACTCGATCAGCTTCTTGCCAACACCAGGCGTGGTCATAAGCAGGAAGTCCTGCGGACGCAGCATTGCATCCTTACCAGAACGGCCAGAGATACGCTGGATCAGATCCCAGATGTCGCTTTCCGTCGGCTGGCTGGCGTCCGGCGTGTCCGTACCAGCAACCATACGAATCGCATCCCAGATACCATACGTCGCCTGCGAAATGCTATGCAGCGAGGCATAGCTGCCACCACGGTTCGTGATGTTGATCAGGCCATTCATGGCCGAGTTGAACGACGTGTCCGACGCCGTGGCCTTCACCAGCTTATCCGCCGCCGCCATACCCGTAATCGCCGTCGTCAACGTCAGCGTCGAGTTGTCACCAGACACCGAGATTGCCGAGATGTTCGAGCGACCCAGCACGGCGTCCGACGAGGACGTATCCAGTACGGCGATGTAATCACCGACCGACAGGAGCAGCGAACCCTGACCAGCCGACGCAACGCCGTACGGCGAGGTCACGACAATGACGGTCGTGGAGGTCACCGAGCCAACCAGTGCCACAATACCATCGGCCTTGTTATGGAGCGCCTGCTGCATCAGCAGGGTCGAGGCATCCTTGATTTCTTCCATCGTCTTCTTGGCGATGGTCTGGAACGCGGCGTCCTTCGACTGCGTACCAACAAATGCCAGGCCGTCAATCTGACGGGTGGTGTATGCACGAACGACACCGACATTGCCCTGCACTTCAGTCGCCGTCGTGTCAGGCGGGAAGTAGCCTGCCGAGGAGAACGTTGCACCGGACGGACGACCAACAACGACATCGAAAAACACATTGTTCCCGCCCCAACGCATGTTGCGCGGGCCACCGGCCTTACCCTTGTTCAGCTGGGCAAGCAGCGGCGTGACGAGGTTCTGCACCTTCTCCCGGAACTGCGAATACACATTCTTTAGCAGACCGGTAAGTTCGGTATCGGTAATAACTGTGGGTGCTGGCATGTTCCTGTATTCCTAAAACAAAGGGTTAGCGAAGCTCAGCCAAGACGTAGGACATTGCGGATTCTACCGCATCATCCACCGACGTTGCTGGCTTCACCTTCTTCGCGTCATGCGAAGAGGTTGTCATTCCACGGGCTCCGGGCTTCAACATCTTCCCGACCTCCCGCTTAGCCTTCTGTGCTGAGACCTGTGCGGCCTCGACCTGCTTGTTCGCTGAGGCAGATGCTTGGGTGATTCGGGCCGTGCGGGTCCGATTGATCCGCTGCGCCCACGGCGTCAGTTCCTCGATGATATACGTCCGCAGCTTGTCATAGTGCCTTGCCGGGACCATTCCATTTTCCATCAGGGGCATCGCCGCCGTAGCGAGATAGGCCCCGAGCTCATCGTCCGACACTTCTGGCAGTGCCTGAGTAATCGCCTGCAGCGACGGAAGGATCTCCGCACTGTAGAATCGCTCTGCCTTGACCAACGCTGCTGCGTTCGTCTTCTCATTACGAAGGTTGGTGTTCTCCTGGGCCAGCTGATGGTTCCGCATCTCAGGCGTATTGGCCTGTGCGTAGCGGTCCCGAGCGGCCAGGTACACATCTTCATTGTCTAGCAACTGCTGCAGCTGCGATTCCCGCGTGTCAATCAGGGACTGCATCTCGGCAATCCGACTTGACGTTTCCTGTTCACGGACCGCATCACGCTCGTAGTTATACACGCCCATCTGGGCGAGCTTGACCACTTGATCGAGTCGGTCGACCCGCATCTTGCCGTTAGCCTTGTACTCCACCTGCAATGCCGGGGCTTCGATTTCTCCCGTGCTGTCGTAGAGGGCGAACGTGGATACGGCATCTGCTCCAATCGCTGGGATTGCCACATATCCGCTCGGGAGTGGGGCATCAACAGGCTCTGGGGCAGGGGCGTCGGATGACTCAGATACTGGGACAGCTTCCTCAGCGAGTGCATCGAGGTCGGGCTCAACTACTGGGGGTGCCTCTTCAGGCAACATCCCCTCAAGTGAGGCGTTCGCGGCATCGTTGAGAGCAGTCGAAATATCTACTACGGACTCGGGCATACTGGGCTCCTTACTGCGGCGTCACTGCTTCTAGCTGCCGTGCGGCCTGCTCAGCATCGGGGGTGCCAGCCAACGACTGAACCATCGTCGGCGCGACCCCAATGGGCGGGTTCGTACTGCCTAGAGGCATTTGACTCGGTGAGAGCGCGGGAACACTTGCGGTGGCCCCCGCAGAACCTTGGCCTTCTCCGGCACCGCCAGTCGGCGCTCCGGGCATAGGCCCACCCTGTTTTTGTGCTGCTTGATTTGCCAACTGGATCCACCGCGCATTAGCGTTGGCGATCACTGTTGGGTCCAGATCATCCTGCAAGAGAATGTCCCGCTCGAGCACATCCTGATGGATGGACTCATTGTCCTGCCACCGCATTTCGGGCACGGCCAACCCTTGACGGATGGCGTCCGTGACCCGCTTGGCCCGTGCTTCCTGGTCTTCGTCTGGGCTCGAGATATCCCGCGCCACAGCAAACTGCTGGCGGCGGCGGTACTCCTTGACGTCGATAATCCCTGCCTGCAGCCAGTTGTCCAACAGGTAGAGCCGGAAGGCCATCGGCATCGGCATCATGGTTGCCGCCTCAACCTTCACATTGAGTGCGCCGTCGAGGTCCTTCCCTGTCACAGCTCGGGCAAGGTCAGGACGACCGGCCCCTACTGCACCAAGCGCACGGGGCATGTCATATCCCCACGCCATCATCGCCAAGCAGACCTTAGCCCAGTCCGTATAGGCCTGAGCGAGTGCCTGAACCGGAGGAGCGAAGACCCGCTCCAGCTGCTCACGGCTTGCAATAATGGCTCGACCTGACTCACCGGTAATCTGGCCACGGCTCACCGAGTTGTAGCCAGAGGCATCCTCAAAAGCCTGCTTCTCCAGTGCAAGGGCTTCCTTGACGTCCGTCCCAACCGAGAATCCGCTGACCGGCTGGATAGAGTCGCTCATGGCACCCGCACCACGAACCTCAATCATCGAGGTGACGCCACCCAAGAACGTTTCGGTCGAGATGGTATTCGGACGGGTCAGGAATCGGCCACCGGCATTGACCCGGATGTTCTCAATCCACTTGGACAACAGGGCGTTGATCCGCATCTGGTGATCAATCCACTGTTCCATCACCGGACGCGGGAAATAGCTCGGATCGCTCGACCCATCCCGTACCGGGACCACGGGGATTGAGCCAAACAGCAACTCCGTCGGCCCAAAGACCGCCGTGCTGCCGACAATCACGATCTGCAGCCCACCGGGGAGGATATCAGGCTGTGGTGCGACGTAGAGCGTAAAGCGTTCGGTTGTTTCCTGGTCACGGAGCCGGTCCCCTTCACCAACCACCGTCTGCGACAGCACCCACGCGCCCATTCCGGACTCACCAGTCGTTGCCGTCTGGTGTCCCTGGGCGAGTTCCTGATTTGAGGCCTGCAATCCCGTGATACCGTAGCGGTAGGCCGCCTCAGACGAAGGAATCACCTCTCGAATCAGCACCCACGATGGAGCCCGGGTGGCTGTTGCATCTGGCGACACCCGCACCTGCTCCACGCGGAGGGTCTGAATGTTGATATCACCCAGCGGAGCCTGTTCGCCAGCCTTATTCCCCAGGCGATCGTCCCACGGACCGCGATCTGCGTCCCAATAGGTGTGCCAGAAGGCCACGCCGTCCGTCTGCGCCCAGTAGGACGCCTCGCGGGACATGCGATCCATCTGCAGCTGGTCATATTGATACTCACACGCCAGCTGCTGGGCCTGTGCCTTCCGCTTATCCTCGGGATCCGAGGTCATCGGCTGGATAGCAAAGCCAGGTCGCTGGTCCATCATCACCTGCAAGCGCTGGTCGAGCGCCTTGTTGATCAAGTTGTACACAATCCGCGCCGATTCCCGGGGGCGGAGGGGCTCACGCCACGGGCCAAGCCCGTTCGCACTCACCCACTGCTGCCCACCACGGAACAACCGGTTCCGTTCCACCAAGTGCAGGTGCATCGAGACTGCACCACGGCGACTGCCCCACAGACTCCGGACCCAATCTGCCCATGCACTGTCTTCAGGCTGGACATCTTCCCCAAACGTCAGGGGGCACTGGTCTCCCAGCAAGGCTTTGAGCAACGCGGTGCGCTGCTCCTCCTCTGACCGCCCATCATCCTGCGGTGGGTTGGGCATGGTCTGGTCATTCGCCGTCGGCTGTGGAGCCGCCCCACCAGCAAGGGCTTGGTCTACCATCTGCTGCATCGCCGCTTCGTCAAATGGTGCGGTCACGGCATTACTCCAATCCCAAGGGCGCGACGGGTCTTATTCCAATCTTGACCGACGCTCAGGTACTTCTCTCGTGCGACCTGCAAGTGTTCGTCCTGCGCCCACGGTTCCGACTGTTCGGACGACCATGCAATGATGTCATCTGGAAATGCGACATGCACGGCAGCCGCCGCTTTCCCTGGCACGACTGGAGCAAAGAGCGCAACAATCGGCGCAAAGCGCCAGACCGCATACGCAAAGACTGCCGGCCAGAGAATCTGTCCAATCACAGTGCGCCAGCCAGCATCGGGTCTGCTGCGACCGGAGCAATCTGGAAATCATATATCCGCTTCACGGTCTGCAACGGACCCAAGACATTGATGACTTCCGACTGCGACGAGCCGGGAGTCAGGGTCGCCTTCCGGTTCTCCAGTTCCAGCATAAGGCTGTGCGCCTGATGCGTGTTCGGACTGGTCGTGTCAAAGGAGCCATTATCCAGCTCACCCTTCAGTTGGCTCCACATCTGAATCTCGCGCACCCGATCACGGGCCACCTGCTCCATCGAAGCCTGTCCCCATTCCGCTTCATCCAAGTCCACCTTCGCTTCCGCAGCGTCCAGTGGATCAGTCGAGTCCACGATCTTTGCCGCCAGCCGTTCCCGCTTGATGGCGTTTCGGCGCATATCAAACGAGAGCGAGACCAGATTGTCCAGCATCACGGTTTGTTCCCGAATACACTGCCAGTACTTGCTGGCATTCGTCGGGTGTGAACCATCGTTGAGCACCGAGATCCGCGCTTCCGTATCGGTACGGAATACTTGCCGCTTGGTCCACGCATCACGAAGCTCGTCCGCGAGATGCACAACCGCCTGACGGTCGAGGTCACTCAAGACCGCAAGGGCTGGGGCAAGATCGTTCATGCCAGCACCGGCGCAACAACAGGCTTGCCTTCAGGGTCTACTTTCCCTTCACACGCCGCATCAACCAACGCCTGTGCTGCGGCTTTGGTGCTTACCGCAAGGTCATTCCGTGTAATCCACGCCGTTGCTGCCGCCGAGCCATCCACGACCCACACATCAGCAGGGAAGCCCTCGACCTCGAACGCTTCGCGGTCGGGATGGGTGATGAAGCCAATGCCTGTGTTCAGGCCGATCGCGTACTGGTTTGCCATAGGATTAGGCCTGGGTAAAGGTTTTGACGCCAGCGGACCGCTTACACTTGAACGTACCACTGGTCGTGTTATACCACACATCACCGTTGGCCGGTGATCCAGGGTCAGACGCAAGTGACTGAAAACTTGCAGAAGTTGCCACAACCCCTGTCATGGAAGCCGCACTACCCGTAAACGCTGTCGCCTTTAGGGTCCCGCTGACATCAAGCAGCGTTGTTGGCGTAGCGGTACCAATGCCGACGCGGTTCGTTCCTGCATCGAGGAACACCAGCGCCGCGTCCGTGTCGCCCTTGATACGGACATCGACATCGGCCTGCGTTGCATTGACCGTCAGGCTGGTTGCACCGGACGGCACAATGTTCGTCGTGACGTAGGCACCAGCAATCCCCCGAACACCAGCCGCAAAGATTGCTGCCGTCGCTTTTTGTGTAACGGGCGTCCCGCTAGGGTCATGCTCAATCGGCAACAGGTCGTCGGCGGTAATAGCCGACGCCGCTGGCAGCGCACTAATCTGGATAGTTGACATGGATTAGGCGACCGTAAAGGTTTTTGCTGTTGTTGCAACAACTAGTTTTTCGGAAGACGAAAAAGGACTAGCTCCGGCTTCGCCACCAAAGATTAGGCCAGATGACGAGGAAGCTCCAGCCGCGCCAAAATACCAGCGAGTTAATGCTGTTGAGCCACCACTTGACCACGTGCTTCCATTGTAGACTTCTGTAGATGTATTGCCTGCTCCCATTATAGCATTTGCATCTGTTGTGGTTCCAAGTGCTCTCGTCTGAGTTCGACTAGACGATGGCCCAGTCACACTTGACCACGTGCTTCCATTGTAGACTTGATTTGTGGTGTTAACAATAGACAATGCTGCTGACGATGTTCCGCAAGAAAGATTGTCTTGTACGGCTGTACTTACAGCGCCCGTCGAAGACCATGTACTCCCATTGTACTTCTCAACTCGGGCTGTTATTACAAAACTGGCATTACGCCCCGCAATACAAAGTGCCGCTGTGCTTGAGCCAGCGCCACCAGAATAGTCGCTACCGGTGGCCATGCTCCCAGTCAATGTCCATGTTGAGCCATCAAACAATCTGCAATCTGTAACGCCAGCATAAGATACCGATCCACTGAAAGCAAGGACCGTGTTAGATGCTGCGCCAGTTGCATAGTTTGCAAGAATATTTGTTGGATACACTGTTGTACTTGACCATGTGCTGCCGTTGTATGCGTCACACACGTTAAGGTAAGCACCGCTATAGCCACCCACGCTAATCGCAGAACTCGCTGATCCCGCGCCAGCATTTAGACGACGAGCTGCAGTCAAACTGCCCGTAGATGACCATGTGGCCACACCTTGCGCACACTTGAACGTGTCGCTGGTCGAGTTGTACCACACATCGCCAGCAACCAGTGGACTTGGGTCCGTCGCCACGGTACGGAACTTGGTCGCATTACCACTAATCCCTGTAAGCGATGCCCCACTCCCAGAGAACAACGTGGCGTTCACGGTACCAGTCACATCGAGCTTCTGTGTTGGCACAGCGGTTGCAATACCGACCTTATCCAGTCCTGCATCGACAAAGAACAGGGTCGCGGATGTCGTACCAGCAATACGGGTATCGCTGTCTGCTAGTGCCGTGTTGATAATCAACGACGAGCCAGAGCCAACGATTGCGGAAGCAGTTGTCGCGCCAGTCAAGGCGCGGGAATAGGTCGCGGCCTGTGTGACCGTCGCCTTCTGGTCTTGCAGTGCACCAGCGCCGATGTCCGTGACGACAATGGTGAGGTCGGCAGCATCAGCGGTGGTAGCCGCTGGCAGGGCGCTAATCTTTGTGGTAGCCATGGGTCAGGTTACCGTAAAGGTCTTAGAGGAAGACAAAGGGCCAGTCGTGAGCACCTCGGTGCTCGTACTGCCAGAATAAGCACCCCATACCATTGCGGACGATGTAGATCCGGCAGACCCATGATGGAAACGCCCAGTATTTAGACTGGTGATTGTGGTCCAAGCCGACCCATCAAAAGTCGCACAGCCACTACTGGCCCCTCCGCAGGTAAGGGCTGCCGTCTGAACACCAACCTGACCGGATGCTTGAATATCAAAAGGGGCTGCCGTCGAAGAAGCCCATGTGCTGCCATCGAACTTTTCGCAATCTCGAAGAAAGTTCTGCCCACCAACGCTCAGTCCTGCCGTAGAAGTGCCACAACCTCTATTATTTCCCGCGTTATTTATCATTGAGCCAGAGGTAGACCATGTACTCCCATCAAACTTATAAGTAGTCGTGACACTACCACCAGCCCCGTACGCCGCCGCGCTTGTCCCACCCGATGCGCAGTTACTCATTCCGCCTGGGAGTGATCCCGTAGCAGACCATGTACTCCCATTGAAGAGTTCGGCGTCGGTGCCGCCGCCAGTGCTACCCGCAACAAGGGCTGACGTTGGAGTTCCGCATGACGTAGGAAGCTCATGGTTCGTGGGAGTACTTGTAGTCGCAGTCCACGTACTGCCGTTGAACGTAAAACAGTTGTTTGTCCCAGATCCGCTAGCGGAGAGTAGGGCTGAGGGCGTCCCGATCTTTGAAGCTGAGCCCCAGATGGACTGGGGATACGCCGTGCTTGCGGTCCATACATTTGACGACGCTGTTGTATAGCCCCTGAACGTATTAGCCGTCGAGTTGTACCAGCAGTTTGCATCGACAGGACTCGCGGGATTTCCCGCCACCGTCAGGAACGCTGCCGTCGAAGTCGCTGGCAAGCTCGTCAATGCCGAGCCGTCACCACTAAACGTCGTTGCGGTCACTGTACCAACCACCTGCAATGCCACGGTTGGCGTTGCCGTGTTGATGCCGACGCGGTTATTGCCAGCGTCCGTAAACAGCAGGTTGACCATCCCCGTACTCGACACCACCACATCCTTGTCGGCCTGTGCGGTGTTGATGGTCAACGCCCCACCAGAGCCATCCAGGGTAGTCGCAGTGAGTGACCCACCCGCGCTCCGAATGTACGCATCGAGCTGCGTACCGGTCGCCTTCTGCGTCACGGGTGTTCCCGCCGGATCGTTCACAATCGGGAACAACGTCGCAGCCACAACACTCGTTGCCGCTGGTAGATCAGGAATCGTTTTTGTGGCCATTACGTCTGCTCCGCCGTCAGGTATGCGCCAGTCGAGGTCACAAACAAATCGAGCGTGACCAGCTCAAGTTCCAACGCAGGAGACACTGGTGGGGGCAGATCGCCCCCTGCCGCACGACGTCTCCGACGCGCTCCCGTCTCCGCGATATCCATTAGCCGGGGTTGGCGACCATCGTGGTGACAATCGTGCCGCTCACGTAGGTACTGATGCGCGCCCGGAACTGCGAGATACCAATCACGTTGGCGTAGAAAATCCCGTCCGTCGTGGTGGTCGTGGCCTGTGTCGCACTGGCGACTGGCGTGACGTAATGCGCCACCCAGTTCGTATCGTCAATCGTGGCCTCGAACGTCACCGTGGCCGACGTGATGCCCGTGATCTGAATCCCGACGCCGCCGTTCGCAAAATGCCGGAACGCAATCGTCGTACTGCCGACGGCGGTCTGCGTCCCTGAGACTTTATTTTTGTAGTTCATGCCTTCTCCTCAGCCTGGCGTTCATCCTGCGGCGGCTTCTTTTCCATCACCGGATACTCGTCCGTCGCATCAGGCTTGGCGTCTGCCGGATCGTACTTGTTTCCACAACGCTCACAGGTGCATTCGTCGCAGGGGTCCTGCTCGTCCTGCCCCTCGTCCTGCGTATCGTCCATCGGCTTCTTGTCCGACTTGGCTTCCGGCGGGGCATGTTTCGCCTCCCCACCGATCACAATCGCAATCGTCGGGCCCTTCCGCTTGAACGCCGCTTTCCGCACTGCATCAGGTGGCAACATATCCAGTTCCTTGCAAGAGTGACCTACGTTACCACGAGACGGGCAGCTGCGCTTCAGGTGCCCCAAAAAAATGTAGCGGGTTCACTTGACTCGCGTCAGCCCCCGCAAAGACCAACGCAGTTGGGTCATCACCTACTGGCCCGTCCGTCAGTAACTCCACCGGCACCGCCCCTTGTACGCGGTCCCAGCCATACAGGGCCAAGGCCAGGGCCATCACGCCATCGTCATGCAAACTGGGCGGTGCTTCGTATCGCACCCCCGTATTGGTAAAATGAAACTCAAAACTTTCCAGCTCGCCAATCAGCCAGCCGTCGGGGATGGTCAACTCCCCACCCTGAAACGCGGCGATCAGCCGCTGCATCAGCCGGAGCTTGGATGGCTGCGTAAAAATGTGGGGGGTTACCGTCACGCCTAACACCTGCAGGTCAGCCACAATCGCATCGCCCACGCCAGTCGCATCGGCTACCAGGGGGACTTCGCCCACCTGCATCCGGATTCGCTCTTTGGTTTCGGCCCACGGTAACTGGAAGCGGTCAAGCGAACAGACGCGGCGGTGGCTATCCAAGCCAACCAACACCGTGAAGTCCAGCGACCGCGCCAAGTCCACGCCATAGACCACGGGCTTCCGTCCACTCATTTGCCCAATCGCGGCACGGACCTTATCCACCCCAAAGGGGTTCGCGCCATCATCCGCGGGAATCCCCTCAAACTCTTGAGCAAAGACCAGCGGCGGCAGCTCCTGCTTGGCCGCCTCAATCTCACTGGCGGGGATAAATGGATTCTCTCCGGTCGCCGCACGGAAGCTCTGCCAGTCTGGGCTACTGCCGTCCATGCCGCGCTGGAACATCTGCACGAACGCATGACGACGACCCTTCGGCGTTCCCATGATCAGGGCTCGGCCCCCCAAATCCACCAATGTCGGGCGAATGGCGGCCTGCCAGACCGCGGTCAAGTCCTTGGCAATCCCCGCCTCATCCAGCACAACCAAGGCGTACTTCCGGCCACGGGCTGGGTCCGGCGTATCCAGCGTCCAGACCTCAATCACCCCACCGGTCAGCAGCTCGAGCCGCTTGTCCTGCTCCGAGACTCGGGCCGTGATCGGTCCCAAGCGCTCGAGGATTTCCCGCCACGCTTCTAGTGCGAGCTTGTAGGACGGAGAGAACCACCCGACGGGCTGCCCGGCAATCGCGGCATCCAACGCCAGTCGCATCCCCAACGCGGTCTTCCCAAACCGCCGTCCACACATGACCACCCGAAACCGCGCCTCATGGTCCGCAATCGCGCGTTGACCCGGATGGAGCTTTGCCAACGTCACCGTGACCGTTTCCGGTCGCTGCTTTGTATGACCGCGCATCTGTGCCCCTAATATAACCTATCGGGCCGCAGAACTCAAGCCAGGGGCCTTTACAGGTACACGAGGATGACACTTGGAAAAGGGGCTCCTGCTTTTGCCTCTCCAAATCTGAGCCGTCCTTTGACAAAGCGGATTGCATCTGCGTCAAGGGCGTAGTCGTGCCACCATCGAGTATCGGTTCTTGCTGGCAAGAGGAACACGGCAAGCTGCGCTGTGCGAGCTTTTGCTAACCACGCCCCAATCCCCCTGCCGTATGGCGGGTTGCAAAACACCCGCTGGCCTGACCAGTCCAGTGTGAGGCCATCCACAACAAAATCGCCGTCTTTCTCGGTCAGAGGGCACGGGTCAAGCGTAAAGCCAAACTCAGCATCTAGCGCAGCGTACAGGTCGGTCGGCGTAGCGTGACTTCCAGACTGAGCAGAGAACAAAGTACGGCTCAGTGTCATACGTTGCCCTCTGGCTCGGCCTCTGCATGTTCCACGTGGAACACTCTAGACGGCAGGGTCGTCATTGGCGCAGCGAGGACGGCATGGGCCATCGCTTGGATGGCCGGGGCACGGTCCTCCTCCAGCACCTTCACCGAGATCGTCTGCGACCCTTGGTGCTCCACCACCTGCTTATCCCCGTAGTCCTGTGGGGCCGCTTTGCTCGACGCCCACTTCAGCGTATCCACCACCAGCCGGTCCACCATCACGCGGTCGTTGTCCGAGCTCCGCGCAATCTGGATGGCTTCCTCCGCTAACGCGTTCCCCATCAGCACCCGCGCCCTCCGATACCGACTGTACAGTTCCTCGTCCTCCGAGAGCCAGTGCCGTACCGTCCCCGCCGACCGCCGCAGGGTCCGACACGTGTCCGCCACCGTCTTCCCGTCCGCCAATCCCGCTAACACGGCCTCGATCACCGAGGCCCGTTCCGCCGCTGGTACTTTCGCCATGTGCCTAATATAACCGTTTTCTTTTTTTTCTGCCAGCCGCCTGCTCTTGCGCAAACGTAGCTTCCCCTTTCCCGCTGGCTCCCGACCGTGTGGGGGTGGTAGTGTGATGCGAGCGGGTCGCGGCGGGGTAGGTGGTAAGGGAGTGCGGGACATCCGAACGACAACTACACGTCACCGCGACGGCGAGGCAACGCGCAAACGGGCAGGGGCCTGCAACCGCCTGCGGTACGCGGTCGCTATCGCTCCCGCTTGGTTGCGTGACTCCGTGCTTGGCGAGTTACGTTCGCAGATGGCCCATCAGCTCCGTGTGTCCGCGGTATCGCTTCGGCGCGATGCCGCGCCGACTGCACCGCGTTGTTGAGCACATGGCGTATCGGCATCGCGTGTCTTCGCGTCCGTGTTGACGCCATGTGTACTGCTGTTGCGGTGTGGGTTCTGGTTGCGTAACTGCGGTATGGCAGTGGTGGTCGTTTGGGTCAGGCGTGTCGTTATGACACAGGTGTCCTCTATCTAGGACAGTGTCCTCTTTCGGGGACAATGAACGCGCCCGCGCAAGCGGCTCAGTAGTGAGAGGTACAGCGCGGTACATCTCGCCACCGAGAAGCACAGCGCGAAGCATCTCGCCACCGAGAGGCGCGGCACCGAGAGACACAGCGCCGAGCATCTCAGTAGCGAACAGCGCAGCCGCAGCCGCTTGGCATTCTCTTCCCTTTGGTCGCTTCCCAACTGGTGAAGCAAATGGCAGGGAGTCGAGCGCGAGAAACCCAAAAAGTTATGGAGCTTCTCAAGCTACCGTCATGGCCCTAAACGGTAGACGCCCACAGAACGCAACCTAGCGCGATTACAGGCCTATTCGTAGATTTGTGATATACGCCAGCACATCACAAATATGTCAGCATTTCGCCCAGGAGGGGATAACCCCGCCGTTATCGTTACAATCGAAACACTTCCCATACCGTAGCGCAGCGGTTTATTATTATGACATGGTAGTTCAATCATCCCTTCTTAGTGAGGTCACACCATGACGCCCGACGAGATGCAGAACCAGACCACCCGTAACGCCGCTTCAATCGCTACGGCAACGCACGACACAGTGACGGTGGCGTACACCGCCGAACGACTACTGCAAGAGCTTCGCGCCGAGTGCATGGGGAGTGCGATTCTGACCGCCACGCCATACGGCACCTATCTACAGGCACCGTTCGACAAAACGGCCACAACGATGTTGAAAGCAATCGGCGCTCAATGGAATCAAACGGAAAAAGTGTGGGTCATCAAATCTGAACGCCACCTGATGGCACTGCGAATCGCCACGTTTTGCTACAGCGACGTAGCCGAATACGAAGAGTTTGACGGCTACACGCAGGCCATCTACCCGGACGCGATGTAACCACCAGCCACCGCCACCCCCTAGCAAACAGCTAGGGGAATGTGGAAATGTGGATAAGTCCAAAATGGAAAAAAAAAATCGGAACAGCGTGTACGGGTGACGGTAACGCGTGAGCGAACCAAGGCAGAGCGACCAACGCCAGCCACCGCCCCCCTTTCCGCCGACAAACTTAGGTTGCCAGCGACAACTGCCCCGCCCCGCCCACCGCTGACAACATGCAGCCTCAGCAACATGCAGCCTGAAAACCACCAAGCAGTTTCCTGTAAAACCACCCCAAGGAGAACCCATGTCACACATCCTGATTGGCGAACGCATCGTAAACGTCTGCGTAAACAGCGACTGGAACAGGCTCGTGCTTGAGCTTGCAACCGGCCAACTCATCATGGCCCGTCCCTACGGCTTCGCCACAATCGAAGCCTTTGTCAACGCACCAGCGCTGCTCGACGTCGTGCAAAGCGTAGAAGAGGTCTACCACAAACGCAGCCCACTGGCATACGGCGATCTGCCACGGCAATACCACGAATGCATAATCACAACGAACCAAGGCACCTGCACAATCGACGTGGGCAGGCACGAGCTCGAGTGGGAAACCTCCGAACACCCAGCTTCAGACCTCGTGCGCCTAACCAAGTCGTACAACGAGCGGCATCAAGAAATCGACGGCCAAATGTATTTCTGCAAATGGATAGACATTGTCCAGGACAACAGGCCCATGTCCAAGCGCGTCAAGTAGCCCAACCATCCCACCTCAAGGAGTTCCCATGTCACACATTCTGATCGGCAAAAGAATCGTAAAAGTGTCACTCGCTGCAGACCGCGAAAAGCTGCTGTTCGACTTTGCAGAGGGCCTGTCAATAGTGGCCAAGGTAGAAAACATGTGCAGCGAGACCTGGATTGCGAGCCTAGACAATCCCGACGCACTACTCGGCACAGTGCATAGCGTAGAGGACCTCGTACTCAGGGCCCAAGTAGAAGTCGAACCCCATGACTATCGCACATGGTACGGATTCAAGATCAGAACAAACAAGGGCACATGCGTCATCGACTACCGCAACAGCTCAAACGGCTACTACGGCGGCGGCCTCGACTGGCCCGAAAACGAATCAGAGGTCGAAGAGGATGCACAAGACCGAGCACTCTACGAACTGCAAGAGCCCGATTACAACGAATGGAAACAAGTAGCCCCCTACCCACAAGCCTAACTAATCCCGCTCGACCACCATCCCAACCCAAGGAGTTCCCGTGGCACGTATCACCCGCATGAATCTCGATGATGCCTTGATGCAAATCAACATGCTCAATGGCACCGCCAACACCACGCAGTACCGACGACACCGCGACAACCTCATCCCCAACGAAGGAGCGTACATGCTGACCAATGCATTTGGGGGGCTGGCCCTGGTACAGATGATGGAACAGGGCACCATCCGAGATGTGTTCCCAGACCTGCCCAAGACCCGCGAACTGTACGATCAGATGGTGGCGTATGCCAAAGGCATGAAGGCCCAGCAGCTACGTATCGCCCTCGCACAGACCTGGGTCAACCCACTCCGAGATGCCGAAGATGTCCCTCAACCACTAACCGAAGAGGTTGTCCATGCCTGAGATACTCGATCACCCATTACCAGGGGCTGAGACAGAACTGATCGACCCGTGCGGCAGCTGCTTCCAAGAGACAGAGAACGTCTACACACTCGAAGGCCGAAGGCCATGCGTCGACTGCGTACATCAATGCGCATACTGCCCGTCTTTCGTCGTAGGATATCTGCCCGACAGCTGGAGAGAAACAGGCCCACGCAACGTACCAACGTGCAGTCACTGCAGCGAGGACTGGAACTGTTGCGAAGACTGCGGGATCAGTATCCACATCTGTAATACGTTTTACAGTGACGATGAGCCATACTGCGACGACTGCGCACCATCGGATGACGACGAAGAGGACCCACCCGACTCGGTGATCCGTCGGTACCACGAATCTCAAGGAATCTTTACAAGCCTGACCTCACCCTGGACACGTGCCCACCGTCGATACATTGGCGTCGAGCTTGAAGTTGAGCAAGTCAACGGTAACCGTGAAACATCTGCCTGCCGGATAATCGACGCAGTAAATAGCCAAGCGAAGCTCATCCTCACCGACCAGGCACTATACCCGGGACACCCGCACAGCCCACTCCTCGTGAGCATGGAGAACGACGGCAGCCTCAACAATGGGTTCGAGATCATCACGGCACCACTCGGACTCGATGACCAGCGCAACCTATGGGCAACGATACTTGCCTCATCCAATGTCGCGGGACTACGATCACACAACACCACAACCTGCGGGTTGCATGTGCATATCACCCGCGACGGGCTCAGCAAACTCCAGATCGCCAAGGTCGTAGCCTTCGTCAACAGCGCAACCAACTACGCCTTCATGAAGCGATTGTCCAGACGGTATGGCACACACTACTGCAAGGCCAAGAGCAAACCGCTTTGCACCGGAGCGAGTAACCTTGACTCCGATCGATATGAGATGGTCAACCTATGCAACAGGCGTACCATCGAGTTTCGGATTTTCCGGGGAACACTCAAGCTCCAGAGTCTCTTGGCTTGCATCGAGTTTGCCGCCGCGCTCGTGTCCTACTGTGCACCCGCATCAGGGTACGCTATGGATATCAGCGCCGTCACGTTCCGGCGGTTCATCAACACCCCGCGCATGAGAGCAGACACGAAACATCTACGCGGCTATCTGGCCAGCGTAATCCCCGCAACAGAAACGGAGTAACCCATGTGCCTCTTGATTCAGCAGCCAGCTGGCTGCACCTTCTCTAAAGTTGAGCTCAAGGATTTTATCCGACGCAACCCTGATGGATACGGATATGCCAGGGCCGAACGGGGACGCATCATCTGGGGCAAGATGGTAGCCGACGCCGACACCATCATCGCAGACTACCACCAACACATGGCCGGCAAGTCTGGGATGATTCACTTTCGGATGGCCACCCACGGAGAGACCGACGAAGCCAACGCCCATCCATTCGAGGTGACCCCGGAGATTGTCCTGGCACACAACGGCATCCTCAGCAGTGGCAATCCGTTCAGCGAGGACGAGAGCGACACGGCACACTTTGTCAAGTACATTGTGCGACCCATTGCCCTCAGCTCACCCAACCTACTGTTCAGCCCAGAATGGGGAGAGATGATCGGCAACCTGATCGGAAAAAGCAACAAGCTAACCATCCAACATGCAGACGGACGATGCGCCATCATCAACAGCAGCTGTGGTGTTCTGCATAAAGGTGCATGGATGAGCAATACTTATGCATGGTCGAACGCAGCCAATGCCCCCCTGAACTACACCCGAAGGGCCGATGCCTACGACCCACGCGATACGGACTGGATGTACGAAGACCATCGCTCCGCCAGAGCTGGCCTGCCCACCGTATACGAAAGCCAACTCGAGGAGTGCGCCAAGTACTTCGAGAGTGGAGGCCGGAACGGAATCGCGCAATGGGTGAAGGCGAATCCACAAGAAGCCGCCGATACACTCGTTGCGTTATACGACATCGACGAGGACTACGCGGCGGAACTCGTAACCGGAAGCGAGAACATGGTAGTCGACCACCTCGAAGAATCGCTACGGAACGAAGGATTGCTGGTCGATCTCAACCAGGAGGAGGATGCATACGTCGATGAAGACCAACTCACGCTCGGCAACTCCGAAACATTGTACACCCACTGACGATGACTAAGAGTCCGGCGTTTCAGTTTTACCCCGACGATTTTTTAGGATCAGGGAAAGTAGGTATGATGACAGCCCAAGAGGTTGGTGTATACATCCTGCTCCTGTGCCTTGATTGGAATGACGGGGGCTTCGCCCTCGACCCAACACGGCTTGCCCGTTGGTGCAAGACGGACGAAGAGACATTCACCGCAAGCTGGACCATCGTCGGGCAGTGCTTCGACCAGCACGAGGGTCGTTGGTACAACGAACGCCTGCAAAATGAGCGAGACAAGCAGGCAAAGTGGAGGGAGAAAAGCAGGAGCGGAGGGCTAAAGTCAGGCCGCATAAGAAGTTATCCCTCGAACCACCCTATGAACCATTTGGCAACCACCCTTGAACCACCCTATGAACCATTTGCCAACACTCCTACTCCTACTCCTACTCCATTAACTACAACAACTACAGCAACACACGCAGATCGGTTTGAGGATGCCGGCCAGCAGACTGCCTACCTCGAGCTCCGAAAGGCAGCCAACCTTGGGGTCAGCTTTGATGCTGGGCTGATGGCAGTAGTGACTCCAATCGGTGGAGGCAAAGCATACCCCTGGTCAATAGTCGGACGGGCCTTGCAGGATTTCTACACCATGCATGGTTCTACCAAGATGTCACCAGCAGCACTCCGTGCCTTCTGCAAACGTATCAAAGACGACGATGCTAGACCGACAGACCAGCTGCCACGAGGAGCAAGCAAACAAGAAAGAGGACGGGCCGCACTGGCCGACACACTAACCCGAAGAGGATTTACCAATGGCCTCGATCACCCTGATAGCCAAGTACCTCGCCCTATTCCAAGAGCTCTATCCAACCCGCGACATAACGGGTCTGACAGCTGAGGCCTGGGAGTATGCACTGGCTGATGTCGGAGACCGTGCCTTTGAATGGGCCGCCGACAAAATCCTTCGGGAGCCAGGACGTACCTTCTTCCCCTCACCAAATGAGATTCGATCCTACATGAGCTCGACCCGGAGAGCAACAACGGACGGGCCAAGTCGGATCAGTGCCGGGCCCGACGTGGCAGAGCCCATCACCGCAGAGCAGGCCGCGGAATGGAAGCGCGTCAAAGACTCGATGAGGAGTTAGCTCTTGCGAACCCTAACGCACGACGCTATACTCAAGCACACACACACACTACAGGAGAGGACATGGGGAAGCTACAGTACGGAGTAGTAAAGGCAGCCGCCGAAGCGAGTGGCTACCATCGGGTATGGGTGAGCCGTGTCGTCAACGGTCGTGCATCGTGGCGCAAGTGTAAGCCCGTACTCATCAGAGCCTTAGTGCTGCATGGCTGGGAGCCACCCGAGGGCAGGGAGTTCCTGAACAAATGGACAAAGCTAATGGCTGTCCCCATTGCGCCAGTGCAAGAGACACCACCCCAATCCCAGGAAGAAACGCCAGTGCAGATCTACGGAGAGAACGCATATGAAGACGCTGCCGCCGCAGAACAGCAGCACCAGACCACAGTAACCGAAGTCGCTGCAGAACAACACTACTCGGACATGGCAGCAATGGCCGCCGACCCGGTGCCCGAACCCTCACTACCGACTCAGGTATGGACGCAACATGAAGACACGAACTAAAGAAGTTGTTAGGCCAGTCGACCCCAAGCGAGAGCGGCAGGCCGAACAATGGACCGAGCAAATGGGCATGGCCGCCGCGCTCGCCCATAACCTCAACCAACCGTTGGCTGTACGACAGGCTGCTCTCTCACTCATGAGAGAGATGGCGAAGGGCATCGTGTACGTATGACACGCGCCAACGCCGAGTGGCAGGACCCGGAAGACGGACGCGCCACCGAGATGCAGGACGTACCACAGCCGAAGTGTTACGTGTGCAACACGGCCCTGTTAGATGCGCGGTCGCTGCACCTGGGAGCGCACCGCGTTCCAGCTGGGACTAGTGGGTATGACTGCTGGACGAGGGCACAGGAAACGATTTCGTAGGACCGCACTGGACGGCATCCAGGAAACGTTAGATGGAGAGATTGCAGAATGACCATCCTCAAGCTACCAAACGAAGGCGATACTCTGACCACACTGGTCGACCGCTGCGCAGTAGAGCAGGGCAAGTACGGTGACCAAGTGGTGTTCGAGTTCGGAGGCGACCGCCTCTACCTACCCAAGCTCAGCGCTGATCGCCAGCTCCTTCGATGTGGGTTCGATCAAGGTGGCGGCTCACCGCAGGTAGACTACGAACGGGTTGGCGGCAACACCCTATGCTTCAAGCGGGACCACAACTCCAACGCCCCAGACAAGCCGTACTGGAGCATCACTATTGCCGATGGGTTTGACATTGCAGAGGCCAAGGCACCAGCCAGCAAGCGGCTCGTAGAGACCCCTCGCGTCGAGCGTAAGCTCGTCTCCTCAACGACCCGCAGTACGATGGCCAACCCGCCACAGCCAGCCTCTACGGGGCGCACACGGGCCAAGGTTGCACAGGCCTATGCCTGGTGTTTGGATACGGCAGTAGAGATGCAGGGCAAGGCGCTCCCCAAGGGCATCATGCCAACAGCAGATTCGGTTCAAGCAGGAGCTGCAACCTTGATCATTCAGCTCGAGAAGTCCGGGCTGGTGTTCGAGACCCTGGAGTTGTCTGACGCAATCAAGGCGCTCAACCTGGTACAGAAGCTTGGACTAGACCAGCCCTTGCCGCCGACGCTAAACGACGATCTTCCATTCTAACCATGTCCAATCCAAGAGAGGCCATCGAAGCGCGTATCGGGATCCAGGGGATCGAAGAACTCCACGATCAGCGCCGTACCCTAGTGAGCGTGGCGTCTGGACTCCGCGCCCTGCACGGGCCATTCGGTTCGGGCGAGGTTCGACGCAAGATTATTCTATCGGGTATCCGCGATAAGATACGGACACAGCACCAGGTATCAGGAACCAAGGTGACGGAGGCGGCACTCGATGACAAGGCCCATGCGTCCGCAGAATACGTGGCCTATGTAGATGACATGATTCGGCAGCGGGAGCAGTTAGTCCTGGTCGACAATAGTCTGCTCGAGATCAACGACCTGATCACCCGGGACAACACCCTGGTGTACCACCTCACCGCTGAAGTGAAGTTGCAGTAATGCTCAAGCGAAAGAAGAAACATCCAACTCACGCCAACCTCAAGGCGAAGCTCCCAAAGTCTCGTCGCCCCATCAACAAGGTGAACCCCGTGCGGAGGGCACGGGAGTTCGCTCGTTGCTACGGCAGCAAGGCGCGAGTCGCATTTATCAAGACGCTCGCCTGTGTGGTGTGCGGGGCAACCCCCTCCGATAACGCGCATATCCACGGGAGCAAGAGTGGCATGGGTCGGAAGGCCGACTACGCCGACATCATTCCGCTGTGCCGGAAGTGCCACACGCTCTATGACGAATACAAAATAAAGCTCGACCCCGCTGGCCTTCGGCTGGTGGCTGCCTCGCTGGAGATGTACACCACATGGACGTTGCCCCGCAGCGTGGAGGACGCATGAACGAGGAAGACGTATTCCGAAAGAAGCAGCCGCCCACCTTCGGCTTGTTTGAGACTGGCGCGACGTTGCGCGACACGGGCATGGCACAGGCAGACGCACATGCAGCTACGCGATGGAAGGCGTTGGCCGCAGAGGCGATTGCCTGGTGCGCTAGGAACCATGACGACTTTACGACTGACGATGTGTGGGCGTTCCTTGCCGAGTCAGGGCAGGACATCATGGAAACCGAACGCAACCCGTCCGCCATGGGGCCAGCCATGCGACGGGCCGCGAGCGCGGGGCGTATTGTCAAGGTAGGCACCGTGCGCCCATCCACACGACCAAGCCAGCACTGCCAAGAAATCCGTGTATGGAAATCCGCATGAGTCGCGCCACCGTTACCCTCGTCACGTTCGTCTGTCTGCTGCTGGCCGTATTGGTCGCAGAGAATGTTGCCATTGTTTTGGACACGATGCTGCACCCAATCCGGGTATGCAGCGAGAAACCATGAAGCCGACCAAAAGCAGCACCGACCGTAACACCCACACCGCGACCATTACCACCCCGTCACGGGCGCAGACGCACCGCTTCCCCGACCGGACTCTTGCCCGACTCTGGTGCGAACGTGACTATCGGGTACGCTCAGGCAACACGGGGAGCCCGGACTGGCAGCCCCGGAAGGGCAAGCGCGGCGAGGACTGCTGTACCTATGAGGACACCACCTACTCCATTCGACTGGTGACGCAGAAATGACATGGATGCGGTGGCATCAGAACGATGGCGATATGCCATTTGTCCCAATCCGTTATTCACTTTCCACCTATCACCACCCGAAGCCACACCCAAACTACGGCGACAAGTTCTCTGTCAACAAACGAATCCCGCTACGAAGGGTAGTTAAGGAAGTCGCTTTAGTCACCGCCGAAGAGCTGGTCGAGTTCCAGCGACAAGCAGACGAACGCGAGAACGCCACATGGGAATGGGATCGCCGCTTCCGTGGAATACGTCCCGGCTTATCAGAGGTCGCATGAAATCCATTGTCCTGCACCTGCCCGAACCACCGTCAGCGAACGTGTACTGGCGGCACAACCGAGGCCGGACGCATCTCTCGGCAGAGGCCAAGCGGTACCGTGTGGTAGTAAGTGCCGCGTACTGTGCGCAGCAAGGCACCACCAAGATCGCGTTTCCCGAAGGGCCGGTCGCAATGGTCTTTGATTGGAAACGTTCGCGGAAATCAGGCGACCTGGACAACCGCTTCAAACAGGCGCTCGATGCACTCCGCGGAGTGGCGTACACTGATGACAATCAGATTGTGGAAATCCACGCCTACCGCTCAGACGTTGAGCCGAAAGGCACACTCACTCTCACCCTGTCCAACGGGACACTGACCTCATGAGATTTGTCCTAGACAACACGCGTGAGATCGTTGGCATTACGACGGTCGCCAGTTCAGCCGGCTACACGATTACCAGCCATGAGTTTCTTGAGCATCGCGCAAAAGTGCTGGTCGCCCGTGTACTGCATACCGCCAACCTTGAGGACGCCACCACATGAAACGCCACCACACGAAACGCACCCCCGAACGCGATGCGAAGATTATTGCCTACTACGCCGCCCACTCCATGAAAGAGTGCGCGATGAAGTACGCCACCCCCGTCAGCACCGTCAACAATATTCTGCGCGACACGGGAACGTTCATCCGGCCACAAGGCACCAGGCTTGGGGAGCTTGGCGATGCCCGTCGCGCTATCCGGCTCAAAGACTTAATGGAGCCACAACCAACCGCCAAACTATCGGCACCACCGAGGCCTCCGGAAACACCAATGACGGTGCACTTCCGCACGGCGCTCGAGATGGCCCATGCCGCGAACCTTAGGGCCGCTGGTAATGGGGGCAGGAAGTACACCAGCGCCGCGCACCAGGCCGCTAGAACCGTCCCCACGGCGCAACATGCAAACCGATACGGTGGCGGTGCATCCGGACGCTCGGGACGAATGGCAGGAAGGGACTAAGTGAGCCAGGGGAAAGGCAGCAGCCGCCGCCCCACCACGGTTCCAAAGTCTGTGGTGGACGCCAACTATGATCGCATCTTTCCGCCCAAGGAGAAGTCATGAGTCACTGCCCAGCCCCACGTATGGATGACGACCCCGGCCCATGTGTGCACTGTGGGAGCGGTGACTGGACAATGGTCACGAAACACTATCCGCGCCCATTGATTGTGTTCAAGCCAGTCACGATGGGAGACTGGATTACTAGGTACCTACCGTATCACGCGCACTGCGAATACGAAGCGAACGAGCAGGGCAAGTTCCGGCGCATCGGTGGCCCGAAAGTCGTACCGCAGGACAAGCACACGGTACGGAATCGTGTAGCCAAGACTGACGAGCGGAAGGCCAAGGTTACTAAACGGCTACAGCTGACGCCGCGGAAAGTCCCTACGGCACGGCGACCCAAGCCAGCGCCGCTACTGCGCCAACAAGCACCCATCGTCCCGCCGACAGAACCCGCAGAAGAATAGGGGGATTTGCACGACGCTCGAGTGCAACCAACGCGGCTGCTTGAGTACGGATTACTGCATCCCTCGCTACCAACGCCGAGTCAGCCAAGACTATAGTTTGCTGCAAGGCCGATACGGTTAGCTCGAGTGACTGGATGGTTGAGTCTGACGCCATTCGTTCAACCTTCACCGCGCCAAGCAGCGACTGGATGACAGGCCGAAGTGTGTCGGGAACGGAGGCGAAGACCGAATCGACCCGCACGACCGCGGAGTCAGTCCGTCCCATAGCCCGAACCCGACGCCCCGTAAACACGGGGACAAGACGGGCCAGGGAATCCGCGCGTTGTACCGCATGATGGAAGTCCACCACCACAGAATCGGCATGAGCTTTTGTGGTCGCGATCTGCGACCTCAACACCTGCTCACGTTCCATGTCACGCCCTGCGTGACGCTGCTCCCGTCCATACAGAAACAGGGCGACGGCGAGCGCCAGTACCCACCAGAAGATTTGTTTTGGGATCTCCCGCATCATGCGTCCATGATCCCGAGTTGGCCCCTGAACTCCTGCATCCGAGCCGTCGCAAGGGCATCGCAGAGCGTCTCCACTCCAGCAGGGTCAAACAGGTTCTCAATCCCTGCATCCCCCAAGGCCGCGTGGGTCAGTTCGTGGAACAGCACCCGCCACTGATGCTCCAGCTTGGCGGTCTTGTCAATCCGAATACTCCGCTTGGCCTCATCCCATTCGCCCCAACATTCCGTCCCATCTGTGTGCTTTACCTTCTTCACGCAGCGGACCCTGATTGTCCCACCCGTTCCCCGCACTAGGGTCGGAATAGGAGGCCACCAATCCGCGTTCATACTAGAACCCTGCGATAAACACTATAAGACGCAGGCCGACACCAATAGCAACACAAGCAGCTAAGACCGTACCAAGAATAACTCCCACGGCTCGTGCGTAATCTCGAAAGGTGGCTCGCGCTCGTGGGGTAGGGGGCTGCAGGTTCATCGGGGGGATCTCGATCTTCGGACGGCGTGGCATAGCCATAGTCATACTCCTGTTAGTTGCAGTTCCATTTCCGCAAGGATAACGCCTTGCGCGTGGGCCTTCCCTTCTCATCCTTCATCGGGCCGGGCATCCCCGACATCCGTGCACAGAAGGACTTCCGACGCTTTGCAGCCTTGCTATCTGGGTCCAGCTTACTGGGCTTCGTTGTGACCGCCATACTCAACTTTGAGCCAGGGTTCTCGCGGCGATAAGAAGCCACGCCCTTCCGGTTCAATCCGCCTTCTGGATCCTTTCCTTCCTTCCGCTTCCACGCACCCGGTCGCTTCCCGCTAGTCGTTGCCATCGCTCTGCCCGTTCAGGTGAGGGAGTCGGATGTCTGCATTCCGGATATCGGGCTGCGGATCGTGCGTGTCGTCTGGGGTCTCCATCAGATAGCAATGCCCCATGCAACTGCCGCAGACGCAGACCCTGCCATCATCATCTACTCGCGCACCGGTGGTGTTGCAGTGTGGACACGCCACCCAGAGCGTCCCATCATTCGTCGTCGTCATCTTGGTCTTGACTCACAAAGATAGCCTCTAATCGTTCCCGAACAAACCCCACCGTTATCTGGGCAGCTTCACCCTGAAGAGCGTCATGCCTTAAGCAGTCATCCAGTACCTGATCGACATCGGCCCCAATCTCCTGCCGCACCAGTTCGATCATGTCATCTAGCTCATCCCGTCTCATTTTCCCTTGGTCCCCTTAGTCACACGATAGGCCGGAACCATCGTTCGGCGGCCATCTAGTCCCTCGCGTGGTACCCGTCGACACTCCAGCCGCCCCGCCTGTTTGAACAACCGAAGGTGGTGGGCAATAGCATTCCGGCACATCCCCGAGGCGTCCCGCATTTCGGTGATCGTCGTGAACCCACCTGGGTCCTTGATTGATCGCTGCGCTTTACGGATAGCCTCGAGCAGTTCATTCGTTGTGATGCTCACCATGTTAGGGCCTCCAGCCAGGGGAAGGTTTTGGCTTTAGAAAGAATGGCTCGACCTCAAACTTGCCATCACGAACCACGATTGTCAGCGCTCCGATATCCGCCAGAGTATTCGGGGCAATCTTGTGGACATACGCCGTGGCCAACTGCCACGCCCCAGTCTGGATAAGCCGAGTTGGGTAGGCATTATAGGTGTCTGCATATCTATGCATATGGGAACGCACGGCAAGGTCTGGGTGCTGCTCGCCCCGCATATGGGCCTCACTCCAAATCTCAAAGGCGGACGAGTTGACCACCGTCATCTTCGTCCACGGCCTTGTACCAATCTTCCCATGGTGGGCAAAGTCCATCTTCACCCCATGGATAGTCGGCACCCACTTCCACCAGCTGGCCGTTCCTGAGTCTAGGTCGGTAATGACAGGCCATCCATCTTTCTTGAGACCCGTCGCAACCCGCTCCTCAAAGGCAGCGGACTGCCCAACGTGCGCCTCAGTGCCCCGAATAAAAGCGAGCGCCGTCGGCTCTAATGCCAAGGGCGCTCGGAGGACTTCGTTGAGAACAGCGGCTTGTGCGGTCGGGTTACCCGAGAGGATCTGCGTCGTGTTGTGGTGGTTCCCATCGACCGCATCCCCATTACACACGACCAGCAGGTCCGCTTTGAGCTTGTCTCGTCGCTTCTCGACGGACTCCCAGTACTGATGCCACCCATCCCATAGCCACCGCTGGGCTTTACTGTGGGTGTAGTGGCCCCCATCATCCAGGGAAACCTGTGGTGGACAGAGTGCCGTCGTGCCGCCGCAGTGCAGGTCAGACACGACCGAGATCACTAACGTATCAGAACCAAACCGTATTGGAGCAGAACGTTTAGGCATGGCACAAGGGTAATGATGGACCGCTAAAGCGCAAGGGGTTACTTCGCCCTCAGCACTTTGATGTGGTCACTGATGAGACGCGACTTCTTTACGACTCCGTATCCCTCACGCTGGTCGCCGGTTGCGCCATCCGGTATTCCATTCCCTTCGATAACGTCGAGACGTTTTGGCGTCTTGCCTACCACAATCCCGATATGGGCGTACCGCTCGAGCTTCGGGAAGTAGAACACCAGGAGGTCACCCAGCGTGGCCTTGCTTGCCGGCAGCAGCTGCCCGGCGTCTACCATGTCTTGCACTCGTGCCGAGCGTCGGTACTTGCGTGTGTCGCCGGACTCCGTGAGACAGCCGTGGACAAATGCCGCACACCAGGCTGACCCTAGCGGAGAGCCAAGCGATGTCAGCCAAGC
>Ga0114969_10000374_pt1 | contig 38481 bp, 71 predicted proteins | sample M_130807_MF_Meta_FD_87316 | JGI IMG/M metagenome (GOLD analysis project Ga0114969, IMG submission 87316) | Freshwater microbial communities from Lake Montjoie, Canada to study carbon cycling - M_130807_MF_MetaG | ecosystem: Environmental > Aquatic > Freshwater > Lake | place: Lake Montjoie...
TCTTCAAGAAGAACAGGATCAAATATCTTGTGAACACCCATCACCTCTCTTATAACATTACCATTCTCATCCTTATCTTTAAATATAACTTCTTCCATATACTTCTTCAAGCATGTGTGAAGGTAGTCAATTATCTTCTGACTAGAACGATGAATTCCATATTCTCTTTTAACTGTTGTGTTAGGAACAATCTCCATAAGCCATTGAGGTTGTTTCTCTAGATAGTGAGCATCTCCTTTAGCTTTCATATATTCAATAAAGGATATATCATCATTCTCACACAGTGTTCTAGCATTGTAATATTTAATAAGCAATCTAGCTTGTTCTTCCCAAGTTTCTTTCTTATCAGGTCTAGCACAATAAGATGCTACAAACATATCCTGGTATTTCTCACCAGTGAGATCATGCATTCTTTTATATACATAGACAGATCCTAATGAACTTGAATATGCAGACTTACCCTGTCTATATGGATCCACCCCAGCTACATACAATCCATAAGGAGGGTTTTCTATAGGAAACTCATATATAACTACAGGAGCATCTTTTGCATCACTATTCTTTAATGGGAAATTGGATATAGGAAGCTTGTCTGTAAACTCATGCTTAATAGCTGTCTCATCAGCAAATAGAATAACAGGTGTACCTGTACGCTCTTGTTGTAACAATCTAGACTTCTGTCTTTTTGCTATCTCAATATCGAAGATGTTGGTATCTTCATTTAAGAATATATCATCCACTTCCTGTGGGTAATACATCTTCTCTTTTAAATAGGCAATTCTATCTCCAGCTTTTTTAAGTCTGTTTAAATTGTTTTCTGTAATCTCTGTAGCTTTCTCTTCATTAGAGACTAACATCCTTACATTATGTAGCTCTGAATCTTGGTCTTTATTTAAGAAAGCTCCTAGTGTAGATTCTTCCTTAGCTTCCATTCTATACTTATGCCCAATAAACAACCCATGGACTCTCTGTGTATCTTTTTCATTATTATAATGTAGGAAGTTGAAATTCTCTACATCAAACATCAAGGATTTAGCATCCATGAATTTCTTCATATCACCCCCAGTACCAGTAAGAATTGGAGAACATCCCCACCCATAAGGTGTTGTAAAACCTGGTATGGCAGCTTGTAAACCTCTAAGGAAATTCCCTTTACCAATTTCATCTATAATTAATTTACGTGGTTTTGTACCTGCAATTGCTTCCTCATTATTTCCCTCATCAAGGTTACGAATAAGAATGGAAGAGAATGGAATCCTTTCTCCTGATTTAGTCTTTATACCAAGTGTCACCTGGTTCTTCCAGTTATCTTCAATTCTTTGCCACCTCCAAGCTTCAGGAAGGAAGTTGAGGCCCTTATCAATCTTATCTGTAATTAGTTTAATATCTGGGGCATTTAAGCCTGATATGATGTTCTGTGAGTTCTCATCAAATGTTGCACCCCAAGATACATAAGATGCTTCTATAACAGATTTGGCTAAACGTCTAATACCAAGTATTAGTAGTCCTTTCTTTTCATTCTGTGCTCTATCTATCTCATTAGTAATCACCCACTCATTATCTCTTAAGAAGGGATTGGCATACTTCTGGGATATACGACCTCTATCATCTATAATATCCACCTCTGTATGCCACATATTTAGGTGCCAATACAAAAAGGGGTTAATATAAACCCCATCCATCATTGCTCCATCTAAACATAAACCTTTGTGAAAGTCAAAGAACTCTTTGAACTCTTCACTATTTTTATCAGGAATACGCTTCTGATTTATAAACCAATCCTTATAATCTATACTCTGTAGACTCATTTTCTATTCTTTAAGAAGTCTTCAGCCATTGTGCTAAGTTCTCCTTTACCTCTCACCTCCACCTTTGATTCTTCTTTCTCTCTCATGCTATCCACTGTTCTAAGAATTTCAGCATAATCTTTAAGAGCTTGTGTAAGGTCTTTTCTTTGAGCTTCCTTATTAGCTATACAAATAGGAATAGCTCCTCCCCCTTTTGTTTCCTTCCAAGCCATTCTATCAGCTAGGGAAGAAAAGGGATTTGATTGTATATATTCTTTTAGCTCTTGAAGTTTCATTTCCAGAAACTCCAACTCATATTCTATAAGAAGAGCTTTCTTAGCTGTTGCCATATGTAATTAATTAATATTCTTCTTCCTCATCATCCTGCTTAAGGATGTTATCCAAATCCATTCCATCTTTTATAATCTTATCAAGTTCACTCTCATCTGTGTGTGGAACATCCATCTCTAACTGTGTCTTATACTTATATAAAGCATATTCTAATTCCTTATCTGTCATTCCCCATACATCCCCATATTCATCAAGAGCTGTTGCAAGGTGCTTACCCAAGTTGTATGTTGGATAGGCTTTGTGTAGTTCTTGAAGAATATGAATCACCTCATTATAATGGTTCCTCTTGTTCATATATGTTATATTTATACAATAAGCCCAGCTCCTGTAGCCACTAACTTGCTTAAGCCTGGTTTAATAACATCAGCTAATAGCTTTTGAATAGTGCTGTTTGCTTCTTTTTGTACATCTTCTGAAATGCCTGGTGTAGCACATAATGCTGCAAGCTTCTCAATAACAATCCATGCTTCTACTGCTGGGTTCATATTAAATTATTTATGTCTTCATCAGACAGTTTATAGTTGGTTATATCTTTCTCTGTTATTACGTTAGGCACCTCATCAAAATGTTCTGCAGCTTCTTCTGACATATAATCTTTGCAAAAGCTTATAGCCATATAATCCTGCTCTTTGCCTATAGTGCCTATAATGTCAATATAATCTACACCATGGTTATACAAGTCTACGAGGATATCAATTAGATTATCTAAAGGAATCTTCTGTATAGTGACATCTTTACTTTCCATTAAGTGCTGTTTTAATTTCATGTTCTTTATCAAGGGAATCTATCACTGCTATCCACTTTGGAACTTCTAACGGACACTCACAAGATAGACATCTCACCTTAGCAGACAATGTACATCCACATTCTGTGCAATGATCATCTGGTCTTGTTGTACTATGGTTCTTAGAATGTAAGGAACAACCGTTACATATCTCCAACCTAGTTTTAGCCACTTGTTCAATAAGGGGCTTCATGTGAGCAGAAGGAAAAAGGTTGTTTTTCCAACCTTCATACACCTGAGAGAAGTTAATGTTTTTCATTAGTCCTTTCTTTTAGTGATTTAATTTGAGCTATAGTCTTCTCTATTGTAACACTAGCTGAATGCTTTCTTTTTTCAGAAGAATTTACATCATTTAATATGTTTGTTAAAGCTATTAGCTTGACTTCCAATGACTTAAGACGTGTAATTGCTTTTTTATTGTTAAAGAAGAACTTTCCAAACCCAGCTATCTCCACACTATTGTTTAAATCCATTGCTTCATTGGCTGATTGAAACTGATGATTGATCACTGTCTCAACTATCTTCTCACTTGTAAGTATCTTCACTGCTAATGTCCTAACTAGGTAGTCTTTAACAGACATGCTTATTGGCTTATCCATGAACTATCTTTATATCTAACACTAAATCTTTATCAAAGTTAAGGATTATTCTTGGATTAACTTTCACCTTAGTTCCATCCTTAACTAACACACCTATTCGCTTAAGCTTTGATATAATGTTATTTATTGTTGGAGCAGTAGTTTTATATTTAGAACAAAACTCCTCTCTTATGTTAGCATAGCTTATATTACCCTTAATTGCTGTAAAGGCTATAAGCTGAATCTCCCTATGTGTAAGCTTCAACTCATTCAATGTAGACAACAAACTATAATACTTCTCTGCTGAAGCATAATTGTCTTCAACAGACTTTTTAAGTTTTTGTACTATAACAACTTTAGTTTCCATAATTAGTTAATGCAAAGATATACATAATCTATAGACCAACAAATAACTATTCTTATTATTCAAATGACTTATTGCTATATTATGCTGTCTATTATTTAATTAGACAATATATATAAGCAACATCTTTAACCAGCCCCCCTTTTATTCCCCCCAAAAATCTGTAATATAATTCACACTACCAAATTTATTTTCTGCAAGGGATTATAATTTAAGTACAACAAGATATTATAATTGGGGGCAAAGTTTAATTTATAGGTGCAATTTATACTGTGAGTATAAAAATAGGTGCAAAACTATACCTTCTCAGGTATAATGTATCTTATAAGGAACAATATTATACCTTAATGGGTGTAATAAGACACATTATGTAAACCTATAGGCTGACAATATGTAAACTTGTCAAGCTATAGATTGACAAATGCCTATTTATTGATTGATAACATTGCCAACATAGGAAATGAAACACAGCCAAATTCAGTAGTTTTGGCTGGGTATAAATTTCTATACTCAGCCAAATGTCCGTAATTACAGACACCTTATCATTGTGCTTGTATGAAATAACATACACTGTATATACGAAAGTTTCGTATGACCAGACTATATGTTCCACGTGGAATCTTCAAAAAATAATTTTTTCCAAAATATGGGGGGCTCTTTATATATGGGAGTGGAGCCTACTCCAGCTCAGCATCCCTGTCTACAGTTTAGCGGTTGGGGGTAGGACCCTAGCATTGCTAAATTACTCATTCATTTAAAAACACAAAAATGAAACAAACACAAATCCTATCAGGCAAGTTTTCAACAGGTGACAAAGCAAAAGGTAACTTCACAGGCTACAATGCTAGCGGTGAAAAAATCTTCATCTTCAAAGAGCAAATGGCTACACTAGGCTACAAGACTGATGCTGACATTAAACCATTCTTTGCATTAGTTGCTACCAAAGAAATTGCAACTCGTGATGAGAATGGCGAATTAACCACAACAATGGTTAACAGAGTGCAAGCAACATCAGTGTTCAAGACAAGAGCAGAAATCATTGCAGCAGTTAACGCTGATGCATTACTTGCTCTAGAGGCAGCAGGACAGTTAAAAGCAGCAGCAGACACTGCAGGCTTAACTGAAAGCAGTCTTGCAGCAATTCTTGACCTTGCATAACACCCTCATTAACAAGTTCTTCCTTCATTGGGAGAACTTGTTTTATATATATGGGTGGGAATAATGGAACATTCAAAAGGGTGGGGAATATATTAACATTAATTACAAATAATCTGTTATAACTAATTGATTATCTGTGAGTTAGAGTGTTGATGTATACACTCTCTCCACATAACACATATATTTTCTATTAACCAAAATGCTAAATACAAAACAATATATATAGCATTAAACATATAAAATTTATGATACAAGTAATTGCAAATGTCAAAGAGAGTGCATTAGAGTTATTTAGTAAAGGATATAATTATCTATTAGCTGTTAGTAGTGATACTTTATATGTCATCTCTTTAGATAGAGAAGATATGATAGAGTGTATTATTGAAGGAACAGATAATAATGGATATGTTGTTCAAGCTGATGATGAAGATTGTTTCCTGGAAGCTATATATACTATTAAAGAATGTATCAAAGCTGGAAATAATCCTCTAATAGAGGTATTCGGTTTATAAGAGCCTGTAACAGGGCTCTTTCTTTTTAATGCACCATTTCTATGTGGATATAAAGACTTCTTAACTAAACTCTGGAGATGCTAAGGGTTAAGATGTGAAACCACCTGATTAATACTTTATACTCACTTAACAATAGTATATTAAAGTACCCAACTAACAGTGGTATGTATTTAATCAGCTCCCAAGGATAGACAGTTGTAGAAAATATTAGCACATAAGCTAATTGACTATAGAATAGCCAGTGACAACTTTAAATAAGCTATTACAACTGAGTGCAGAGGGATTTAACATGCAACCTCTCTCTTACCAAATCAACAACTAACAATTTTTTAGCTTGGAGTGTCTGCTTTTTTAGGTGACTTAACACTACATCTGTTGTTGAGCTGATGGACACTGTTACATGGAGAGAGGTTGTATTTATTTATTTATTCATTCATATTAAAAAAACATATATATGAACCAATACAATGAAACAATTGAAAAACTAATACATTTAAAAGTGATTAGTCTTGACCAAGTGTTAGAATTTGCTTATAACCATTATATGAATGAGCAATTAGATCAAATGATGGCTGAACAACAATGGGAATGTAATCAAGGAACAATGCATAATGTAAATGAAGATTGTGATTGTCCTGATTACAACAGTAACATGGATTGTGGTATGAAAATCGTAAATAAAAAAACAGGTGCAGTTGTAGATTCAGGTTTAGATGACTTTAATGCTCATTTACTAATAAACGAGTATCAAAATGATGATTTTATAATAGTGGATAATACTAATAAAATGATGGAAGAACATCTTGAATCACTGTCTAAATCAGATGAAAATGGATAATTACACAGAGTTTGACATATATGGAGATGATATATATTATTGTTCTTCATTACAATATAGGTTTGCCCATTTAAAGCCAAATAGGTGAGAAGCCTTGAATTTAATTACAATTAACCAATTACAAAACATTATTAATCAATTAATTAACACACAATCACATGAAACTAGAACTTATTAGAGATGACAACAACAACTTGAGTGGTTATAAAATCATTCGTGAGACATCAGATGAACTTGAAACCATTGAGATGGTTAGAGATATGTATTTTTGGGGGCATTTAGGTAAGCTTAAATATGGTGGACGCTGTTCTGAACCAGGAACAGATGACACTATGGAGCTTAAGTTTGTCACTGAAGAGTATGCAATATTACAAAGAGAGAAGCTTAAAAGATTAGTAGAAGAATATAAACAAGAGAAATTAAATAACACACACAAAATCAATTAGTTATGAAATTATTACTCATTTTTATTGCATGGATAGTTATATTCATGTTATTCTTCTTTCTTATAAGTGTAATAGGATTATTATGGACAAATAATTATATTGCTATTATTAGAGATGATACTTGGTTCTTCTTTTACACAATATTCTTTGGATGGTGGCTTGCTACAATTCCTATTTTATATCAATTAAAGATAATTAAATCATTATAAATCAATCAATTATGAAAAAAGACAACATTTTATTTACTATAGGAGGAATAATCTTCTCTATATGTATGATTTTATTTACAGTGGGATTAGTATTTGAAACACCAGATATGCAGAGTGATCCAACAGAAGATTGGGTAGGTATATTATTCTGTGTATTATTCTTTGTTGGTGTAGTGCTATTTCTTATTGGTGCTATTATTGGACCATCATTTCCTAAAACTAATAAGAGATGAGAACAATAACTAAATTTATCACTGCTGGTATATTCATTATATCAGCAGTGTGGTTATTTTGTTACATAGCTCTATTATCAGCACATGCTATTATATATGCTATTAGCCACATTGGATGGACATTGTTATGGCTTATATTGTCATGTATTCTTAATTTATTCTTATATATAGTAGCTTCTGAACCTGATTCATTAACAGAACATAAATAAATTATTATGAATGATATATTTGACAAATGTGTAAAGTTATTAATATGGTTAGCCAGTCATACAGGAACAACATACAAAGAAATTAATGTTATTGTATTCTGTATTATAGAGCCAATCATATTTATTTATTTATTATATAAACTAAAAAAAACAAACAAATGAAAGCAATTAAATTAATCGCAGCAATGGCTATAATTAGTCTATTTTCATCCTCTTGTATTGCATACAAAGGAAGTTGTCCAACAACAGATAAATATTTCTTTTACAGACAACAAGGTACAGGACCATTTCTTGGACATAGATATTAATAAACAAATAAATTAACCAACATGAAACTTATCGAACTAACCCCAATCGAATTTTACCAATTTAAACAATTGGCACAGTTTATCTTCACGTATACAGTGCTTAAAGGCTCTGTATTTATAGAAGCAGATATTAAAGCATTAGAAACATTAGGCTATTAACTAATCAATAGGGCTCTCTTTAATTAGAGAGTCCTTATTAAAAACTATGTTATGTACGCAAAAGCAAAACTTTTACTATTACACTATATGCCTGATGTATTAACGAAGGGTATGTGGTTTATGAGCATTAAACAGAACAGTTATAATGATCATTATTATTCAGTACATGAACTAAATCATATTCCTATGGATATGGATTCATATATTAATAACAATGGATTTCCTGTTCTCCCTGTTATATATTCAATGTTCAACAGCAATCCTGATGAACCTGAATCTATACTAGCTACACCAGAAGAAATTGGTTGGTATGATAAGGGTGATGATAGTGATGAACTATCTAACATTGATGTAAACACCATTAATTATATATTAGAGAACTATGATGGTGAAATAGCTATTGAAATGGAGAATGAACAAGAAGTCTTATTATTCCAAGGACTTGTCACTATTAGAACAACAGATAATGTTCCATATGGTGATGATGAGGATGATGAAGATGAATGGGAATATAGTCCATATGATTATGAATCCGAATAAATTAATTAACAATGAAAGAATTATTAACCCATCTATTTAAGGACAAGGTTCCTGAAGATAGACCAAAACTATGTGTTATAAAGACACAATCTACTGTTACACCAGAAGAGCAAATAAGTTATGAAGATTGGTGTGAAGAACACAGTGTCAGTATTAAATGGCACAGTAGAGAAGGTATTCACAATGCTAACCATATGATGAGTCTATGGGATCAAGGTTGTAGAATCAAAAGATAAACTTGGTTAGTTTGTATATGTGTAAAGCCTCTCTATTAATTTAGGGAGGCTTTTTTATTAACTTTAACAATGAAAGCAATGTATTTAAAGAAAGAAACGTATTTAAACTCAGCTAATAAATATGCTGTAAGAGAATTCTTATTTTCATTTTATAATTTCAAAAGTATTGTAGGACTAGCAGGTCCAGATATTAATGATTATATAAAATGGTGCAAATCAAAGGGTTATAATGATTTTGAAATATGGGAGAATAACAGTGAAACACTAATGAAACAAATGATGAGTGTTAAACATGTTGTTAGGATGAGATATGGTAACATATTAGAAACATCACCTAATAGAATAGATACATTATATGATCTTGATTATTGTGCAACAATAAAATATATGAAAGAACATTTAGAGAAGTTTAAAAACAACTTTATAATGACATTTTCATTAAGAGCTGGTACAGAGTTTACTATTTCTAAGTTCTTTGAAGATAGAACAGAAACAATTATATCAGCAAAAGAAGTTGAATCACCTCTACGTCACATTATATATACAACAAAGAGAAGCATTCAATCATTTAATAGTAAATATATATTCGTTCCTTACTGTGACACATCAGCTATGTGTTGTATTGCTAAAATTAAATAATAAAAATTATGAAAAGCATTAAACATTGGACAAACAAAGAAATTGCACAACTTAAAAAAACTATTAAAGAAAATAATGGTAATGTTAATAAAACAGGAAAACAACTTTCTTCTGTATTAAATAGAACAGAAAAGTCTGTATGTCAAAAACTATATAAAATAAATAAGTTACCTGGTAAAACAATTGTAGTTAAAGAAAAAACTGAAAGGTCAAAAAGACCATTTAGATTTTGGACAAATGCAGAAATGCAAGCAGTAATTACTAGTATTGAAAAGTTTAAATCAGTACGTAAAGCAGTTAAATGGTTAGCTACAAAAATAGATAGAAGTGAAGGTAATATTTATAATAAAGCTAAAGAACTATCTAAAAAAGGCTTATTAATACTACCTGTAAAAGCAGTAAAAACTAGTGGTTATGTTAAGAAGACAGCTAAAATAGATGTAAAACCTGTAGGTTTACCAAAAGGATTTAACTTTGAGTTTACACCTAGTAGAGCTGAAATGCACAAAGATCACGTTAAATTGTACTTTTAAACCAATTAAAAACACATATATGCCAACTTTAATGTATTCAAGCAAAGATTACACCAGAACAGAAATTTTAGTCTATAGCCCAATGGCACAAATAGACCAAGTGGTTGATACCTTCGTTGATAAACTGTTTTTAAGAGCAGCATCAAGAAGACTATCTATTACAAACAATAGATATTTCTATGCACCATCTGATGATTACAAGGTTAACAAATCAAAGTTCATTAGAGCAAGAAATGTGTAAATATTTTGCATTTTTTGTTTTCATTTCTTGGATGTGGTTGCTCTATGAATTTCATAGGGCACCATTCCTAGATGAAAATGGTCATATTAAAAAGAAATAACATGGAATATACATCCAATTGTTTATTACAAGAGGCTCAAATAGAGCTTTTAAAGAATAAAATACAAGAATTACAAGATGAAAATGCTATTTTAATGAAGCAATTACATCCTTCAGGAACAGAAGAATACATAACAACAGTAACTCATCCATATAAAATAATTAAAAATGGCAAAGAATAAAAAAGTAAAAGCACAAAGTTATTTCTTTATGAGTGTTGATAGTGATGAAATAAGTGTTAATTCAGCAGGTGATTCAAAAGCTTTATCAACAGCATTTGCTCATTTAATTGTTAACAAAGAAGAAGAATCAGCAATTATACAGAAGATATTAGCTGATGCTATTGGTGTTTCAGCTGGTATACTTAGAGATGAATACACAATCATCACTAAAAAGGGCAATATAGTGCCTAAAAAGAGTAAAAAATCATAAAAAGTAATAAATGCACATCCGAATGTGCATTATAATGCCTAAATTAATGTTTATGAAAAAAATAATGTTTATTCTACTTACATTTAGTACATTTACTACATTTGCACAATACACTGCTGTCAAAATAGAAGATGGTGTATATATCAATAAGGATTGGAAGTTTAATACACCAGTGGTAGTTAATATCCCTGTTATATTTAACTATCCTCTTGTTATTGTAGGTAATAGTACATACAAGATAATTGATAACATGGGTGATACAACAATGCCTGCATATAGACTATATGTATCACATTGCATCACTACAAAAGGATCAATAGGTGTATTAGCTATTACAGAATACAGAGATGGTGTTTATCATTTATCTATATCCTATGGTGATGTGATGAGAAGATATATATTACAAGACAATATTAAGAAATGAATATACTAGTGTATGACATAGAAACAATGCAAGAACTGTTTCTAATTGATATTTACAATCCTCAGACAAATGAGCATCATGAGTTTATGGTAAGCAATTGGCAGAATGATTTAGATGCTATGATTAAGTTCATTGAGCTGCATAATGAATATTATTTTGTAGGTTATAATAACTTACGCTTTGATAGTCAGGTGGTTGAATGGATTATTAAAAGCAATGACAATTGGTATGAGCTATCTAATTTAGAGATATGTGCTAAAATAGCACAGAAAGCTGCTGATGTAATTCATGATGCTAATTTTGATGTTTTTCCTGAATATAGAGAAGAACAGTTAAGCTTCAAACAAATAGATGTATTCAAGGTGAACCACTATTCAAATAAGAATCGAATGGTATCTTTGAAGAGACTAGAGTTTGAAATGGATCTTGAGAACATTGAAGAAATGCCTATTCATCACACTAAAACAAATATGACAGAAGAAGAAATAGAGATAACTAGAAACTACTGTCGTAATGATGTTTATGCTACATATGAGTTCTATAAGGTGACTATTGGTGATTGTGAACATCCTTTATACAAGGGTAATGATCAAATAGGATTGAGACTAGATATACAAGAAGAATTTGGTATACCATGTTTAAATTATTCTGATAGCAAGATTGGTGATGAGATGATTAAGAAGTTCTATTGTCAGGAGAAGAAAATATCATATACTGATTTACCAAAGAAAGGACTATTTAGAAAAGAAGTGGCTGTTAAACAATGTATAGCAGATTATGTATCATTTAAAACAAAAGAGCTACAACAATTCTTAATTAGAATTAGGAAGATGAAGCTTGGAACCAAAGATGATTTCAAGGAATCTATCAGCTTTTATAACAATGTATATTCATTTATGAAGGGTGGTCTTCACACAGAAAACAAACCTGAAATATTTGAGGCTGATGAAGAACATTTAATTATTGATTGGGATGTATCTAGTTACTATCCTGCTATCATTATTAACAATGGACGCTATCCAGGACATTTAGGAAAAGAATTCTTAAGTGGATACAAGCAAATGTTTAACAAGAGACTAGAACTCAAACCTTTAGCTAAGAAAGATAAAAGAATAAAAGGTATTGTAGGAGCTCTTAAGCTCGCTGTAAACTCTGTGTATGGTAAGTCTAGTGATATGCAAAACTGGATTTATGACAGACAACTAACCATGTTCACTACCATTACAGGTGAACTATCATTAATGATGTTAATTGAAGCATATGAATTGGAAGGAATACATATCATTTCAGCAAATACAGATGGTGTTACTATTGAGATCCATAAAGAAAAGCTGGAGAAGATGTTTGAGATTAATGAGTGGTGGCAAACGCTAACACAATATGAGTTAGAACGCACTGATTATCAGAAGATTATATTCAGCACAGTGAATGACTATATAGCAATTAAAACAGATGGAGAAATCAAAAAGAAAGGTGATTTCCTTACAGATTTTGAATTACATAAAAACAAATCTGCCAGGATTGTACAAATGGCTCTCGAACAATATTATGTTCATAATATACCTGTTGAGTCTACTATTAGGAATCATACTAACATCTATGATTATGCATTAAGACAGAAAGCTAGTAAGGATTTTCATTATGAAGGACATAGCAAAGAGAATAAGACAATATATAATAAGCTTATTCGTTATTATGTTTCTAATACAGGAGAGAAGCTATTAAAGGTGAAAAACCCTGAATGTATAACTAATGCTGTTGACATTAGCCAAGTGGAAGCAGGTGAGTGGGTGATGCATGTATGCAATTTCCTACCAAAAGACCACCCTCTTGATAATATCAACTATGAGTATTATATAGAGAAAGCTCAACGTATTATAGATAAGATACAATTAGGTGGTAAGAAAAGAAAAGTCAATATTGACAAGAACCAACTTTCCTTATTTTAATAACTATAAAAATGAATCAAAATCAAATTATTTCTCAAAGATGTGCTGAAGATTATGATGACTCTTATTATGTAATCATATATAAAACAAAAAATGGACAGCAGATTGAAAAACCTTATGAAGATGATGAGAATGGAACACTTTTACCAGTTGCACTGTTAACAGTATTTTGTCATCCTAAAATAAATAACTTATGAAAACAGCAATGCAAGAATTAATTGATGAAATAGTTGAACATCTTACTTATGATGATGATTTAACTGATGATAATAGAACAAGTCTTGAAACCATTAGATTGAGATGTTTGATTAAGTTGACAAAAGAAAAAGAGCAGATAATATATGCTTGTAATTCAGCATTTGAAGATACGACAAGTTGGGGAGAAAGGTATTACAACAAAACCTATAACAAATAACATATGAGTAAATCACAATTTAAATTTGCAGCTGATATAATAATAGACAGCTGCATAGAAAGAGGGATAGAATACCAACGTTCAGACTATTATTGGGCTTATAGAATATTGTTTGAAAAGTTTGATGGTAAATTTGATATAGAAAAATTTGATAAATACATAGAAAAAAGAACATAATGGAAAAATTAAATGAAAGACAGAAAGCTGCAGAGCTTGTACTAGACTATTTAGCTATTGTTGGTGATATAAAAACAGCTAAAGATTGTGCTGTAAAGCTAGCAGATGAGATGCAAAAACAATTTATTAATGACAATGATAAGTATTTAATGTGGAATCATATCGTTGTTGAAATACTATCATTCTAATGGCAAAGATAAACAGAGAGAACATAGGTGATCATTTAGTTGATTATCAACTAGGTATGGTTGGTAAATCTACTCAAGAAGCATATATGACCAAAGACTGGTTTACTAAATGGACCATGACACAGGAACAACATGATGCGTTTAAAGCATATGCTATTCCATTAATAAAAAAAGTATTTAAAATAAACAAAACAAGAGCTGAAGCAAACTTTCAATGGTTTGATTTAGGTTTTGGGCTGAGGATTAAAGATTAAAACTATGGGAGCAACACAATTTAAAACAAGAGGATTTGGTAAAACAGCATCAGAAGCATATAGAATAGCTTGTAGAGAAGCTGAAGATGAATATGGTCATCAAGATGGTTATAATGGTACTATCAGCACTACAGCTGGATTTAGAGATGAAACAGAAGCATATAAGAAAAGTAAGTTTGATGATGATTATGCTTATATACGCAATAGATTTGAAACTATGAACAAAAGAGACTGTTCAGCTATATGTATTAAAGAACCTATTGGTAATAACAATAAGATTAAAACACAAGTGGAACACATTGTTGAATCAGGTACAAAGAAATGGGTACTTAGATATGATGTACAACATGGTGATCATTTTATTGGAGGTTGGCCTACAAAAGGTGAAGCATTAATAGATGCTCGTAAGTATACAGAAAAGAACCAAGTTAGTACAACAATCGTAATGAAAAAGTATTTAGAAAAAGGTTCTAACACAGTGGCTAAAATTACATATAAGAAAGCTACTAATGAAAGAGATGGTGAATGGATCTTTTTTGGTTATGCAGCTGAATAAAACAAATAATAAAAATAATAAAATAAATAACATGAAAACAGAAGATGTTATAGCAAAATATCCAAAGATATTTGCTGATTATGAAGGTAATCCAGGAAGATGTAACTGGCATGGTGTACCAGATGGTTGGTTACCAATAATAGATGACTTGTGTGGTGCCATACAAGAGTATATAGATAAACACAGTCATTCTATTGATAACCCTGAATATGTAATAGGATCTGAATGGAATTTAGATGATGTTACCACTCATAGGTATATACAAAAGCATCCTGATCAAGTAACCTGCACACAAATGAAAGAAAAGTTTGGTGGACTGAGGTTCTATGAAAATAATGGTGATAAAAAAGTAGATGGTATGATACACTATGCAGAATATCTAGCTGATAACACATGTCAAGATTGTGGAACCAGAGAAGATGTTGGTACAATAACTAAAGGATGGATAACCACAATATGTAGAAGTTGTGTAACAGCTAGTAGTGGTAAAGCTATGGAAGCTTGGGTATCTAACAATGCACCTAAAGAAGAAACAAAATGATATACGTATTATTAACCATTTATCTCTTGTTTATAGGTTTAATCATGTATAAAATTACACATGAACCATATGATGAGGATAAAGAATAAACTAAAATTATGCCTGATATAAGTTGTTGCAAAGGACAAGATTGTCCATTGAAAGAAACATGTTATAGATTTACAGTGAAACCTGATCCATATTGGCAATCATATTTTGGAAATCCTCCTTATGATTATGAAAAGAAAGATTGTGACTATTATTGGAAAACAAAAGAAAAAGAGCATGAATAATTCAATAATTAATTATGATATTGAGCGAGAGTTTCTCACTGATTTCATATATTTGCTAGAGGAAGAAGCTTTAATAGATGAGAAAATACGTAAAGAATTTAACAAAAAGCCTGCAGAGATAATTGTTCTTAATAAAGATAAATTGAAGAAACAACATGAAAATAAACATAACGCTCTTCCATTTTGAACAAATACTATCATCTGGATATAGTCTTGATTTATTGTATTTCTTAAAGCTTGTAGAAGAAGGAGAAGATGTAACACAATTATGTGAGAGTGAAAAGCTCAGTGTGTTGTGTCAATCTGCAAGAAGAAAGGGATTGCTATCAGAAGCTTTTAAAATCACTATGATTGGTAAAGCTGTATTAAGCTTCTTAGATGAGGAAATTACAGCAGAAACTAAATTGGTTAAGAAGAAACCAAATGTTGAAGATTTTGAATTATGGTGGAAAACCTATCCAGGCACTGATACATTCACACACAAGAATCAGAATTTTGTAGGTACTAGAAGTATGAGAGTTAAGAAAGATGAATGCAAGGTGAAGATTAACAGTATTCTAGCTGAAGGTGAATATACTATCAAGGAAATGATAGCAGCATTAGAATACGAAGTGTTACAAAAGAAAGAGAATTCTGTAAAGGTGAAGACTAACAAACTTACTTATATGCAGAATAGTCTAACTTATTTAAATCAAAGAAGCTTTGAACCATTTATTGAATTAGTTAAAGAGGGTAAAAAGGTTGTAGAAGAACCAATAGTTACAGGAGGCACAGATATATGACACCTAAAGAAAAAGCAGAAGAATTATTTGATAAATTTAATAATCCTGATAGGACAAAATATCCTTATGTACACAATGCTCAACAATGTGCATTAATAGCAGTGGATGAATTAATAGCTGAACATATGTTTGATGATTCATTACATGCTGCTAGAAGATATATGTATTGGAATCAAGTAAAACAAGAAATAGAATTATTATGACAGATTTTGCAAGATTAGCCACAGAAGTGCAAGCAGGGCTTGATGGTAGAAACAATGGTATCCCTATGGGCTTTAACAGGCTTAATAGATATATAGGTATCAGGAAGTCCATGTACACCCTGGTTGGTGGATTAACAGGATCTGGTAAGACTAGCTTCATTGATGATGCATATGTTCTTAATCCATTTGATTGGTATATAAGCAAAGCTAATACAACAAATATTAAGCTTAGAGTTATATATCGTTCTATGGAGAGAAGTGGAACATATAAATTAGCTAAATGGATCTCTAGAAAAATCTTCATAGATGAGGGAATAATCATTCCTGTTAATAAATTATTAGGTTGGACTGAGAAAATGACCAAAGATGAGCATGATTTGTTTCTAATGTATGAAGATTATGCTGCACAAATGAAAGAGGTTGTTACAATCATCGGTGGACCAGAGAACCCAGTGGGAGTTGCTAAAGAGTTGAAAGACCATGCTTTAGAGAATGGTAGGATAGAACAGTTAGATAAATACAATAAGGTTTATATTCCCAATAATGAGAATGAAATAACTATTGTTGTTATAGATCACATTGGCCTATTAAAAACTACAACAGCACAGCCCACTAAGAAAGCAGCTATTGACAAAATGAGTGATGAGCTTAGGTATGCTAGAGATTTCTATGGATATAGTCCTGTAGTGGTGAGTCAGTTTAATAGAGACATTAGTAATCCTATTAGAAAGAAGAATGGAGATGTTGAACCACAGCTAGAAGATTTTGCTGATAGCTCATCTACACAGAATGATGCTGATATTGTGCTATCACTGTTTGATCCTATAAGATATAAAGTGTTAGATCCAAGTGGATATGACCTTACAAAACTTACAGATCATTATGGTGCTAAGTATTTTAGAAGCCTTAGATTGATTAAGAATAGCTATGGTGAAGATGATGTACGTATTGGTCTAGGTTTTCTAGGTCAAATTGGTATGTTTAAAGAGCTTAAAAAGCAAAAAGACATGGAGATAGAAGATTATGATTCAGTAACAGATAAAAGTTTTTTCTTAAAATAATAATATGAATATTAAAACAAATGTATATAACACCTTACCTAGTAAGAAAGATCATTGGTGGCAGATAGTGTTTCTACCAACGATTAGTATGATGAATAACATTCAAAAGAAGGATCCATACATAGCAGTTAATTTTGAATGGCTATTTTGGTCATTAACTTTTATAATATCATAACATGGATAAGCAAACATACTTAGCATATAGATCAAGAAATGATGATTCTATACTATATCAGTATTATTTAGAACATCGTGATAGTGATAAACATAAACTTTTATCAAATTCTGAGTTTCAACTATATATAAGAATGTGGGCTAATCCTTTGGCAAATCTATTTTTTGAGATTTGTTCTCGTTATGATGTAAAGTTTAATGTAATGACAATTCTTGATAAAGACGGTAAACCAATAGCTTATGGGTAATACAATAAGAGACCAGAGACAAGCAGAATTTGCTGATGTATGGTTAAAAGAGAAGTTTGGTATTCTTAATCTATGTCCAAGGTTTGGTAAAATCTTTACAACAATCAACATCCTACAAAAGCTTGATAAGCATGCTACAATATTAATTGCTTATCCAGATGTAAAGATTAAAGAATCTTGGGAACATGATTTTGTTGCTAGAAAGTATAACAATCCAAACATCACCTATACAACACACCTATCTTTACATAAATACAAGGATAAGTTGTTTGATTTGGTGATTATAGATGAGATACATTTATTGTCTGATGCACAGCTAGATGCTGCAGAAGAACTCCTGCTTGAAAACATGTATGTTCTAGGGCTTACAGGAACTCTTGCTAGAGATACAGAGCTAGAACTATTAGAGCGTCTAGAATTGCCTGTAATAGCTGAATATCCTATAGAACAGGCTATTAATGAAGGAGTTATTGTGGATTATCAAATCACAATAAAGCATGTGCCATTAGATAATAAGATAAAGATTAACTACAAGGATAAACTAAAGACAGAAAAGCAACAGTTTGATGCTTATGGGTGGGTGATTAATAAAGTTCAGGCACAAGGAAAGGACACAATGTTCTTAAGACTAGCTAGAATGAGAATCATCCAGAACAGTCTTGCTAAGTTACAAGCAACTAGAGAGCTATTACAAAAGCATACAGATGAACGTATATTGGTTTTCTGTGGTGTAACAGCAATAGCAGACAATCTTGGTATACCATCCTATCATAGTAAATCTACTGAGAAAGATGTGTTTGCAGAGTTTGCTGAAGGAAAAGGAAATCATTTAGCTGTTGTGAAGATAGGTAACACAGGTGTTACATATAAACCACTTAACAGAGTGATTATCAACTACTTTGATAGCAATGCTGAGAATTTAGCTCAAAGGATAAACAGATGTATGGCTATGGAATATAACACTCCAGATAAGAAAGCCCATATATACATCATTTGTTCCAATGAAGAGGTGGAAATAAAGTGGCTTATGAAAGCACTAGAGTTTTTTGATAAAAGTAAAATTAAATATGTATGATAATTGAATTAATAGAAGAGAAAAAAGTAGGACATGAAACTTTCTACTCAGTGATACAAGATGGTAAATTTATATCAGGATCTTGTTATAAAGAGAAAGCTGAGGAACTATATGAAACAATAGTAAACCAACGGAAAAATGATGAAAAAGACACAAAAATTATTTTGAAATCTGAAGAAATTGATGTACCTTAGAAGCATAAAATAACTAAATATTTAACTATGGCAAGTAAATTGATTGGGATTGTAGGTCAAACAGGCACTGGTAAATCCACTGCTATTAAACACCTAGATCCAACAGAAACCTACATTATTAATGTAGCAAAAAAGGAACTACCGTTTAAGGGTTCTGAGAAGCTATATAACGCTGAAAACAAGAATTACAAGGAAATTGATGATGCTAATGAAATCACTCGTTTATTGAGGAACATTTCTGATAAGGCACCACACATCAAGAACATCATTATTGAAGACTCTAATTACATTATGGGATTCAGTATTGTTTCTAAAGCTACAGAGATTGGATTTACCAAATTCAGTATTATGGCTAGAGATATGGTTGATTTGTTCAGAGAAGCTCGTAGATTGAGAGATGATTTAAAAGTGTTCTATTTCTCACATCCTGAAACTATTGAAGATGGTGGAGAGATTATAGGATATAAGATTAAGACAGCAGGTAAGCTGATTGATAATCAGATTGTTCTAGAGGGATTATTCACTGTGTGTTTGTACACATATGTTGATGAGAATAAAGATGGTTCAGCTACATATAGTCTATTAACTAATAGATATAAGAAATACCCAGCTAAGAGTCCAGATGGAATGTTTCCAGAGGTTAAAATCCCAAATAATTTACAGACAATTGTAGATTCTGTAGATGCCTATTATAAATAACAAAAACTAGAAAACAATGAGTAAAGAATTTTGGATTACAAATGATGCATTTGATGCAATACAAGATGAACTATTAAAAGATATGGAGGCTAGAGCAGACACTTTTATGCATGAAGATACTTTATTATACAATTCTTTAGAAGATGATAAAGAATTTTATAAAAGAATGACATGGATAGATGCATATACATTAGCTCTTCAATTACAAACTAATACAATAAAAGCATATGAAATAGATTATTTGAGGAAAACAGTATTATAATTAAATCAAAATAAAAACTAGAAAACAATGAGTAACATTGGAGGAGTAAAAAGAGAACAACAGCAGTTTGAAAACACAGAATTCGTAAAGAAGGTAGGACTGTTTGAAGCGAATGTAATTGCAATTAATCCTGATGCTGAAGAGTACAAGGACATTCTAGGAATGGAATTGAAAGAAGACAGTAAAGCAACTGAGTATCTAAGCAAGAACAATGATGGTAACACCATTTTGCGTGTAGATGTTTGGTTGGAAGAAGTTAAGAACAAAGACAAGTTTAAGGTGACATTCTTCTTAGAGAACAAAGAGAAAGAGAAAAAAGATGGTACTAAGAAGCAGTATATCAACAATGTTGGTCAATGTTCTTGGGCTGATGATCCAAACAACTTACTAACCTGGTTCTCTAATAGAGACTATCGTGTAGCATTTGTAGGAGAGGAAGAATTATATAACTTCTTACGCACATGGTTAGGTAATCTTGATTTAAGAAATGCTGAATCTACATTACAATTAGATTGGAGCAAGTTAATGAAGGGTAATGTTAAAGATTTGAAGAGTCAAATTGATGGAGAATGGTGTACAAGCACATTAGCTTTAGCAACAGTTAAAACTGTAGAGAAAGAAGATGGTGTTAAAGAATATCAAGGTGTTTATAACAAAGCTTTCTTACCTGCTTATAACCTTAAGCAATTCAGATTGATTGATTATAATAGATCAGATATTCTTAAGGGATTACGTGGTAAAAAATCTAAAGACTTAAAACCTCATGAAAGGTTTGTAATTAATGTCACTGGTGAATATGGTTGTAGAGACTATTATACATTCAAGGATATTAAAGACTATAATACAGATGATAATCTAGTAGCTTCGGATAAGGTGATAGCTGAAGATGATGCTGACTTTTAGTATTTATTAAATATTAAAAAAGCCTCATCAAACTTGGTGGGGCTTTTTTATTAAACCTGTATTATGATTAAAGGAGTGAAAAAGACTATGCTTAGCATGGATGCTATTCTTAGTAGAATATCTGAATATGATATATTTAGATATTATATGCCCACTCATGATTGGAAATTGAATGTTGTTACTTATTCTCCATTTAGAAAAGAGAACAATCCTTCATTTGTTATTGGTAATAAGCTTGGATATATATCATTTATTGATTTTGCTGATACAAGCAGACGTGGTGATTGTTTCAACTTTGTACAAATACTATTTAATCTTCGTGATAATGGAGAGGTGTTAAAGCTGATAGATAAAGATTTTAACCTAGGATTTGCTAGTGGTGTATATTCAGATGATTATAAGAAAATAGTGTCTGAATACAAACAACCACAAGAAATAGGTAAGAGATATTCTTTAATCCAGGCTACCACCAGAAAGTTTACACAAGAAGAATTAGCGTATTGGGCTGAATATCATCAGGATATACAAGATCTTAGAGACAATAACATATATTCTATTAAAACACTCTATCTAAACAAGTCTAAGTTTCCTCTTAAAGAGAATGAATTAAGATTTGGTTATCTGTATGGTGCAAGCTGGAAGATATATAGACCATTTGCTGATAAAAAGAGCAAATGGATGCCTAATAATGTTCCTATTACAACAATGGATGGTTTACAAGATGTAGAAGATTGTAAAATAGCATTCATTAACAAGAGTAAGAAGGATTATATGGTGATGAAGAAGATATTTCCCTGCAGTTGTGCTGTCCAGAATGAAGGTGTTGGATGTTTCTCACATGAGAATGTAGAATATTTAAAAGCTAACAGTGACCAACAGATATTGAGTTTCGATAGTGATGTTACAGGTGTACAAAATAGTCAACAGATTACAAAACTGTTTGATTTTGGCTATTGTAATGTTCCTAAAAAATATCTAACAGAAGGTATTAAAGACTGGGCTGATCTTGCAAAGATTTATGGTATGAAAACAGTTGAACAAATTTTAAAACAAAAAGGTATTTTATGACAGTAGAATTAAACTATTGGAATCCCACTAAAACGCACATGAGTCAAATAACTGGTCAGAAAGTTATATCAGGAGAATCTGATATAGAAATATTTGAAAAGTTTTATAAAGAAAATAATAGTCTTAGATATTGTAACGGAAGTCATTACACTTTTGTTTCTCAAGAATGGGATAATAAGTATCGTGAATGGTTACAGACTCCTGACTATAAACAAAAATCATTTAACTTATACTATGGCAATGGTGTAGTAGATTAAAAAATATAAATTATGATACAAAGAGAAAACAATTTAGATGATTTGATAGAAGCTATTCAAGATAATATAGAATGGCTATCTACAACAGAAGAAGATGGTGATGTAGAATGCATAGGTATAGAAAATTTAGAAGGAATTTTAGGTTTATTTTTTAACAAAAGAATTAAATTAACAATCGATGAGTCAGAGTAAAACAACTTACACAACAACAAAGGGTGTATTGCTTAATGCTACACTTCCTGCACAGACAAGGACATATAAGCCTGTCACACATGGTCAATTAATAGACCTAACATTAAATGGTATTGAGAAAGCTGGTTTCAAATTAGATAAGGAAACATATTCAGCTGCTATTGATGGACAAATTGCTAATGGTAAATTTAGTATTAGTAATGTTGCTGATAGTGAAATGCAATTAGAGATTGGCTGGCAGAACAGCTATAATAAAACGCTTACATTAAAGTTTGCTATTGGTACACGTATATTCATTTGTCAAAATGGTTGTGTATCAGGAGATTATGGAGCTTTTAAGAAAAAGCATCAAGGAGGAATTCAAGAATTTACACCACAGGCTATTACAGATTATATAAAGCAAGCAGGTGATTCTTTCCAATTGATGCAAACACAGAGACAGTCTATGAAGCAAATAGAACTTACACGTAGAACTAAAGCTGAATTGATTGGTAGAATGATGATTGAAGAACAATTCATCACATCTACACAATTGAACATCATCACTAGAGAGTTAAAAGCTCCTACGTATAACTATGGTGCTAAAGATAGTCTTTGGGAACTATATCAATTTACAACACAATCAATGAGAGAGGTACATCCTACATTATGGATGGACAGTCATATTGATGCTCATAAGTTCTTCACTGATTACACAATGGTACCCACTGGTACACTTGCACCAATACCAGAAGTAAACTTTGAAGAATCAAAGTTTAGTCAAATTCTTTGCTCTCAATTTTCATTATTTTAATATGAACTGGATAAAGTTTCAAGACTTCTTTCACCCATCTTGGCATGTGAAGATGCAACCATTTATTGAGAGCAAAGAATGTGATGAAATCTATAAATTCCTAAAAAAAGAGAGTGGGAGGGGCAAAACTATTGCTCCTCTCTCCTCTAATGTTTATAGGTGTTTTAAAGAAACTTCATTAGATGATTTAAAAGTGGTGATGTTAGGCATGTGCCCCTATCACACATTAAAGAATGGTGAACCTATTGCTGATGGTTTATTGATGGGCTGCTCTAATACAAACTATTTACAACCTTCTCTTCAACAGTTTTATGATGCTATTGAAAGAGAAATGCATAGAGGATTGAACTTAAAAGCATATAAATTCCCTGATGTAAGTTATTTAGCTAAACAGGGTGTATTAATGCTTAACGCTGCTCTCACTACAGAGATTAATAAAGCAGGTAGTCATATGACATTGTGGGAACCATTCACCAAATATGTGTTTGAAGAGATATTAGCTGTTACAGGTGTACCTATTATATATCTAGGTAAAGAAGCAGCTAAATATGAGAAATATGCTTCACCATTCTCTTGGTCATTTCCTATAAGTCATCCAGCTAGTGCTGCATATAAGCAAGATGAGTGGAAAACAGAAGGTGTGTTCACAAAGGTGAACAAGATATTAAAAGACAATAACAATTTTAAAATCAATTGGATGCTAGAAGATGCTCCATTTTAAAACAAGTTTATGAAAATAGTAAAAGTTGAAGAATTAGAAAAAGGTGATGAGATATTGATTGGTTCATTCTCAAAGTTTAAATACTTGCGAGTGTTAACTGAACCAAAAGTTAGCAGTAAGAAACATTGGGGTGATCCAACTATAGTGTTATACAAATCTGTAAAATGTTCTACAGCAGAAGAAACTTATAAAGTGGTTTATCGTAGTAATGTATATGATCGTAAGCGTTGGGTACTTAGAGCAGAAGATCATAATAGGATTATCTATCAAAATTTAAATGACAGTGATATATTATTAATTAAAAAAACATCATTATGAGAAATTTACAAGTTTGGGTGAATAATGAAACTAGTTCTCCAGATAGTTTAGAACATGATTACAACGTAACAACAAATGGTTTTAACAATGAGATTGAATTACATTATTCAACATCAAGTGGGTGGGCTGATCCAGATTCACTTATAGGATCATTGTCAGACCATGGTAATGGTATTGAGATAGTCTTATCAGGAAGAAAGAAGATGTTAAAATTAGACTATGCACAAGCACAAGAGCTATTAGTATTATTAGCTATGAATCAAGATGCTAAAATAGAAATAAGAGAATCTACAACAATTAAAACTATAAAATAATGTACACAGTTAGAAATGGAGAAGATTTACAAAGAGGTGATTTAATTGCTATTGCTGGTGAACGTCAGATAGAACTTGGTATATATTATGGAAGAGGAACAGGAGGCACAGTTCAATATTATAATATAACTTCAGCTCCTGGTTTTGAATATAGACATAATGAAAGAACAAAAAGCTTAGGTGCAGAAAAAGTAGGACCTTTCAAACTTAACCATATATGGAAAAGTTATGTTAACAGTCCATCTGCATGGAGATTTATGAAATTATATAAGAACAACATAACAAACATAGAAGACTTAACAAACATAGAAGAATCAAAAAAAGTATTAGAACAATTTGGAATCACAGTAAATTATTAAAACATGATACTAGAAAAACAAACAGAAGCACACATTTTACAAGAAGGAAGTTCCCAAGACACAATTGGGATGTCACTAGACTTAGATTCTGCACAAGTTTTGATGCAGATGTTAAGTAAGAATTTATATTCTGATGCAATAGGATCTACTATTCGTGAGTGTGCAAGTAATGCATTGGATAGTCATAGAAGATCTGGATGTGATAAACCTATCATTGTTTCCTTTAAGAGAAACATAAAAGCAGACACATTTGAGTTTGCTGTTGAGGATTTTGGTATTGGTCTTGATGCTGATGATGTAAAGAACATTATTAGCAAATATGGTAAATCTACTAAGCGTAATAGTAATACAGAGCTTGGTATGATGGGCTTAGGTTTTAAAGCACCTTTGGCTTATAGTTCTAGCTTCTATTTTGTATGTAGAAAGGATGGTGTAGAACGTAAGTATATGATGTACGAAGGAGAAGATACAAACAGTATTGACCTTTTGTATGAATCAAAGACACATCAACCTAATGGTGTAAAGGTGATTGTTCCTGTAGAATATTATGACAGACATTCATTTACTAAAAAGATCAAAGAGCAATTAGCTTATTTTGAGAGTGTATATTTTGATGTAGACCAATCTATTGGTTATGCTGTTCCTAATGATTTTGTTATCCATAGAGCTGAACATTTTCAATTCTCTGGATTAGCACAGAATGATTATATGCACTTGTGCTTAGACAATGTTAGCTATCCTATTGATTGGGAAAAGCTTGGTATTGATAGAATAGATATTCCTGTAGCATTGAGGTTTACATTGAGTGATGGTTTATTCCCTACACCAAATAGAGAGGCTATCAGATATACACAAGAAGCTAAGAAGACAATATTAGCTAAAATAGCTAAGGTGGCAGATGTATTCATGGAGAAATTCAATGAATCTATTTCTGTAAAAGCTGATGCAAAATCTGTTTTAGAATTCTATGGTAGTAGAAAAAGAAGTGTTGATAGTTTCTTTAATAGTGATAAAGATAGAGTGGATATCAAGGAGCTTATGAAATATGCAACTATTCCTATGATACAACCTAAACTAGAAGGAATTGAGCTATTAAACCTAGAAAGACTTGCTACCACCACTAAAGATTATACATTAGGTGAATATAAACTTAAGTTTAAATTTAATAGTGGAAGATTTACAACTGTTAAGAACTATTATTATGACTGTATTAGAACAGAAGATCTTACAAGCTATAATGCAGGAAATGTTTATTTGTTTTCTGATAAGCTTACTAAAGGTAAGCAAGACTATCTAAGAACTCAAATAGCAAGTGATAATAAAAATCACTGGTTTTGTAAGAAAGAAACTTTCAAATTAGGTAAAGCTAGTAAGACTGATTACAAAACTTACTATTCTGTTTTAGATCTTGGTCTTTATCCAAAAGCTCAATGGAGACAAGTGATTAAGGAATTTCAGCTTATTATAAGCATGATTGCTAAAGATTTCATTGATTTAGATGCTATTGATATTCCACAAACATGGATAGATCAACAAAAGGCTAAAAGAATGAAGGTGTTATCTTCTACCACCACTGCTAGTGGTCAAAGGAAGGTGAGACTTAAAGGTGAGTTCTCTGGTAAATTAGGTTCAAGGTTAGAAAAGTCTGTAAATGATCAGCATTGTAAGTTTGTTCCTACAACATTTAAATTAGAAGAAGCTCATAAACTAAAGAAGTTGCATGTATATGCTAAAGAAGAAGATAAAAAGAAGATGGATTGTCTTTGGTCTGCTTTTAATGAGCAAGCTAATTTAGTTCTTGTTGCAGATAGTACATTTAAAACTTTAAAGGAGGCAGATTTACATAACTGGATAACTATGGAAAAATTTATGGAAGGTAAGAACAGACCATTTAGAACAATGGCTACAGAGTTTCTTATTGAGGAATTTATAAGACAACATAAAGCCACATTTGACAGAAGAATAAGAATTTCTTCTATATCTAAAGACTTAAGTGATAAATTAACTCTTTTACAAAACTATCATAGTAAATATCAACAAAGATATGCAGATGATAGTACAAAGAAAGAAATCATAGATTTAGCTACAGAGCACAACCTATTCAATCAAGAAATATACACCATATATAAGGGTGTGAAAGAAGTGTTTACAAAGCTTCCTTTCTTGAATGCAATAATGTATCAATTACCATATTCTAGTAGTGATGTGGTTGATTATACAGATGTATTAAATGTTGCTATTGCTGATTTGTTTAAGTATCACAAACATAGAGTGAATCTTGAACATTACACAATTAAGCTTAATGAAGATGCTTCCTTGGAAGAAACTCTGACAGATGAATCTATTGAACAATTACAAACAATTTAAAAAAACAAAAACATGCTAAGTTTAAAGTGGTTTAAAAGTGCTATTGAACGCACAATCGAAAAAGTAGTAGAAAACAAAATTGAACAAGCGTTCGATGAATTAGGTAAAGAAGAGGGAGCAGAAGCTCCTTCTTTCACTCCTGCAGGTGGTAAGCCTTATGCTAACATCAAAATGGTAAATGACAATCTAACTATTGTGTTAAATGATGGTAGTATTCTTACCAAGTCTAGTGCAACATCAGCAGATTTTCATAAAGCTAGGGAGTGTAAAACAGAACTTTGCTTATTGAATATTGTAGGTGCAGCAGAAGTGGTAGAAGAAAGAGTGAAAGCAGAGGCTGAATATAAGAAAGCTAAAGCTGTTCAACAAGGTGCTGAATATCTAGCTAAGTTTGATGATTTTGAAATGATTGGTGGTTCTTTGTATATAAAAGGAATCAACAGAAGTCTTCCTACAATTATGGTAGAAGAGTTCTTATCAATCATCGGTAGTTATCCATTTAGCAGTACATTAGATGAACGTGAGTTAAATGATTTAATCAAACAAGATGAAGAGTATGTAGCTTTAAAACGCTTCTTCATGTGGTGTTGCTTGAATCCAAGAGCTGAAGTTGCTAATGAATTGTATAGATTCTTAAAAGACAACAGCTTCAGAATCACTAAACAAGGTTTCTTTGTAGCTCTTCGTAATGTTGTTACATTACATGGATCTCCTGAGCTTGTACATTTCATAAGCAATGCTTATAACAAGGTGAAAGCTGTATGGAAGAAGAAGCCTGATGAGTATTTAGTATTCTTAAAGGATGGTGAATACAAAATGGTTGCTAAATCTATATTTGATGAGCTAGAGACATGTGCTGGCTGTGATGGTTCTGGAACTATTCCTTGTGAAGATGATGATTATGATGACAGCGAAGACTGTTGGGAATGTAATGGTACTGGTACACAGACAAAATATCATGAGTCTGATTATGGTGAGAATATTGGTAACTTAACTGAATTATATCTAGATTTACCTAATAGAGCAGAAAATAGATTTACAGATGATTGGACCAAAACATTTGATATTCGTATTGGTAGACCTGTAAGTATGCCAATGAGTGATTGTAACTGGAGTACACAAGATTGTGCTGCTGCAGGATTACATTTCACTAGTGACCAAATTCATTATGTAGGATGCGGTGATACAAGCGTGCTTGTTCTCATCAATCCTATGAAGGTGGTAGGTATTGGTACTGCTAAAGGTAGATGTTATGAATATTTACCAATCATGACTGTTCCTCGTGATGAAGCAACAGAGATTTTACATGACCTTGAATTTGATACATTAGAACTTGATGAAGCTTATGCTGTGCGTGAATTAGATAATTTAGCTGAGAAAGCTAAAGAAGGTTTCACTGCTGAAGCTAAGAAGCATGATTTCAATCTACCAGCTTTATCTGCTGTAGAGATGTATACTATTGTAAAGAGTCTTGATGAAATTAAGCATGAAATTTCTAAAAGAATCGTAGAAATAGATTAAATTTGTAGCCCTAGGGATTAATTTCTCTAGGGCTATTTAATTATTAACTATGATAAAGAAAAACGCTACAAAAAGAAGAGCAAAGATTCCTAGAGCTAAAACTCCCAAGGCTAGAAATGCTGGTACAATGACTGAGAGTCAGTTTTGGTCATTTATACGCAGTGCATTACGTAATAAATCTCGTTTTTGGAAACCTGTAAGTCAATGTAAAGCTAATGGTAAAAGAGATTACAAAGGACCAAATAAACGTCAAAAATTTGAATATCAGTGTAACTATTGTAAAAATTGGTATGCTGAAAAAAACATTAATATTGATCATATCATTCCCGCAGGCAGTTTAAATTGTTCAGCTGATTTACCTGGATTTATTGATCGTCTATTTGTAGAAGCAGACGGTCTTCAAATTCTTTGTACTGGGTGCCACAATGAAAAAACTAAAAGGGAAAAAGAACAAAAATCTAAATAATGGCTTATCTTTATATTCATACAAGACTTGATAAAAATGAAATATTTTATGTTGGTATAGGAAAAGATACTAATGGAAAATATCTAAGGGCTTTTTCTAAAAGAAAAAGAAGTAATTTTTGGAGAGATGTTGTAAATAAATCTGAATATAAGATAGATATTATATATGATAATATTACATGGAACGAAGCATGTCAAAAAGAAATTGAACTTATAAAATGTTATGGTAGACGTGATTTAAAACTTGGAACATTAGTAAATTTAACAAATGGTGGAGATGGTGTAGATGGATATATACATTCTTTAGAAAGATTAGCAAAAATTAGTAAAAATTCAACAGGAAGCAGCAATGGAAATGCCAAACGCTGTATTCATTTTGATTCAGGTCTAATATTTGGTAATTTAAAAGAAGGATGTGTATATTTTAATCTACATTATGGAAGTCAATCTAGTGCTATTAAAAGAAGAAATTCAACAGCACAGTTTTATTTTGAAAATGATCAGTTTATAAGACCTACCAAACAGGATATAGGTAAAAAATTAAGTAAATTAAGAACTAAATTAGATAAAAAATGAGTGATCAAGTAAAGATTGAAATCAACAAAACACCTTCATTTACAGAAATCTGGTATGAAGGAAGTGTAACACTTGGTGAAGAAACACATCAGTTCTGGTTAATACATCCACAAGGAGTTGATCCTCATGGAAATGAGTATGGCATAGAAGTGAAATGGTTTTTTCAACATGTACCAAGAGAAATAAGAGCAATGTATCCTTATGTAATTGATGCTTTTCTTCAAACTTTTGAAAAATAAATTTGGTAATTATTGACGCATTTAAACAGAAACAGAATGATACAAGGACAAGTTAAGACAGAAGCTCAATATAGAGCTGTAATAATGGATAGTTCCTCAAGTTTGAAGGAATTCTCTACAAACCGTAAGAAATACTATAAGAAGTATGTTCTTAATGAAAGAGTGGAAGAAGAGGATAATAAAGCTGCTACAACAGGAAGGGTAGTAGAAACACTACTTTTAGAACCTGAGTTATTTGATGATAAGTTCCATCTATCTGTATGTTTAACAGCTCCTACAGGGTTAATGTTAGCTTTTGTAGAAGCATTGTATAAACACACAGCAGAAGCTACAGATGATGATGGTAATGTTACCAGAAACTTTGAAGAAATAGCTAGAGATGCACATGTTGATAGTGGATTTAAAATCAAATTAGATGCTGTTCTTGCTAAGTTTATAGGAAGTGATGCAGAAGTGTATTACAAAGAGATAAGAGAAGTTAGAGCTAAAGGTCTTACAGTGGTAACAACACAAGAGATTGATAATGCTACAAAGATTGTAGAAGAACTAAAGACTAATCCTATCACTGCAGAAATTGTAAACTTAGTTAATAGTTCACGATATTCAGTGTATAATCAATTGCAGGTTGAAGGATATAGTGTCAATGGACATTTGTTCAAGAGTATGATGGATAAATTAGTAGTTGATCATGAGAAGAAAACAGTTCAGGTGTATGATCTTAAATGCACATGGTCTGTAGAAGGATTCTATGAAGAATACTATCTCTATCGTAGAGCATATATTCAAGGCTATCTATATTTTCATGCTGCAGCATATTGGGCTAATGAAATGGGTTATGGTGATTATACTATTCTCTTTCCACAATTCATAGTGTGTGATAGCACAAATTATATGAGTCCATTGATTTATACAATGAGTGCTGATTCTATGGAGCTTGCAGAAGAAGGATTCTTACACAAAGGAAAAGATTATCCAGGAGTTTATTCTATTATTGATAGTCTTGATTGGGCTGTTGAAAATGATGTATGGAATATTTCTAGAGATAATTATATTAATAATGGAGTTGTAAACTTATAAGTGTAATGGATATAAAAAAGACCATCACTAGTATATTTATTGTACCAACGCTGAGTATTGGAAGAGAAAAGCTGTTGGACAATGGATATATTAATGGATATATAAAAGATGAAAGAAAAGATGTCCAATATGACAGTTGTGTCTATTTATTATTTAAACCAAAAGATCTAGATAAGTTCAGAGACTTTTTGGATGAAGAATATGAAAGAACTAAGTCTATAATTGATGATTATGATTATGAAGATGGTTTTGTTGTAATTGTATACAAGCTTCATGAGAAACTTAAAGCAGATATTGATTTAGTAAAACAAGGTAAATATTCTAAAACCTCTAAGAAGTTTCAAGAAATATTTCCAAAGATTGTTAAATTAAAATTAAATGGTTTACATAAAGATGAAATCAGTTTACAATGGAGAGTTTTCAATAAAACTGCTGATATGAAAGAATATTGGCAAGAAAGACTTGGTGTGGATTTTGATGATGAAATGGAAGTCTGGGGTGGTTTTATTGAAAAGGATGAGATTCTTAACCTTGATAAAATTAAACAACATGTATAACAAAGAAATATTAGCAGAGCTAATAAGACAATTTGGTGAAGAAAACACCATTATATTCTGTCAAATGGAAAGTGTAAAGAATTCATTGTTAATGAATAGCAACACTGAAAATGAATTTGATTATGAGAGAGACTGGTGGAAAGAAAATGGTAAAAAATTAGAAGGTACAAGAGTAATCAACCTTAAAAAAGAAAAAGTATGAATAGTTTAGAATTATTAGAAACTTATGACAAATCAGCTGCTATTATCAAGCGTTATTATTTAGAATTTATGTTAGAATCATTAAATGATGATAATCTACCAGATAATTTTAAAGATTTTGTTAGAGAGCAAGGAATTGATAATGATAAAATAGGAGCTATTATAGATTCAGCTCCTAGGGGATTGTTTGATGTGTTTGATAATCATGAAGTGTATATAGAAATACTTTTAGATCATGAAGAGAGTGTAACATTTACATACACTGTTAGAAATCTAGATGTGATGCATACAGAACATATTAAATACAATACAAGAAAAGAAGCTGAATTAGCAGCTGTAACAGAAGCATTTAAAATTTTAAATGATAAGTTATGATATACAATAATGATATAGATCCAAATGTAAAAATGTGGGAAAATCAAGACAGTGATCAAATAGTGTTAGAAGTGATTGAAAAATATTCTCAGAGAAGTGGTGTTGGTATTCTTAAATATGGTACCACACTAGAACAGAATAATCATGACAACTATCTTAAACATCTCCAGGAAGAATTAATGGATGCCACTCTTTATTTACAAAAGCTAATGAGCTTAAATAAAGAAATAACCAACTTGGTTAAACAGCATTCTAATAATGCAGAATTAGGAGAAAAAATAAGAGAGTTAGTTAGTTAGAATTTTTCAATTCTCTTGGATGGTAAGGGGGTATGCATTACTTTTGCAACCCCCTTATTTATAACAATTAAACAAAAACACATGGATTTAGGATTAGAAGCATTAAGTAAAATTACAGTGTTTAGCAAATATGCTAAATACAACCCAAAGCTTAAACGAAGAGAAACTTGGGATGAGATAGTTGACAGGTATCAAGCAATGATGATCAAGAAATATCCTAAATTAGAAGAAGCAATAGTAGAAAGTGCTAAGTTTATCAGAGATAAGAAGGTGTTACCATCTATGAGAGCTCTACAGTTTGCAGGACCAGCTATGGAAGTGAATAATGCAAGAGGTTATAACTGTGCTTACCTACCTGTTGACAGCTTGTATAGTTTCAGTGAGACTATGTTTTTGTTATTAGGTGGTTCTGGTGTAGGATTTTCTGTACAAAAGCATCATGTAGAGCAATTACCAGCTATTCAAAAACAACATACATACAAACAACGTAATTATTTAATTGAAGATTCTATCATGGGATGGGCTGATTCAGTTAAGATGTTAATGAAGTTTTATTTTGAAGGAGGATTTAAGCCTAAGTTTGATTTTAGATCTATTCGTCATAAAGGAGCTAGATTAGTAACAGCTGGTGGTAAAGCACCTGGACCAGAACCATTAAAGATTGCATTAAGTCATATTGATGCTATTATGGAAAGAAAAGAAGATGGTAGTAAACTATCTCCTTTAGAAGCTCATGATATTATGTGTCATATAGCTAATTCTGTTCTTGCAGGTGGCATTAGAAGAAGTGCAATGATTAGTTTGTTTAGCCATGATGATGAGGAAATGATTACATGCAAATATGGAGCATGGTGGGAACTAAATGAACAAAGAGGTAGAAGTAATAATAGTGCTGTTTTAGAAAGAGGTTCTGTAGGAGAAGAAGAGTTTAAAGCTCTATGGAAAAGAATTGAGGCTAGTGGATCTGGAGAACCAGGAATCTATTGGACAAATGATAAAGATTGGGGAACTAATCCTTGTTGTGAAATAGGCTTAAGACCTTTTCAATTCTGTAATCTGTGCGAGCTAAATGTGTCAGATTTGGTAGATCAGTCAGATCTTAACGATAGAGTGGCTGTAGCATCATTCTTTGGTACATTACAGGCAGGTTTCTATGATTTCCACTACTTACGTCCTATATGGGCTAAGACCACTGCTAAAGACGCTTTATTAGGAATTGGTATGACAGGTATAGGTAGTGGAGAAATTCTTAAATACAACCTAGAACTAGTGGCACATACAGCTAAAACAGTTAATAGTGATATATCTGCTATTATAGGAACTAATGAAGCAGCTAGACTTACATGTATTAAACCTTCTGGTACAACATCATTGGTGTTAGGAACAGCAAGTGGTATTCATGCATGGCATGCTCCTTATTATTTAAGAACTATGCGTTTTAACAAGAATGAAGACATAGCTATGTATCTAGAGATAAATCATCCTGAACTATGTGAAGATGATATACTCAGACCAAAAGATACATTATGTGTACGTATTCCTGTTAAAGCTCCAGAAGGAAGTATATTCAGAACTGAATCAGCTATTGATACACTTGAGCGTGTTAAGAAGTTCTCTAAAGAATGGATTATTCCAGGACACACTGATGGTGCTAATACACATAATGTAAGTGCTACAGTTTCTATTGATAAGAATAGAACTTATCCTTCTGTATTTAAGACTGATGTTATTATAGATAACCATTCAAATCCTATAATAGAGGAATTTTTAGAGGACTCTTTAGATGAATGGGAAGTTGTAGGAGAATGGATGTGGAAGAATAGAAATGTGTACAATGGTTTGTCAGTTTTGAACTATGATGGAGGTTCTTACGTACAACCACCTTTCTTTGATATCACTAAAGAAGAATACGAAAGAAGAATCAATTCATTAACTTCAATTGACTTAACTAAAGTTTCTGAAGTAGATGATTATGTAGATTTTGGTTCTATACAAGCATGTGCTGGTGGGCAATGCTCAATTGAGTAATATCTTCAAAGGTTAACAATTTATTAACATATCTTCCTTTGAAGATATAAACATTATACATATATTTGCAGGTATGAAAACGTATAAACATACCTGCAGAATATGTAGTGTTGAGATTGAGTATCAGAGTTATAAATCTTATTGGACAGCTAAGAATAGAAATGGTATGTGTAAATCTTGTAGAAGTGTAATAGCTAATAAAAGCTCTAAAAGAAATACTAAAAAAGAAAACAACAGTCAATGGAAAGGATATGAAGAAATTCCATATGGTTGGTTTAGTAAATATTTTAAGAGAGCTAACAAAAGAACTAATAACAAAAGAACTGGAGATATAACTATTCAAGATATACATGCTCTTTGGATAAAACAAAATAAAAAATGTGCACTCTCAAGAGTAACTATAGGATTTTGTGATGATGGTAAAGGTCATACTTGTTCTATAGATAGAATAGATAGTTTAAAAGAGTATACTCTAGATAATGTTCAACTTGTTCATAAAGATGTTAACAGAATGAAAAATAATTTTGATCAAACTTATTTCATAAATATGTGCAAGTTAATAGGTGCATGTGAAATAGTATAATATTTGTGTGTTCGTTTGTTTTCTTTCATTTTAATTGTGATTTGTCAAACTCCCCTATTTTTATAGGGGAGTTATATTTTAAATTGGTTAATATGAATATTGAAATTTGGAAAATTATTGAAGATGCTCCCAAATATGAAATAAGTAATTTTGGTAGAATAAGAAATATTAAAAGTAAAAAAATAAGAAAATGCTTTTTTTCTAAAGGATACCCTGCTATAACTTTACAGAAGCAAGATTTATCTGTAGAAAGAAAAAGTAATTACTTATTACACAGACTTATAGCTAAAGCATTTATAAATAATCCAAATAATTATTTTGTTGTTAATCACATTGATGGAGATCCAAAAAACTATAATATTAATAATTTAGAATGGTGTACTCAAAAAGAAAACTTATATCATTCTAGAAATATATCAAAAAATGGTGCAGTAATATCTAGACAAAAAATTCTTAATATATATAATCAGAATAGTCATCTTACAAAAGATGAGTTTCTACAAAAACTTATTAGTAATTGTAAATAGCCCCTTCTGGGGCTTTTTTATTTCATAAATTAATGTAGAAAAGATGTCAATATTCACAGAAAAATTAGTATATTTGTAAACACAAAAACAATTAAATATGGCAAAAGCAGCTAAGGCTCAAGAGGGCTCAATCTCTAAATTTCAAGATGCACTAGATAAGTTAAACAAGGCATATGGTGAAGGAACTGTTCTTACATTAGACAGTAAATCAAATGGTAATTATGATTTAATTTCCACTGGTAGTGTAGGCTTTGATAGTATTACACTTGGTGTTGGTGGGTTTGTTAAGGGTAAGCTCTATGAGTTGATGGGCTGGGAAGGTTCAGGTAAATCTACAATATGTGGACATGCTGTTGCTGAATGCCAAAAGAAGGGTGGAACAGTGTTATACATTGATGGTGAGCATGCTGTAGACAAAAAGTATTTTGAGGCTATTGGTGTTGATACATCTAAAATGTTAATTGCTCAACCAAGTTGTGGTGAAGAAGGTTTCCAAGTTGCTATGGATATGATTAATACAGGAAACATTGATCTTGTTATCATTGACAGTGATTCATCATTGATTCCTAAGAAGGTGTTAGATGGTGATGTAGGAGATAGCTCAATTGGTAAGAAAGCATTGTTAAATAGTAATGCCTATCCAAAATTAAAGAGTGCTCTATCAGAACACAATGTTTGTGTTATTGTTGTTAGTCAATATCGTGAGAAGATAGGAATGATGTTTGGTAATCCAACCACTACACAAGGTGGACATGCTCTTAAGTTTTACAGTGATGTAAGAATTGAGGTGAGTAAATCTGCAGCTAAAGAAGGAGATGTTCAATATGGTAATATCACTAAGGTGAAATGTACTAAGAACAAAATGTCTGCTCCTTATAGACTATCTAATTTTGAAATTGTTTACGGTGTAGGTATTGATAAACTAAAGGAAATCATGGATCTTTTAAATGATTTTGAACTTGGTAGAAAGTATGGTAAAACATTCACTTTTAATGAGATTAAATACAATCTTGAAGAGTTTAAAGCAATGTTAATGGATAATGAGGAATTCTATGCTTCTGTTAAAGAGCAAATCATAAACAAGATTAATAAAACTGAAATCAAAATTGAAGAAGATGTTATTAGTGAAATTTAAGAAGAAAGAATATAACACATTAATGCCTGTAAAAGGTTCTGAAAATGCAGCATGTTATGATGTATATGCTCATAGTATAACATTTCCTAGTCCTAACAAAATTTGTATAGGGCTAGGATTCTCTACAGAAATCCCTGAAGGATATAAAGGAATCATTGTTCCTAGAAGTAATCTAACAAAACATGAATGGGTTATGAATAATAGCTTTGGTGTTATTGATAGTGACTATCGTGGTGAATGGATGATGATACTATCATCTTTGAAAGAAGATATGACTAGTAATCCTCTTCCTTATGGTGTAGGTGATAGAGTGGCACAGATATATTTTGAAGAAGTGTTAAGTGTTAAATTTATAGAAACAGATGAACTATCAGATAGCACTAGAGGAACTGGTGGGTTTGGTAGTACAGGAATCAAATAAACTATGAGTATAATATCAACTGTTACAGAAGCTGACATGAAGCTTTTTAAAAAACAATATGTTAACCTTCCTGATGTAAGAGAAGAAATCAAGCGACTTGATTCAATAACTCCTACAAACAAACGTACTAAAGAGTATAAGGAATGGAAGAAAGACATTAATTTCCTAATTGATATGTATAACACTAGAGTGGGATATACATATTATGAAAAAATCAAATAATGGATTCAGTAGAATTAACAAAGATTAAAGAATACCAGCGTGAGTTTTTAACTATGTATGATAAGAAGTTACACATTGATTGGATGGCTATGAAGGGCCTACCTAGGTTTGAGAGAGGTATCATAGTGAGAGGTGAAGATGATAGAAGACCTTTAGATCCACAACAGTTGCTTGATGAGTGTTTAACAAAGCATGATGCTGATATTAATATAATACGAGATAGAAAACACAGATTACAATACAGTGAGTATGATAAAGAGAAAAGAGCTGTAATGGAATATTCATCTTTAGTATTATATAATAAAATTAATATTCGCAAAGCAGCTAAGTTGATTAACAGAGACAGAACTTGCTTATATCACTATTCAGGAGTTAAATAATGGCTAAAAGTAAATGTTTAACCTGTGGCAAAAATTGTGAAGGAGAATATTGTTTTATACACAAACCAAGAAAACGAATTAATACTCAAGATTCAATAAAAGCTGTTAAAAAAAAGCAATCATTTGAGAATATATTTGAAATGAGAGACTTTTTCTTACAATTATGGAAAAAAAGGGTACATAAATCAGAGGTTAGTGGAGAATATTTAGGATCTGAACCATTACATGTGTTCTTTCATCATATTTTACCAAAAGAAAAATATCCTGAAGCTTTATTAGATGAGGAAAATATCATACTTTTGACTATGTGGGAACATGCTGATGTAGAAGCTGATGTATATAAATATGAAGAAATCAATAATAGACGTGAACAATTAAAAAAGAAATATGAAATTAGTTAATTGGGCAATTGGCATAGTAATAGTATCAATCGTAACATTTGGTATAATTAAA